>Ga0209802_1000539_pt1 | contig 28975 bp, 31 predicted proteins | sample GraSoiAngelo_129_FD_185886 | JGI IMG/M metagenome (GOLD analysis project Ga0209802, IMG submission 185886) | Grasslands soil microbial communities from the Angelo Coastal Reserve, California, USA - 14_0927_12_40cm (SPAdes) (version 2) | ecosystem: Environmental > Terrestrial > Soil > Grasslands ... | reverse complement strand
TCCCCGCCGTGAACGGAATCCTAGCACGGCCTTCTTTCATGTCGAGCGCGTCAGCGACTCTCACAACTCCAGCCTCAATCGTAAATTGCTGAATCTCGGATTCGTGAGCATAGATCGTGTGAAGGGCCTCTGCAGTAACAATTGCCCTCTCCTTGTCAGTGTACACTCCCGCTAGTAGATCAGGAATAATTTGGGCCGCAAGAGAAACGCTGAATATTTGATGGTTTTCTCTGTGAGCAACCATACCTAGGTCATGCAATACGGACCCGAGAAAGACAACAACCTCAGCATCATCATTGGACAGCTTATGATCCGTGACGATGCTGGGCTCAACACCAGCCTCGATCAAGTTTCGAAGAATCTTCAAACCTATGTTCGAGACGATCGCGAAGTGAACTCTCCCATGATCTGAGAGTCCGAGCCTTCGGACCGCGTTTGTGTTAATGCAATCCCAAAGGCTCTGTAAGTATTCGTGATTGTTGACCCGGTCAAGAACTGTCTTGAGTTTCTGGTTTGAGTTGTAAGGGAGATTAATCAGAATAATGTGCACCGATAATCGGTTTCTTCCCGTGGCGCTTCAAAAAGGTTCTCGAACCAGCGACACAAAGCCAAATTACTCTCCAGTTATCGACACCGTCTCGTATGCGAGCTGTCGGCAAAGCGCTCGAAAATGTCGAATACACAGTCGCGGATCACCTCGCTCGTATCCAAATGAACCGTCCTCACGTCCTTAACGCCCTCTCTAAGGGGATGTTCCGCGATATGAGGACGGCGTTAGATCTCGCTACGAGAGACAGCAATGCGCGTGTTGTCGAGATAACCGGCGCCGGAAAGGCCTTCTCGGCAGGTCTTGACATAAGAGAGGTCGGAGGGTTCGAGTCTAGAGCGGAAGCGAAAGAATTCGTTTACGGACTAGTGAAACCATTCTGGGACCAACTCTTCAAATGCGAAAAACCGATCATATCGTTAGTCGATGGGCCGGCCTACGGCGCAGGTGCGGAAATTGCACTCGCCTCCGACATAGTCATTGCCTCGACAGAAGCGACTTTTGCCTTCTCAGGTGGACGAGTCGGGGCCCTTTGCTGCATGTCCGGAGTAATCGGACCATATCTCATGAATGGAAGAAGGCTTGTTGAGATGAACCTTTCCGGGACAGCTCTTGCTGCAGACGAAGCAAGGAACTATGGCCTGGTCAGCCACTCGGTTCCAAAACAGGAACTCGTTCCGACGTTGGAGAAGACTATTCGAGAGATAATGCGCGTGTCTCCCATTTCCAATTCCAGCTTCAAACGGATCAGGAAGACGGATCTCTCAAAAACAAAACTAAAGACGGCTTACACTGAACTCCTTAGAACGATCACTAGCAAGGACTTTCGAGAAGGGTCCAGTGCTTTCGTAGCCAAGCGGGCCCCCGAATACTATCGATAGGACGATGCCCTTAGCCCGAATATCCCGAAGGAGAGTTTCAATATCACTGCGAGATCATACCCTCGGTGAAAGAGTCCTTATATCGGGTCTAGCGACCTGTCCATGTAGGCTGGACAATGCAGGCTCCAACACGGGCCAGCAAGCCAGTACAATGGCAAAATAGAGGTGTAAGAATAACAAATGCGAGGAGGAAATTGGAAGGGCAGGAACGTTCGAACCGAAATGAAGACCCTAGAATGCCCTAGATGTCACGACCACGTAAGATTGGACAAGTACACAGTTCATATCGCCTCTTGTCCCCAGCCCGCCGTTGCTAATACGGCGGCCTAACTGTATTATTTGGCGCCGGGAGTGGGATTCGAACCCACGCGGCCCTAACGGGCCACAGGCTCTCAAGGCCTACGCTCTCACATCTCTGGAAGATCTGCGCCTTTAGACCCACATCAGCGGGTTAATCCACTCGGCCAACGGGATGCAAGAAACCAACTGGACGCTTGCATTATCCCGGCGCGTCAGCCCGCCTTCAGGTCGAATCAGACGCAAAGGAAGTCACCTAATAAGCAGTTCTAAAAGAACACAGAAAAAGACTGAGTCGAAAAATCCTTGGGAATATCTGGAGGATACAGTTTTCTCGAACATGTAACAGACGCCCTGGTGGAAGCTTGGGGGGATACCCTTGAGGAGGCGTTCTCTCAGGCAGGTCTAGCCTTATTCGAGACAATGTTGGACACTAAGAGCGTACACCCCAGGACCAGGGAGGAAATCCAAACTGTTGGTCATGACGAAAAAGAACTCCTCTACAATTATCTTGAAGAGCTCTTACTTCTGTTTGAAGTCAAGCAGCTCGCCCTCGGAAGCTTTACCGTAACATCGATCATCCCAGCTCGAGGCGAATTTAGGCTCAAGGGTAGGGCAAGTGGAGAGCTTTACGATCGCACAAGACATAGCGGGAAAGTCGAGGTAAAAGGAATAACATATCACTTGATGGAAATAGAAAAGCATCCGGGAAAAGTGACGGTCAGATTTCTACTGGACCTGTAGCATAACATATCATATCATATGTGAGTGAAGTCCGAGTTTCCACAATACTCACCTAGTCCTGCTTTCCTTATTGTGCCAGCCATGCTTATAGGTAGCTATTCAGGATGCACCCCCAGCGAAGAAACACAATGAGCCACCAAGGGTCCGATCTCGTCAACCGTTCAAGCACACAGATTCCCCTGACACAAATTGAGCCTAACGTATGGGAGGTCCCAAGAGACTTCCAGTCGGGAATGAAAGTCCCTGCGAGAATCTACGCCGACGAAGACCTTCTCTCCAAGATGAGAACCGATCGGACCATCCAGCAGTGCGTAAACGTCGCGCACCTCGACGGGATTTGCAAATACGCAATCACCATGCCAGATGGACACGAAGGGTACGGCTTTCCGATTGGCGGCGTAGCAGCCACTGACTATGACGAGGGACTGATCAGCCCTGGTGGAGTAGGTTACGACATAAACTGCGGAGTCAGACTGATCCGGACGAACCTCTCCGAGGAAGATGTGCGTCCAGTTCTCCCCAAGCTTGTGGATACTATTTTCAACTTCATACCTTCCGGACTTGGAAGCCGAGGCCAAGTCAAACTCAGCATCACAGAACTGGATCGCGCCGTTACTGATGGGCTGGATTGGGCAGTTGACCATGGCTATGCCTGGCCGGAAGACCCGAAGACGATTGAGGAAGAGGGATGCATGGAAGCTGCTGACCCTTCCAAGGTTTCGAACAGTGCGAAGTCCCGTGGGGCTCCGCAACTTGGCAGCCTAGGCAGCGGAAACCATTTCATCGAGATTGAGCGAGCAGACAAGATCTTCGATAAGCGCGTCGCAGAACGCCTCGGCATCCATAAAGAAGGGCAGATTCTAGTTTTGATCCACACTGGGAGCAGAGGGTACGGTCACCAGACGTGCAGTGACTATCTGCGCGTAATGGAGCGCGCGATCAACAAGTACAACATCAAGCTCCCTGACCGGGAACTGGCAGCTTGTCCGAGCAAAAGTCCGGAGGCTGAGGACTACATCCCTGCAATGTCGGCCGCCTGCAACTTCGCCTTTGTCAACCGGCAAATGATAACCCACTGGGCGAGAGAAGCATTCTCGAAAGTGTTCCAGCGGCCGGCCGATTCTCTCGACATGAAGATCGTCTACGACGTCGCCCACAACGTAGCAAAAGTCGAATCCCACGCTATTGACGGGGAAACAAGGAAGGTAACTGTTCATCGGAAAGGCGCAACTCGCTCATTTCCACCCGGCCACCACGATATTCCGGTGGAGTACAGAGATGTAGGACAGCCAGTTCTGATTCCAGGAAGCATGGGTACGAGCAGCTGGGTCCTAATTGGAACTCCCAGAGCAATGGAACTAAGCTTCGGAACAACTGCACACGGAGCAGGCCGATTCATGAGCCGATCCGGTGCTAAACGCAAGTGGTTTGGAGGAGACCTCAAGAAGAGTCTGGAGAGTCAGGGCATAGTTATTCGGGCTGCCAGCATGGAGGTGTTGGCCGAAGAAGCTCCGGGCGCATACAAGGATGTCGACAGGGTCGTCGAGGTCAGTCACCAGTTGGGAATCGGCCAAAAGGTTGTGCGGATGACTCCCATAGGGGTTGCTAAAGGGTGACCGACTTCAACACTCTCAAACCCAGACCCTGACGTGCAATGGAATGTGACTGGAAAGAGTCCGCCTATTCTTTTCTAAAGAGCCGAATCCAAGGGGTATCGGTAGGATCGAGGCCCTTCAGAAAAGCAAGATACACTGATACGAAATCTGAGTAAAGAACTGGCAGTAACAACCCGCCTAGATGGGTGCGCGCGTTCAAACGCACTTGCGCTGGCGTGGTTCGGCTCGCCTTGGTAATAGTCGATCTGAAGGACTGGAACATAGTCTGTTCGAACTCAGATTCAGAATAGTCCCGAATGAGAATTGGTGCCAGAGGAAAAGGTTGATTGGACCATGCTTCCACCTCGTTGTGCCCTCCCTCAGGCAAAAGGGCATATTTTGCGACCATCTTGCTATTCTCGGCAAGCTGATTTTTGAATCGCCTAGCCACACTAGCCATTCTTTGAGAGGTATAGATTACCGGGAGATGATCTTTCAATGCTGCTGCAAGGCGTTTCGCAGGGTTTTCTGCGAAAGGAACAGTTCTTTGGATTCGATTCCTAAGCCGACCGAGCTCTCGGGTTGCTAACTCGATCTCAGTCTTGGGGTCCTGAATTATTCCATAGCGGTGAAGCGCAAAAGCAGTTGCAACAACCATTTGACCCAGTGCGGCTCGAGGGGCTGGGGCTGGACGAACGGCGAGAAAGGGAACGCCCATTTCTCCGGATAGCTTTTGCAACTTGCCCCCCGTTCCGACTGCGACTAGATTGGAGCCGCGTTTTCTTGCTTCTCGGAACGCCGTGAGTGTCTCATGCGTCTCTCCTGAATAGCTAAGAGTGACGAAAAGAGTATCAGGCCCAACGAACCTAGGAAGGGCCGGATCCTGGTGAACAATAGCTGGGACGGAGATCTTGTTGTTGAGCCAGTCCAGAGTCAAGTCTCCAGCTGATGCAGACCCGCCCATGCCCATGAAGACTATGTTACGAAAGACGGAGCCTCGGGAACTTTTTCTGATGGGGGGCCGTGCGGATAATTGGTTGCTGATGAATTCTGGGAATCTCTCAACTGCGCCGAGCATGTCCTTCGTGTCGCGCAGACTGATTGCTTTCTGATTGTCGAGAACAGTAGGCATGCTCGATGATTCGAAGTTAGATTTCTAAATGTTCGCAGTCTTTTTGAAAGCGTCCAACCAGCTTATCTTTCCCACTACTCGTGAACAGCCATGACCCAACCGGCACGGCGATCCCGAATCGTCTCCGTTGCACTACCAGCCACGTTGACATTAGACATACCTCATCTGCGAGAAAAGACAGCCCGTCTAGGGTTTGTCTCGAGGGCGCTAGCGACCTTCCGGGTGGAAGAGGTAATCATCTACCGCGATAGGCCTGGGCCAGAAGTAGATCGAGAAGCAAGCCTAATCGAGAAGATGCTGACTTACATTGAGACGCCGCAGTACCTGAGGAGGCTGCTCTTCAAGATGGACCCTGATCTACGGTATGCCGGCACCCTACCGCCCTTGCGAACGCCTAACCACCCTGACAAGCAAAACCCGAGCCCGGGTCTATTGCGGGAAGGCGTAGTCGTGCAATCGGGATCATCCTCGATGATCGAAGCTGGTTTCCGCAATTTGGTTCGTGTAAGGTCAAAGTTGCTAACCTCGGAGAGAATGACCATTCGATTAACGAAGGACTTGCCTGAACTCGAGGGAGAAATCATTGAGCCGAGCAGGTTAACCATATATTGGGGGTTCAGGGTGGCTCGTGGGAACGTCTCACTACCAGAAATAGTACGGAGCAGGAAATTCGACTTGACCATATCCACTTCCCGGAAGGGCACGGATGTACGCGAGATCACGCCAGACCTAACCACGAAGTGGAAGTCAGCTAGGCACCCACTGATAGTATTCGGCTCACCGAACGAGGGGATCCCGGAGATTCTTGCCCGGTCCGGCATGAATGTCTCGAATGCGATGGACTTCAACCTGAACACCATTCCAGGCCAAGGGGTTGAGACTATCAGAACCGAAGAAGCACTGTGGGGCTCCCTGGCCGTACTCAACGTTTTGGAGGGGAAGTAGATGGGTCATAGGAAGTATAGTGCACCAAGAAGAGGATCACTCGCCTACCTGCCTCGCGGGAGATCTTCCCACTGGGCTCCTCGCATCCGCTTCTGGCCAGAATACGAGGGAGCACCGAAACTCCTCGCCTTCGCGGGCTTCAAGGCCGGAACAAGCCACGTTACCATAGTTGACAATCGACAAGGATCACTAAACTACGGAAAAGAAGTTACTCTACCAGTCACCGTGGTTGAGACCCCTCCATTATTGGTGACAGGGTTAAGGTTCTATGAGAGATTCAACGGGGGCCTCAGGACATCGGGCGAAGTATGGGCTCCAGAACCGTCAAAGGACCTCGGACGCAGAATCAAGGTCCCCGAGAAATTTGACGACAACAAAGGCTGGGAAAAACTCGAGTCCGCAAAGGAAAGAGTTGTGGAAGTGCGGGCCATCGCCGCGAGCCAACCTCGCCTAGCCAAGATAGGAAAGAAGAAACCTGACCTTATGGAGGTAAAGATCGATGGAGGGACTGTGAAGGATCAGTTGGAGTTCGCGAAGAAGCTGCTGGGTAAGGAAGTGAAAGTTGCAGATGTTTTCAAAGAAGGAATGGACGTGGACGTTATTGGGATCACGAAGGGAAAGGGCATTCAGGGCCCTGTGAAGCGCTGGGGAATAAAGAAACTCAAACACAAATCGAGAAAGACTGTCCGCGGAGTCGGCTCTATCGGTCCGTGGCATCCACACTACGTCATGTATTCGGTACCTAGAGCAGGTCAGATGGGTTTCGCTCAGCGAACTGAGTATAACAAACAGATTCTGAAGATTGGAGACAATGGAGCAGATGTCACACCGAAAGGAGGATTCCTTCACTATGGACCAATCAAGACGGAATTCACCCTATTGAGGGGAACGATTCCAGGACCGGCAAACAGGCTAGTCGCTCTTAGAACACCAGCACGAGGGCGAGTCTCGGGCGAGCCTCCAAAGATGGAAATGATCAGCCTGGCATCAAAGCAGGGGGCATAGAACCTTGAGCGAACGCAACGTGAAGATTTTCGGAGCAGATGGAAAAGCCACCGGCGAGCTTTCATTGCCATCAGTATTCACTGCGGTTTATAGAAGGGATATCATCACTAAAGCTGTTGTAGCGCAGCAATCTCATCGGTTCCAGGCTCAGGGACGTAACCCGATGGCTGGGAAACGCACCACAGCTGAGTCTTTCGGGGTAGGCAGGGGAATCTCAAGAGTTCCGCGAGTCGGCGGACATGGGCCGCTCTCCGGCACAGCCGCCTTTGCCCCGGGAACTATGGGAGGGCGAATGGCCTTCCCACCCGTCACCTCGAAGCGAACCGCAAAATCAATGAACAGGAAAGAGCGACGTATTGCATTGGATTCGGCCATAGCGGCCACAGGATCGAAGGACCTTGTTCGAGAGCGAGGGCACAAGTTCGATGAGGATATCGAGCTCCCACTAGTCGTGACAGATGAAGTGGAGAAGTTCGCGAAATCCTCCGCCGCGAAAACTTTCCTCTCGGCAATCGGAGTGTGGGACGACATTGACAGGGTAAAGAAGAGTAAAAGGATAAGGGGAAAGAACCGAAAGCATTCGGTTGGACCACTTCTTGTGGTTAGTGAGTACCAGGGGGCTCAGAGAGCCTTCGAGAACTTTGAAGGCGTAGACGTTGTCCGGGTTAAGGACTTGAGCGTCGAAGCGTTAGCTCCCGGAACTCATCCGGGACGATTGGCAATCTGGACGGAGTCAGCGATCAAAACTCTGTCCGACAGGAGCTGGCTACGATAGATGACCCGAGTCTCCACCGAACTAGTCATTACCTACCCCATGATGTCTGAGGACACCGTCAAGCTGATCGAGACAGAAAACAAGATCGTATTCATCGTTCATGGCAACGCGTCAAAACGAGACATTTGGAAAGCCGTCGAGGAACTCTACGAAGTCAAGGTTGACCAAGTTCACACTCTTGTGACCCCGGAGGGCAAGAAGAAGGCGTATGTCAGACTGGGGCCAGAATCAAAGGCCTCAGAGCTGGCCGTGAAACTGGGAATACTGTAGGGGTATCCTGAATGGGTAAGAATATTCTCGTTCAGAGGCGTGGTCGTGGCTATTTCATATTCAAAGCGCCAACGCACCGGAGAATCCACTCGGTCGGATACAACAGCGTGGACGGGCACTCTTCGGGCTATGTCAAGGATCTCTTGCATGAGATGGCTCGGGGAGCACCCCTAGCATTATTGAAGGTGGAGGGAGCGGGAGAAATCTACATCCCAGCTCCAGAAGGAATTGCAGTCGGACAAAAGCTCCTCTTCGGATCGGAAGTCCCCGCCGAAATCGGTAACATCAAAACCCTTGGAAAAATGCCTGAAGGGACCATGATATGCAATATCGAACTAAGACACGGTGATGGTGGAACGATGGCCCGTTCATCCGGCTCATTTGCTACAGTTGTCTCGCATACTCCGATTGGCACGGAGCTGCGCATGCCCTCGGGTAAGACGATTCATGTGAACGATAATTGTCGAGCAATGATAGGTGTCGTGGCCGGTGCTGGGCGAACTGAGAAGCCCTTCATGAAGGCAGGGCCGCGCTGGTTCTTGCAGCGAGCAAGGGGACGAAAATGGCCTGTTGTTAAGGGACAGGCAATGATCGCGGCGTCCCATCCTCACGGTGGGGGAAGACACAAGCACGCGGGCAAACCTACAACAGTGGGACGCTGGACTTCACCAGGTCGGAAAGTTGGGAACATTGCAGCACGCCAGACCGGAAGGGCAAAGAGAAGAAGCGCGCGATAGACATTGACCAGCCCAATGTTAATTACAAGAACACGACTACCGAACTGGAGGATATTCGATGCCTAGACAGTTCACCTATCGCGGGCACAACATGGAAGAGGTAAAGCAGATGTCAATGGACGAGTTCATCAAGTTACTTCCATCTCGCCAGCGGAGATCTCTGCTCAAAGGCTTGACCAACGACCAGCGGACCTTGCTCGAGCACATTCGCCAATCGCGAAGAGAGAATGGTAATGGTGGAGGAAAGGCTGAGCCCGTCAAGACTCACGCTAGGGATATGATCATCATACCTGAGATGCTGGGGTTAACTTTGCATTTGCACTCCGGCAAGGAGTTTGTCGCTATCGAGATCAAAGCCGAGATGATCGGACACTTCCTCGGAGAGTTCGCAATCACCAATCAGAAAGTTGTCCATGGAACACCGGGCATCGGCGCATCCCGTTCAAGCATGTACGTGCCTCTGAAGTAACACCCTCGATCACACACCCAGCCATAGTTAGGCACGAATTCGCCCATAATCAGCCCTAATTCCAAATCTAAGCCAGCGATTTCCAGACTCGCCATCTTTCACGTTAATCGCCAGGGGAATCCACGGGGATCGAAAGAGGCTAGACAAGCCGATAACATGCCCGTCTCAAAGAAACCAGCGCAAATCTGGTTCGGACAGGAAACGGGTCGTGGAAAAAATGACCCAGATCGCGTTGAAGCTGCCGTGACGCAAGACCATGTTTCGGGAAAGAGGACAGAATGGAAATCGCCTATTATCAGCCCTGATCTTGAAAATGAGAGGGGGTCCCCAGATTTCCCTCCAACCGTTCGGGATGCACCCGATGAAATCCCATTATCCGCCCCAGCATCCAAGCCCAGTACAAGCCCTGAATCATGAGACTCGCCCAGAATCCACGCCAGACAGGAAATTTTCTCCGGAAAGGGGGGGTCTAAGCGACTCGACCTCACGACGCACAAGTGCCCTACCTGGAACAATTAAGAACAAAACGCTCCCAGCTATGTGTTGGAGCGGGTTGCTAGACGCCTGCCTCGAGAGAGCCGGGCTGAGGGAAGACAGAGATCTTCACAGTGAGGCTTGGGTGTTAGTGACGCGGGCGACAGACACCCCCTACAGGGCTGCAGGCAAAGCCCGCTCCAAACTCGACCCACAGAATAGAGGCTTTTAGTACCAAACCAGCCAAAGCGGAAACTCGGAGGACATGATGAACCAGGAGCAACGCCTCGAACTAGTAACAAAGGGAACTGTAGAGATCATCCAGCCCGCAGAACTGCAACGCGTCCTAGAACAGAAGAAGAAGCCTCGCGCGTACTGGGGCTTCGAATGCTCCGGAAAGCAGCCTAGCTAGCACGGCTGCCTGGAATGATGCATATCGGCACAGGACTCGTCTGCGGTGCGAAAATCAAAGACATGGTCCAAGCAGGATTCCACTTCATCATATTCCTCGCAGACTGGCACAGCATGATCAACAACAAGTATGGCGGCGACATGGAAAAGATCGAAACAGCGGGTGAATACTTCAAACACTGCTTCACGGCACTTGGACTCACAGAGGATAAGGTCGAATACGTTTGGGCCTCAGAACTCGCCAGCAAACCCAACTACTGGGAAAGAGTCATCAGAATCGCCAAAACTACCACAGCCCAACGGGCGATGCGATCACTGCCCATCATGGGCCGCGACATGAAAACCCAAGACGTCGAAACAGCCAGCCTATTCTATCCGTGCATGCAAGCCGCCGACATATTCGAAATGAACCTAGACGTAGCATGTGCAGGAATAGACCAGAGAAAAGCACACGTACTAGCACGAGAGGCCGGCGACAAGCTCCGATGGGAAAAACCTGTTGCACTTCACACCCCTATGCTAATGGGCCTGGCTGGCATACAGAGATCCGACAAGGGAAGCTACGATGAGGATCCTAAACTGAGCAGTGTGATTGCGGCTAAGATGTCGAAGAGCAAACCTGAAAACACGATATTACTCCACGACTCCCCTGAAATCATTGAGGACAAACTGCGCAAAGCATACTGCCCACCCAAAATAGTCGAGGAAAACCCGGTAATCGAATACTACCGCCTCCTGGCCTTCCGGGCAAACAATCCTGTCACATTGGATAGGGACCAGAAATACGGAGGAGATCTGAAATTCTCCACCTACAAAGAACTCGAAGAAGCTTACAAGACCGGAGAGATCCACCCACAAGATCTCAAAGCCAACATGGCAAGAATACTAGCCGACCTCCTTAGAGGAGTAAGAGAGTATTTCGATAAGCACCCCGAACCCCTGGCACAGATGCAGAGGTTAGAGACGAGGTAATCACACGATTGTGGTAGCTCCGATCAGACGAGGATACCCCGCACACATTCGAAACCCGCGGACAGACCTCTACACTCGAAAGATGGAGAGAGCGACTCGGATCTTCCAGGATTTGCATGAACAGTCTGACGCCGGAGTACCAATCATAGTCGAGGGAAGAAGAGACGAAGCTGCCCTAAGAAAACTCGGAATAAAAGGAACCATCCACTGCCTCAAAGCCACAGGCGAACCAAGACTCAGATTCATAGAACGGCTAGACGGATCCAAGCGCGCAATCGTACTAACTGATTTCGACAGAGAAGGAGCAGAGCTTGGAACATGGCTCTACCAGGAGCTATCACACCGCGGAATCCGGGCCGACAACCAGATGTGGCGGAAGATCCGTGGCCTCGCTAGAGCAGAAATCCGCAGCGTCGAGGAACTTCCTAGCTTTGTAAGAGCGCTAGAGATTCGGTCTAGAGGCTTGAGACCATAGAATGGGTTGGCAAGAACTGGCCCTCTTTCTGTTGGATCATCCGCATTTACAATACATCTGACGTCCAGTGCAGTCCGTCTCGGACCTTTGATGTGCAAGCGGTGGTTAGGCTCTACCGTTCTTCATCCGGACAGCCTTCGAAGGCTTGCCGTTGCCTTGGAAGTAGTCCCGGAGGATCTGCTCGAAAAATATCGAGAGGCCTCCAACACGACCGTGGTAGACTTTTTCGACTTCGTGGCGCACTAGATTCTCCGCCTGATCGCTCAGGGAGATCATCATTTTGCCCATTTTCGGTTGGAATATTTTAGAAGAAGCACTGAGATTGACGATTCTTGACGGAAATCGCTAAATCCTACTCAGGGGAGACTACGGATATCTACAGCAACTTGCAGCTAACCGTCGGGTTGAACGCGTCCGACTCAATTTTTCAATGCTAGAACGTGTGAATTGTATATAAATAGTCAAAAAAAAGAGAATCACGCAAGCACTCACTCACCCAGATGTCTATTTTCGAGATGGAAAAACCCCCGCATAATCCCTCCAAAGCACAGAGAGGACGAGAAAGTAGCGCTCCTATCGTAGCCTAATCCTGGCTCAAGCTGATACGATTACCGGTACCAGATGTCTCTCAAGCTGCATGGAACCATTAACAAGTCTCACGGCGAACTGCTGTCTAACACCTATTTCTCTCACTATGAAAACAAGAGCTGTAACACTGACGCAGAGGTAGACCAGACTTGTGGCGAAGAATCCATACGCGGTAGACAGCACTGGAAAGGGGTCCGGCGGAAGATCCCACGACCACGAAGACATAGTGTTCGCGAGCTCTAGGAGCGATCCAACGATCAGGGTCTGACGGAGACGACCGCGCATCAGAAATGGAACGACAGCCCAGACTAAGTAGTGCGTGTAGATCTGACGGAGTGGAATGAGCCATACTAGTAATCCAATTGCTACAATGTCAGCCGGACTAAGCTCTCGAGCTCTGGACCACACAATACCAAGCGCGGCCACAAAAAGTGATGCCGTCGCAGCCAACCAAACTTGATTCTCGACGATCGTGGGCAGGGAGAGATGAAAAAGGGACGGAAATATTGCGTAGAGCAAGTTCATCATTGTAAAACTCGATGTTCCGCCTCCGAACCCAGAAGATAGATTGAAGCCTAGAACAGATTCAAGATACCCGGGCAAGATGACTGGCACCACCAAGCCGAGCACAAGAATCGATCCTGTTGTAATGACAGTTGGAAGCGATTTCGGGAATCCGCTCCTCCTAACCAGCCAAACGAGTACCAAGGGAATCGCCAGAATTGGGTGAATCTTGAAGATCGTTGAGGTAGCAAGGAGTGAAGAGCCCACAAAGTAGCGGCCAGCGATTAACGCGAGAACGGACCCGGCGAGAATCGGGTATCCAAAGACGTCGCTGTTGAACCAGTAGTAGGGAGAGAGACTTATCGACGGAAGAGTCAACAAAAGGGCTGAAGGGACAAGAGCCGAGAGACCCGAAACCCTCCTGGCCCGTAGGGCGAGGAAAACTAGGAGTGCGACAATGGCATCTGCGAGGAGACCTGCCATCCGAACGTTTCGGGAAATCAGACCGATTGTAGCTGGTGTGAGCATTATGCTGCCTGATGTTACCCTGATGATGCTTCCTACCATTGCGAGTAGAAAGGGCGGGTACGGAGAAGCCCAAGGGTTGGACGAGTAAGGATTCTGCCCAGCCATCAGCATCATGCTTTTCGGAATATCGGCGCCCAAGAGATCTCCCCCGCCGTCTGCGTGAAGAATCAATGTGAGCTTTTGGAAAGTCGTTAGCGCAAGCAACCCGCAGAGAATCAACGGCGAATACTTGTTAACTAGACCGTCGAGCGTGGCAAAACCCCTGTGCCAGAGTAGTTTTAGAGACTCAAGCATCGTCTAGTCGAGCGCGTTCTAAGATGCTAAATAGCTTTCAATCCAGAACCTTAAGATGAGTCTAGGGCACGCACAATGAATTTTGCAGACGGATTCGTTCTCGCGCTAACAATAATCTTCCTCGCTTACTTTGCGTACGCTACACCAATAATCATGGTAGGTGTATGGCGGTACAAGAAGCACGGGTTTGCCGCGGAAGAACCCGGAGACGACTGGGATCCACCAAATGTCTCGATCCTCGTCCCTGTGAAGAATGAAGAGAAGGTTGTCGGAAGATTACTTGACGCGCTTACTAAGCTGGACTATCCCAGAGAGAATCTCGAGGTAGTTGTTGTTGAAGACGGATCTAAAGACCAGACCCTCGAAATCTGCAATAATTTCGCCCGTAGTCATCCATGGATCAAAGTCTTCCACAGAGATGCAAGCATTGGAAAGGGAGACGCGTTGAACTTTGGATTCAACAAGTCGACTGGAGAGGTCATTGTCACATTCGACGCCGATGATATTCCAGAACCACTGGCCATTACCAAAGCATTGCGCTACTTCAACGACCCGAAGGTCGGAGCCGTGCACGGCTTCCATCGGACGCTCAACCTGCAAGAAAGCATTGTTGCGAGACTTGCGGCCTACGAGACATTTCTGTACAGATTGGCGAACGATGGGAAGTATGCACTGAAACTGTTCGTCGCCTTCTCTGGCTCGAACACTTTCTTCCGACGAACCGCCCTGGAGAGAGTGGGACTCTGGGACCCGAACTCTATCGTGGAGGACGCGGAGCTAGCGGTCAGGTTCGCGAGAGCAGGTATTCCGACGAAGCTGGCTCCTGTTGAGAGCTGGCAGGAAATGCCGGCGAAGGTCAAGACCTTGCTGAAGCAACGCATCAGGTGGAGTGGAGGAAACATTCAGACGGGATTGAAACACTGGGACGCCTGGAGGTCTATGTCACCCTTGAAGGCATTTGATATGGAAGTGCTAATGATGAGTCCCATAATGGCAATCCTTGCCTTCGTAGGTTGGGCCCTTCTAGCTTTGGGCATAGGCCATATCGGTATACCCGTCGCTGAACTCCTGCCTCTTCTAGTTGTGATGGGAGCATTGAACATCTTCTACTTCGGAACCCTCCTGACAGTCGTGGTTGCCCAAGCGAAAACGGGCATAGTATCATATTTCACGCTAATACTAGCAACGTATCCGTACGCGACCTTGCTCTCAGTCGCAAACTTTGTAGGTCTAGTCTCTGTCCTTGTCCTCGGACGGAAGCTCTGGTTGAAAACCGAGAAGACCGGATACGTCGACTCATCTTCCCTTTTAGCTAGACTTCCCAAAGCCTTGGAATAGAGATGTCGATAATCTAAGTATTATCCCGTGACCAAGTTACTGAACAGTCAGCTGGAACGAGTAGGGAGAAGCTGGGGCACTTGCTCCGATGTCAAACTCACAATCTATTCGAAACGTTGTGAGAATCAAGGCTGTGCTGTTCATGAATACTGGCCCGTAAGACGTCGCCGTGCCGCCGTTTGGAGTTACGATGAGAATTGCTTTGTAGCAAGTGTTGAAGCTCGCTGTCAGAGTTTCGTTTACTGCAACATCATAGACAATGTGCTGGGTTGTGATCATGGTGTTTGCAACTGTGCCAAGTCCAAAGACGGTCGGGCTGCTACAAGACGTCGCTGTGGCGGTGGCGTTGGAACTAGCCACGAAAAAACCCTTGTCGACGGCAACGAGACTGTTTGTGACGTTTAGTTCACCGCCAACCTCGGCTTGGTATGTGGTCGTAGTGACGACGATGGACGTGGCTGAAACGGCTATGACGAGGAGGGCGAGCACTACCTTGCCCAAGACGTACCAGGTTAACGTCCGTCGAAGTCGATCGTAGATATTCGAAGCCTTGATCATTTCCTTGCATCCGCTTGAGTGTTTTGGAGCCTGTTTGAGTTTTGAGTCCCTTTGGCCATCAAATCCGAGTAACAGTTCTGATTAACGAGTCCGAGGCGGGCAAGGAGGTCGCATTGGAATGGGCTACTCGAGCTCCCAGACATGCGACGCGAGACGCAGTCACTAAGACCCCCCTTTCTAGAATCGTTCGCCATCTGGCACTGATAATAGGCGAGATGGGCTGATCAGGGCTGGGTCCGGGCTTGGATCGGCCGAGGATTATCCACGTTTCCAGCGTGGAAAAGCCCTTGTTCTGGATGTGCGTGTTCGGATCTTGAATCGGAGCTGATAATGAGCGAGTTTGGCCGCAATGGGCTTGGCTCCTTGGGTTTTGGAGATAGTCCGCAGTCTCGCGATTGGGCGCTTTCGAAGAAAAAATGAGGGACTTGCGTGCCCCCCCCCCGCAAAATCGGGGTTGGAGGAAACTGGTCTAACTTATGGTGACGTACACTGTGACCGGAGACGTTAACGATGTGACACCTGTGTCGATATATGCGCTGATGGTGCCAGTGCTCGCAGCGCCGGGCCCAGTAAGAGTGAAAGTCGTGGAAACGACTAAAGACCCGGTCGTGCCTGCCCCGTTCCGAATGCTGACGGTCGCCGTATGGACTGTGCTATCGGTGGCGGTATCAGTAAACGTGATTTTGTCGAACCAATCTCCCCCGGTAAGAGCGTTGTTGACGTTGTTGTTGAGGCCGTTCGCGGGAAATGTTGCAGCGGCAGAAGCAGCTCCTGAGTTGGCCACTACTCCCAAGCCATCGTCAACTATTGTCATGGTGCCTGTACTCGTGTGGTAGGTGCCGATCTCACCGGTGTTCGTGGTTGGGGTTATGGCGAGATTAGCTGCGAGGACGCCGGCGACCATTCCAAGCATGGCCACGACAGCGAGCGCAAGTATCGGAACTTTCTTGTTCGTCAGCTGAGTTATTCTAACTCTTAGACTGCTCATTTTTCTAAGACTTCAGTTCGGCTAAGGGAATCAGGCGAACGATAAGCCACACGTTCCTAGCGTGGACGCTCCACGGTAGCACCCAGTATAGCTAGCGAGTATGCAGGAGAAACTATTCCTCTTCTCGCTGCACTCTAGGCCTATACTTCTGCCTCGGCTTCCTCTGCCACTTCTTCAACAACCGCATGACTGGAGGCACTTTAGGACGATGAGATGAAAGCTTCCTGAAAATCGACGGGCTTCTCTCATGCTCTGGAGTCAGATCCTCTTCTCCGAGACTCCATGTCTTGACACCTTTGATACCCTGCCCATCGGGCTCTTCGGCCAAGGAAAGCTCTCGTCCAATATGTTTGAGGAGGGTTGATTCTATCTGTCTGGCCGAGTCAAACTCTACCTTCCTCTCGACTAGTTCCATGTAGACCTGGTTTAGGAGTTCTCGATAGGGCACTGGTTCTCTTCGTTTTGAGACTATGGAGATGGCTAATCTCAGCATGGCTCTCTCTTGTTTCGTCATCTTGCTCGGAGCCCAGTCTGCTGGGGAAGTGACAGTCAGCTGCGGAGGAGTGTCGGGGAAAGAGGATTCAGTCTCAATGGCTTGGCTAAGCACGGACATCGTTTCAGGTTCTTCCTGGCCAGGTTCAAGGGGGACGAGGGGCTTTCTGAATCGCAGCTGCGTCTCCGGCTTGCCCGGAGCTCGGTAGATAGTTCCTGCATCCTCGATGGCGAACCCCGTCCAGGTGAGGAGTTTCTGGAACCGGTCGCTTACGGTGGACGCCCATTGGGGGAGGATGATGCTGATTATTCCCCCAGGCTGGACCGCTTGATAGATCTTTCCGAACGAGTCGAGTAGCTGGTCGTCTGTTGTGTTTTCAGGGTCTCGACTTAGAGGGTTCAGATCTCTGTCGCTTGAGGATAGCCATACGTGTCGGTATGGGGGTGAGAGAAAGAATTCCTTGACGCCGGGGATCCCGGCGGCTAATAGTCCTCGCTCTTGAAGCATCTTGAAGAGTGTACTTGCTCCGGCGATTGTGAGGCTTAGTAGCCCGAGGTAGAAGTCTAGGTTGAACGTCGCAGCGATAGAAGGATTGAGGTATGTGTTGAGATCGGTCCCCACGATTCTCGCAGGATACGATATTGTTCCGCTTGTAGGCGGGTTTGTGCCGTAGGCTGTGAGTAAGGCTGTCTGACCGGTGTGGACGAGGAGAAAAAGGCTGAAGAAGAGTTCAGAAAGGCTCGCGAGACTAAGCCAAGTGGCTAGGGGACGCCACCAGATGGTGGGTCGAAGCGAGGTTGTCGCCAGGGCGAGAGAGGATAGGATGAGCAGGACGCGGGTGAGCGCGCCTAGTATGGACGCGACTGGAGTGGTTGCGGGTATTCCGGTCGCGGCGATCTGAAGATAGAACGGAGAGACTTGGATCGACAGGATGTGGCTGTTTGTCGGGCTTGTGAGAGTCCACCAGGGCTCGCTGCCCAGAGCGAGGAAGCCGGCGACTAGCCCAGCGATAAAGGTTGGCAGATCGATTCTCTGGAGCAGCTTCTGGTTTGAGTTCTGGCCTGAAGTCTCCGTTGTCTTTCACTAGTCTTTGAGAGTCCGGAACCTAGAATCGATCGAGGTCCCGTTGCCTGCATTCGGGGTCGGGCGCGCATAGGTCTCCCGTAACTGTTTTGGTTTCGGCCAAGTCCTTTGACCTGTAGACGCTCCACGCTAGAGTCGACATTCTCTAGCGTGGAGGCTACACGGCAGGATTCAACGCCTCTCGTCCGACAAGAATCTGGGGTCCGGTTTTTCAGATATGTGGATCTGAACTCCTAGGATTTGCATGAAATTTTTCCATAAAGAAAACGATTCCCCGTGGAAAAGAACGGGGCGATTGGGAGTTTATGCTTTCGGTTTGCGTCGCAGGTAGAAGAATCCGCCAATCCCGGCTAGTAGTCCACCGATGCCGAATAGGGCGATTCCAGTGCCGGAGAGGATGGTGCTTACGATGCTTGCGTTGGTCGCGCCGCCTCCAAGGTTTACCTGGGTAGCGAGCGCTGCATTAGCATCGTTCTGAGCGTTCTGGTAGTGAGTTTTAGCTCCTCCGAAGTCACCGCTTGACCAGCTCTGGTCCCCGAGACTAAGCTCAGAGTTTGCCTGAGCCACCTGAGCCTCTGCGGCCGAGTTGGATAGGATGGGGAAACCGCCCACAGTGAGGGTACTCAGTATGTTATTGGCTGCGTTTCGAGCTTGCGCTGCCGAGTATTGGTCGCCAGTAAGGATGCTGAGTGTCCCGCTTGCAAGGGAGAAGCAAGACTTGGGAGTGCCCGATGTGGCGTAGTTTTCCGCGTCGCCTGAAGTGCAACTCGCGACGGTGCCTGTGGCGGGACCATCCCATATTTCCACGGTCCAAGTGTGCCCTTGGCTAACTGACCCTGCCGACGGGAGAGCGATGGATAGAGTCACGGAGCTGATTTGGCCGGCTGTCAGTTGGATGATACTGGCGTTCTGGTAGACGGGCATCCAGTCGCCTTTGAAGCCGATAGTGATGTTCCGTGTGTATGTGGTCGTAGGTGAGACGGGCTGCGGAATGCTGGCTTGCACGACCGCGATTACGGAAATGCTTGTGCCTGCCTGAGCGACGGTTCCGGATCCTACGCCGGTTGGAGATACGAAGCCGGTAAGTACGTTGCTGATTGTGACCGAATTGTGTCCGCTGGTGAAGGCATGTGCCTTGTTGATGTTGGTGGTTGTCATTGCTAGTCCTACCAAGAGTAGGGATAGACATGCTACTGCGATTTTTCTTCGTTGCATGGCGTGCGCTTTCGGATAGTGCTGATAAAGAATGCGCTGAAACCTAGAATATTGCGAATAGGTTACAATGCTACGGCAAGGTAAGAGGATATGGCGGATTTCGATACGTCTACTGCTTGCGTGAATCATGTTAATCGAGACCGCTCGGTGGGTTTGCCTGACGCTTTTTCGGACTCGACACTTTCGTTTCTGGGCGACATCTCCCTGAGCGAGTCAGATCTTCAATCCGATTTGACGCCCGTTCTTGGATTCTTGTGTTGGGTCGACATGGTCGTTCTCGTGGTTGGTCCTGGTGTTTGGCCCAAACTTTTACAAGAATGCTCGAGTGGACTATTGGGCTTGGAGCAGTGGGAGAGAAGTGCCGCGTAATAACAAGAAGTTTATGCAGACTCTTGAGACTGAGACTTATCATACGATTGCGAAGGAGGCGTCGCAGCGGGGTGCGACTGTCCAAGAGCTCTTGAGAGCCGTGATCATTCCAGAGTGGCTGAGTGAGAACCGGAAGAAATGGAGCAAGTAACTATGAGCCTAGCTTAACGTCAAAGGTGGCAGCGAAACGCGTGCGGTGCTGGCAGCGTTATTCTATTGTACTGTTTTTCGGAAATAATGTAGGTTATTTTTGCGCAGGGCCGGATTGTCTTCTCTTACGGGGTTATTGGGACACGGCTGTTGAAAGGGGGTCAACAGGTTGTGGTGCGAGCCCGAAAAAAATAGGAGCGATGTTTCCGGCAGGCACGATTTTCCTCTTCAACGCCGTGTTGCGCCAACCGTAAATTGTTGACCGGAACTATTTGGGCGGCGCGTTTACATTGTGTTCGATCCTAACACAACCTTGAACAGTGTCGGCTTCGAAACTGAGAGACTCCCAGAACCGCTCTTGCGTCGTGAGTTCGAGTCGCTAAGACCCCCCGGGTCAGGAGAGTTCATTTGCTGTCTGGCATGGGTTGTGGGCGAGTCTCTTGATTCAGGGTTTAGATTGGGCTTGGATGCCTGGGCGGATAATGGGATTTCATCGGTACATCCCGAACGGTTGGAGGGAAATCTAGGAACCCCCTCCCATTTTCGAAATCAGGGCTGATAATGGGCGATTTCTCTCTTCCTCTACGAATATAGGTCGGATTATCATATGTTATTGGGTATGGCGGAGGAGATCAGTATCGCCGGGCTTCGGGCACGGCGGGAGGTGAGGCGGGCGAGGATCGTGGCCGGCGTCCAGTCTGTGGTGATTTTTCTCTTGTTGGTGGCGGTGGCTGAGGATTACAATCACAACCAGTATTTCCAGGCGTGGGCGGGCGCGAACCTGGGCGGGTTCGGGTTTCTTTTGAACGGGACGCTTGCAACGTTCTATGCAGGGATACTGGTAGCCGTGTTTCTTAGGCGGCCGCCGGACGCAGCCGGTCAGAGGGTTAGGAAGAGGGAGCAGGTGGCGGTAAGCGTGGAAGCGCAGTGACTAGGGCTTGCGGAACCTCGTTTTCGTGAAGGGCGGGGCGCGGGAAAATCGGCCACCCCTGGGGGTCACCTAATAGTTAGCAGAAAAAAAATAGTTGGAAGAAAAGGAAAGGTTATGGGAAAAATAGTTAGAGAAAAGATGAAACGGGGTGATCAGGAATGAGTAGCTTGCGGAGAAGGTGTAACTGGGGAATTGGCGTCTCCCTTTTTCCCGTAAGAAAGTATGGTTTGTCCTCTAGGCGCGGCAGTTGAGCGTGATAACGGGCCTTTGAAGGCGAAGAAAAAGAGAAGATTGGATGATTAATCTGACGTTTTCTACTTCTTGGCGTAGACTTTGGCGGTGAACGTCTGGTCAGACTGGTTGGCTGTTCCCTCGATCCAGCCCTTGGTGTTGTTGAGCCAGGAAAGGCTCGGCGATTGCGTCATGAACTTTTGCTCGCCTTCGAACGCGACGTTTCCGTCAGTAGTCCTGCGGCCCTTGCCGTGGCCAGTGACGACGACCATGTCCTTGCCTGCCATCTGTATGCCTTTGCCTTCCCATTCGCTCGTACCGTCAGTTTTCATGTTGATACTGACAGTCTCCATGAAGTTGGCCTGGTACTTGCCGGTGATCTGGCCTACGTCGTTGTTCTCCAGCTTTACGCCGCTAGAAGTGATGTCCTTGATGCTGAAGCTGTCGGTCTTACCGCGCATCTCGGCGATTACCTCGCCCTTAGATTGCTGTTGAGATTGCATAGTTACTCGCGCAGAGAGACCTCGAAGCCACTATATGAATAGGCGTTCCAGTGTAGGAAAAAGAGACCCGATCAATATGCGTCCAGAGCCTTAAATCTCAGACCGCCAGGACGGTAGACCCAAAATCCAGGTCTTCCAATCCTGACCCGGCTTATCGGCTGAAGAACAGGCTGGGATCCAAGTTGTAGTTTTGCCGAGCGTAATAATAGAACTTGTCTCGATTCGAGCTTGAGCCATCTACATACCATGACAGGTATGTGGCCAATCTCAGTCTAGACCTTCGAACAACACCGAAGTGCAGATGCAGCTTGTCCGTTCGACCTCTGGAATACCAAGAATGATACCTGGATATCCAGATCTACCCTCAAACAACCAAGGCCGGTAGAGTTTATTAGAGCGATATATCGCGGCGACTGTGAGGAATAGTTTTCCATGAGTCCGGTTCTTGTTTCCCATCGTTCTAACAGGCGGGTTCTGATGTTGGTTTCTCTGATTCTCCCGATGCTTTTGGCGGCCTCGGAGACCCTTCCCGTCCATGCGGCAGGCGCTCTATTCATGGCTCCGTCAAGCCAGCCAGCTCAGGCCGTGGGGAGTATGTTAACCTACGAGGTTAACGTCACGGGCATGGATCCGTTCAACGTCTGGGACGTAAGTGTCAAGTCGGATCCTGCTGTCCTCAACCCTGTTAGCATCAGCGTTGCTAATGACATTCTCGGATCCGTATTTCAGGTCGCGAACTGTATCAACGGTGTAGGAACAGGCTGCGCGATCACCGATGGCGCGGGAGTAGCCCACTCGGCCGCTGCATCCGGTACCGGTGCAGCTTTCGGGGGTGCCGGCCTAGTCTTCACTATAACATACCAGGTTATGGGGAGCGGGTTTACCTTCCTAACAATCCCGGCCGGCCTCGACACTATTGCCAACAGCGGCGCTACAATTACTCACTCAGACATCGGCGGGGTCTACGGGACTCCTCCGGTCCTACCCATCGCCGGATTCACATTTTCCCCAACCGCGCCTAACCAGGGAGACAAGGTGACCTTTGACGGATCCTCAAGCACCGATGCCAACGTCGGTGGAACGATCGTGAATTACGCCTGGACCCTGACCCCTATAGCCGGGGGAGCGATGATAACGAACATGACTACTGAACCAATCATGATCCACACCTTTGGTCTTACGGAAGTCGGAACCTTCTCCGTAGCACTGGTCGTGTCAGATAACCTAGGGATATCATCACCGCCCACAGCTCAGATGATCACTGTAACTCAGCTGACGCCGTCCGACTTTTCGTTCTCCGCCGATACGAATTCTCTGACAATTCACCCTGGTCACTCGGGCTCATCGGTCTTGACCTTGCAAGGCTTGAACGGCTTTACGGGTGATGTGACGCTTTCAGCCTCGGCTCCATCCGGGCTCTTCAGCTCGTTTGATGTGAACCCCGTTTCCGTCTCGACCACGTCGGTGACTTCGGTGTTGACAGTCACCGCGCACATTCGTCCAGGAACATACAGTGTAACGATTACGGCCACGGATGGCACCCTCGTACACTCAATCACACTGACGGTCGTGGTTGCTCCACACTCAGGAGCAAACGCGCCTCGCTAGAGGGGCTTCTTTCGTCCGTGTCCGGTATCGCAGGGTTCTGAACTAGGCTTCGCTAGGGCGCACTAGCCTGGGCGCCCACAGCCCGTTTTTTGTTTGCGTTCGCGAGTCTGGCCCTTGCGGCCATTTTTCGAGACCCCCCGCCAGCAACCTTGGCCGCATTCCTAATCCCTGAGACGAAATCGAGGCTGGATTCGGCGCCGGATCCGCTTCACACATATAACCGGATCCGGATCAGAGGGAGGTTATGGGTGATCAGGTTGGCCTGGACCAGCTGAGACAGGAACGGCTGGTAAGGAGAACTCGGTGGCTAGTGTTGGTGGAGTCGCTGGTGATCCTTGCACTGCTTGTTTGGGTGTCTCTCGAATATGAGAACAATCTTTTCCTCCAGTCCTGGGCGAAGACGAACATTGGACCGGTGAGCTTTCTCCTCAACGGAACGCTTGCTGGATTGTACGCGGGAGCACTACTGGGATATACGATAGCAAAGTATGCGGAAAAGAAGACGGAAGACGAGAAGATACTGGAATCACTCAGGATAAAGAGCCCAGGCTAGGTCGTTTAGCGAGTCGTTCCCGGCGCGGATTGCGGTGCAGGGCCTGCGAGACTCAAGTAGGCCCCGCGGGGGCTGGGAGAATCCGCGATTACCTGTTTTCAACGAGGGCGATTTCAGGGATTCGTTTTCGGGATTAGGGTTACGAAAGCTGTTTCAGAAAAAATGGTTTCAAAGACCCGGGTTTCAAAAGGGTGGTTTCAGAAACTTGTTTCAAAATGTGATTTTCAAGGCTTGATTTCGGGAGGCATTGTTTTTCCCGGTTGCCCTTTCGGTCATAGCCTATGACGTTTCGCGGTTTAGGAAGGGTTGATCTTCCTGCAGAATCAGCCTAGGCCTGTTTTGGTGCTTCTTCGGTCTTCTTGGATTTTCTTCGGAACGGATTGCGCATCCTGTCTTTCACCTATGTAGAAGACTGGTTTCGCGGGCTATAGGCGTTTCGGGGCATATCGCTCATGTCGCGCCCTCTTTCGGTTCTAAAACATCGAAGAAAGCCCGTTATGGGGCACATTTCTATTGTAAAGTTTGGAAGCTTGTTCTTTGAGGTTTTCGAACGCTTCGACATGGCGCACAAATGGTTGGCCTCAGCGAAATCCTGTTTGGTTTCCGCTGGGCAGATTGAGGACGACTCCGATGCATAGGCCGAGGGCGACAACTGTGCCTCCAAGCGAGCCTGCGACGGTGTTTGCGGTTGTTGCTGTTGCGATCGTATAGGTCTCCTGGCTAGTGCTGAACAGGACTATGGCGATGTTGACGAGTCGTGCGGTCATGATTGACCAAGTCTTGTTCTTCCAGATCGCATAGGCTGACAGGAATGCGACCAACCCTAGAACAAGGGTGATGGCTCCGAGTGCAGTGTTGACAATACCGGGGTTGAAGCCGATTAGAGCGATGCCTCCGAAGATGACGATTCCACCGGCTATCAATTGCAACAGTGTTAGCCCTAGAGGCCGAGATAGGGCAATGTTCGAGGGTCCAGCTTCTCTTTCCAGGTTGGACCCTCGGACTCCTAGGCCAGCGAGGTTTCCGTAAATTATCAGGCCGAAGAGAAAGCCGACCGCCATCAGGTACGATAGCGTATTGTTTGCGTATTCTGTGTAGACGAAGGCGATGCCGGAGAAGAAGGCTAGGGCGCTAGATGCGAAGCCTGCGCTCGCAATTATTACCAGAGATCTGCGGTGGATAAAGGCGGCTGCGACGAGTACTAGGAGGGCAAGTATGAACAGGACTACCGCGACGACTACATGGAGCATCAACGCTGGAGATCCGGCGGTGAAGACTGCTGCTAGTGGGTTGGGGTCGGTCGAGGTGGAGAAGGAAACGAAGAGGTTGGCGAACATGCCCAGCAGGAACTGGAGTATCAACAAGGGCATCATTATCCGGGATAATATCTGGATTTGAACAGGTCTCATAGGAGGAGAAGAAATAAGATCTACTAGATAAGAAAAGTCCTAACTTGGCTCGGGTTTTCGGACACTTTCTCCGATTAAGACAGGAGTGTCATGCCTGCGTGCGACAATGTCTTGCTATGGCTAGCAAGACCCTGTCGATATCGGAGGAAACCTACAAAGGCCAACTGCATGTTATCGAGCTAATGATGTTCCTCGAGAGTCGACGCTTTCTGTGGGACTATCTCTTACAGGTTCCAGTTGGACAATAGCCCATAGAAGGTAGCAATATGCCAAGAGCAACCGAGACAACTAGGGGTATATGTACTATGACAACTATCCAAATTTTCCGGATTTCCATCTACTCGTTCCACCTCCTGCGATTTTTGTTATGCTTCTCGTACCTCCTGATGGCCAGAACTGTTAGAAGTCCGAGTATGCACAGCCAAACGATTGTGGAGATAGCTGTCGAGAACATGGCGAGAGAAGCTAATCCAGCGAGAAGCGGTGCGATAATCCAGAACAGAAATCGCACGAATCCCGGTCAATTTCTGATCGATTATTAAGAACGATAGTAAGCTTCTCTTACTTACTCTGGGGATCGGGTGCCCAGACTTTCAGGGCAGGCGTTCTGGTTCTAACTCAGAGCTAGGCCGTTGGGACCGGCTCTAGTCTGTTCGTGGCCTTCTCGGTCGTTCAGAAGTCTATAGTGAAGCGCCGCATTTGTAGCATATGAGAGCGGCGGACATGATCTCGGCTCCACACTGCGGACAGCGCTTCACAGCACCTGCTTGGTATGCGTTAGGTGCCGGAGCTGTCTGATACACCACTTGTTGAGTGAAGAGCGGTTTGCCCAGTAGGCCGAGGATGAGGAAGACCACACCCATCAGAATGATGATGCCGGCGATGGGCGCGAAGAATGAGCTGACTGATAGCGCGACGATTCCGATGATGATCATGAAGAGTCCTCCAAGGGCCTGCCACAATGGGGTTGCCCCGATCATCGCCCTTTGGGTGCCTGCTGGCGGAACCATGGCGAGGGCAGGGCTGATCGTCAGGGGCGTTCCGCATGCGTGACAGAACGTGGAACCAGGTGCTAGAGCGGTTCCGCAGCGATCACACATCGACATTCTCAAACCCTAGATTATTCTTTTACGGGAAGCGTTCTTAAACGTGGTGGAAACGCGAGAACTGAGTACCCGCTCATCACTTTCGCTGGGCACAAGTTGCCCATATGACGGGTCCGCTCTAGATCAGAGTGAGGGCGAGTCTGGACTCCTCGGGATCGAGTAGGATTACGAGCCGCGAAGAATACGATGTTTCTGTCTGGAAGAGTATTCCCGGGTTCGCAAAGGTCCTCATCCTCGTTCAGTTTCTCGTTATCTTGTTCATGTCTTTCTGGATCTATGAGGAATATCTGAACAACTCATATCTCCAGGCCTACCTTAACGTCAACCTGCAAGGGGTCTCCTTCACCGCGACGGTCCTGATCTCAATCGGCTTGTTCACACTCGTTGCTGTGGCTCTGTACGCGAAGCTGCGAAGGACAAGGAGGGAGCTTGAAGGGATTCTTTCAAGCGAGAAGGTTGGGACTGATGGAGGCAGGATTGGTGGACGGGTTGATGCGGGTGCGGAACAACACGTTATCGAGATGATACGGAAAACCACACCGATCATGAACTCCGGGACGGGTGGCCCGATGCCGACTCTAAGACGAGTCGATCCTAGATATAGGCCGGAAGAACAAGGGTCCAATTAGAGTAATCCGCCAAGCGAGCTGTCCTGGGCAACGTCCGAGAGTCGGCCTGATGCTTGTCAGGGGCCAAGTTTACCAGCCAGGAAGATTATGGTACGTCCGTCTTGAAGATCCCTGACAGACGGGCGAAGATTCCCCGGTTCGCAAGGATCCTCATTCCTCTCCAGGCCCTGCTCAACCTGCTGCTGGCCCTGTGGATCTACGAGGAGTACGTGCACAACCGCTATTTCCGGTCATATCTTATTAGTTCGCTTCAAGCGGGAGCCTCGGCCGCGATAGTCTTAGGCTCGACTGGCCTGCTCAGTATTGCTGCTCTGGTCTTGTATGCGAAATTGCGCGGCTATAGGAGAGAGCTTGGAATGATTCTTTCAACGGAAACGTTCAGGCCAACGGAAGAGGGCTTGGTCTACCGGTTGAGACAGAAGCTTAGGAATATCTTATCGAGACTGTCTGGAAGGCTTCGCAGATCATGAACTCCCATCTCGGAGAGCCGGCATGGAATTATACACGAACGTACGCTTATCTGGGCTATGACGCGTAAGACCCTGACTATATCCGAGGAAGCTTACAAGGCTCTAGCCCGGACCAATGGCAAGGACGAATCGTTCGCCAAGGTTCATCCTCCGACTCACCCGGAAGAAAGATGCGGGGAACCTCTTGGACCATGTCCTCTTCTTTTCTCCTGACGAGGAACTTGCTTCTGCGGTCGAGAAGGTCTTGGAGAGGCGCGGTAAGATCCGCCTCAGAACTGCACAGTTCTAGATGGCCATGGTTTGGTGCAGGATGGGGTAATCGTCCGCCTTTTGCCGGCTGATCGAAGAGCCCTTCAGCAAACCACTAGCGCCACGGAACAGCTGGACAAACCACTCTTGCGTCTCGAGGTCGAGTCGCTAGGACCCCCCCCTCTGATAGAGAATATTTTCCGTCCGGCACTGATAATCGGCGAATCAAGCCGATCAGGGCGTGGTCTGGGCTTGATCTCGTTTTGGGACAAGACGCTTAATTGTCGGGCGGTTTCCTAACGAAAATTTTCGGCATGCTCCAGATTCGAGATCAGGGCTGAAAATGGGCGATTTCCACCGATGGGCGGGCCACGAAGGAAGACGGGTCTGGCAAGGAGCGCTGAACGTGGGATCCTCAGCGTTTCACGAAGGGCGGGGCGCGGGAAAAAAGGACCCCCTTGGGGGTCATGGTTTAGTTAACAGAAAAAATTGTTTTAGAAAAAAGAAAAGTTACAGGAGAACGCCCGGGGTCATGATCTTAGACTCTTCTTTAGCGCTGCCCAGTTCATCACCTGTCCATTTTCGAGGAATTGTGGGGCGGCTCGATCCTCGGTGACTAGGGGAATTTTGCGCGCCTGGGCTGTGGCGAATATGAAGCAATCGAAGGGGTCGTTGTGTTTGAGCCGGATCTTGAACGCTTGTTCTATTATCTCATCGTCTTCGTGGCGGATTTTCGTTGCCCAGTCTCCCCTTACTACAAAGAGAAACCCGAGCTTAGCCTCTTCCTTGCCTCGCTCGTCCTTCAGCTTCTCCGCGATTCTATACGACTTGATGAAGGCTTCGAAGGGGGAAAGGTCGGAGATGAACAGCACCGTTCCCCTCTGCACAAGCCCGCTGAGGGTTTCTTGGATCGAAGAGGCCGAGTCTACACCGATATCAATGCCGAAGACCGGGAGCATGTAAGTCGTGTCGAGGAGCAGGCTTCTGGTGGATGACAATTCGTCGTGTAACGCTTATATTTTCGAGTGAATAAAGCTTATTCCGGTGAAAGAGTTGGCGACAAAGGCCTCGGGTCGAGTAGGGCAGAAAGGAGAACTGTTTCCTCCAAGAGAAGTTAGAGAGGAAGCAGGACTAAAGCCAGGCGACCACGTGGTGTACAAGGCAGACCACGGCCGCATCGAAGTGGTCAAAATACCCGGACTTCGCGAAGCCTTCTCCCGCAGGAAGACCGCGAAGATCACCTTCGCAGAGTTCGAAAACATGACAGGCGAAGTCCTAGGCGAGTAGACTGAACGAGCTTTCAGAGCATGTCCATGAGCGGCAAACTCTACAAGCTCACCCGAGTTCGTACACTGACACTCCGGAAGAGTTTAAGCCGAGGCCGGGCACAGGAAACCGTGGCGCACCATGGCGGTAACTCAAGATTTCAACTGGATAACCCAGCGGTAT
>Ga0209802_1000536_pt1 | contig 29076 bp, 35 predicted proteins | sample GraSoiAngelo_129_FD_185886 | JGI IMG/M metagenome (GOLD analysis project Ga0209802, IMG submission 185886) | Grasslands soil microbial communities from the Angelo Coastal Reserve, California, USA - 14_0927_12_40cm (SPAdes) (version 2) | ecosystem: Environmental > Terrestrial > Soil > Grasslands ... | reverse complement strand
ATCCATCTCACCAACAACATCCTCCCATGACCTTCCAGTGGTAAAGTAAACCCCTGGCCGCCCATCCAACAACCCCTGATGCAGGATCTGCTGAGCACACGTAGTCATCCCCGTATCCTCTTCCCCGAGAAGAAGGATAATACTACCAGCTGGCAACCCGCCCATTGTCTCATCAAAGGCTTGTATGCCGCTTCTGAGATATTCCAACTCTAAACATTACACCTGTTGTTGCTGATCTCCACGAAGACCGACATTCTCTCCAGAGGACGGGACATCTGGTTGCTCCACTGTTTCAATCCGTTGTTCCACTACCTCGCCAACTGCGGATACTGGAACAGTCCCAGTCACGACTTCTACACTGTTCGTGTCGGCCCTGGCCTCAGCGTTTTCCTCTACCGTTACTGGAATGAGGACGCCTGCGCCCACCGCTGACACTACGAACTCCTATCGGGCCTTTAATTGCTACGCCATCCCTGCCTATACTGAAGGCGAAATCGTTCAAGCTATGACTGGTCCCACGCATCTTACGGACGAACACCTTCCTCAAAGGAGAGCCCTGCTTCACCAACGACAAGACCATGACCCCCGTCGCCAGAAACTCTTCGATGCCATACCTGCTGATCAAGCCCGACCCCTCGACAATCTCCGTGGTCATCAACGTCGTGCAACCTACGTCCTTCAATAGGAGACCGATCTCGAGGAATATCTCTCGCAGAGTATTTAGGTCCGTCACGCGAAAACCAAAACCTGGTAGTGAGTCGACGACAAGCCTGGTTGCTCCAATCTGCTCCACCAGGGACTTTACCTCGGCCAACTTGGAGCGGAGATTGTACAATATCGCCTGTAGGCTCTCCTGTTCTGCCAGTTCGGATTCGACGCGCTGATAGACCGCATCAATTATCCCAATTTTCTTCTCGGCTTCTAGGCGTTTGAAGTCCCATCCAAATCGGAGCATGTTTGATCGGAACTCTTGGGGTGGCTCCTCTGTTGTCACGTAAACGCCCGGTTCCCCGTATCGTGTGGCACCTTTGTACAGGTATTGTCCGCAATAGATCGTCTTCCCGCACCCTGCACCTCCCGCGACGAGGACCCTCGCACCTTTTGGAAAGCCCCCCTCTAGGACATGGTCGAGCCCTGGAATGCCAGTATGAACTCGCTCGATCGCGCTTGGATTGACCAGCATAGCTGTTGCTGCTTCCATAATCGACCAAACGAGAGGACATTTGGACCAAGTATAAGCCTAGAGTAACCAAGCTAGACTAGTACCAGTACCTGTCATGATCATCGTCTTCACTCCAGACAACTTTTTTAGGCAAGCCACCCGGCTGTGATTGAATCTTTCGGATTGGACAAGAAATGCCCGAACTGGGATATTCCGTCAGCGGCCTTGATCCCGACCGTACTGTAAAGGCTGCTGGACGAGAACTTCGAATATCCCCCAAAGCAGCGGTCGAAATATGTCGGACAATTAGAGGAATGCGGATCGGACAAGCCAAGGAACTGCTTGAACGTGTTATCGCGAAAAAGGAAGCCATTCCATACAAGAGGTTCAAGAAAGAAGTACCTCACCGAAGGCAAATGGCCGAAGGTTGGTACGCCGGACGATTCCCACAGAAGGCCGCCGGAAGACTTCTAAGGCTCTTAGAAGAACTTGAAGCTAACGCGGAATTCCGGAACCTGGATCCAGAAAGACTCCGGATAATTCATGCCGCATCGCAAAAGGGTCCCTCGGTTGCAAAACGCAACCCAAGAGCCTTCGGGCGTTCGGACATTATACGTCGAGTTATGACGCATATTGAGATTGTTGGTTACGAGGCCGATTAGGAAGAATTGTCGGTTACCAAGTATTTTGTAAAAGACGCCTCGCGACGCTTGGAGATCGACGAGCATCTCGCCAAAGAACTCAAACGTGCAGGGTATAGCCATGTCGAACTTACGAAAAGCCCGGTCGGCACCAGGGTAGTAATCTACGCTGCAAAACCAGGCATGGTCATCGGACGAAGAGGCCAGAGCATCAAAGATCTCACCAAATTGTTGGAGCAAAAATTCAACATCGAAAACCCACAACTATCTGTCGCCACCATAGACGTTCCTGAACTCGATCCCAAAGTTATAGCCGCCCAAGTAGCAATGGCATTACAGCGAGGCGTCCACTTCCGCAGAGCCGCTTACTGGGGAATACAACGGGTCTTAGAGTCAGGTGCGAGCGGAGTCGAAATTGTGATCCGTGGGAAGTTAACTACTGAAAGATCACGTTATGAAAAGTTCAAGGCCGGATACCTGCCCAGAGTAGGAGAGCCAGTACTGAAGTACGTGAAAGAAGCCGTACAGGACATTCAATTGAAACAAGGACTGTTCGGGATTAAGGTACGTATCCTCCCGCCTAATATCGACGTCTTCGATCATCCAGTTATCAAAGCTGAAATCCCACAGATAGCCGCAGCCATCGGCGATAAACCTGTCGCAACGGAAACAGCTGTGGCGGCATCAGAAACAGCGACAAGCGAGCCACCGTCAATCGAGGAGAAAGCGGAGGATGCCGCACCAATCGTGATAGAGGCAAAGGAGAAGCAAGAGGAAGTTGCCAGTACTCAGGAAACGTGAGATGAACCAGCTCCTTCCTGAGGAGAAGAGGAAGCGAGTCACAGAACTCCGGGCAGAGCTTGCACAACTTCGGACTTCAGTCAAATCTGGCGGAACCGTTGACAACCCCGCTAGGATACGAGAACTCAGACGAACCATAGCACGATTACTAACAGCGCTGAACCAGACGTCCGTTGCACCGTTGGCAAAGGAGGAGGTAGTATAACCAGATGCTTATTGATCCCAGCACGATTAGAGCACATGAATGGATAGGCCTCAGAGTCAAGGTATTATCCGCCCCGGATCCTGGAATATGCGGAGTAACCGGAAAAGTGGAAGATGAGTCTAGGAATATGCTCACAATACGCACCAACCATCGATCGCTCAAGGTGCCAAAAGAGAAGTCGAGCTTTCTGGTTGAGCTTCCAAGCAAGCAGTCAGTTGAAGTGCAGGGAGAAACCGTTCGATATCGTCCGGAGGATAGGGTCAAGAGAGGAATTGGGAAATGGTAGTTAGGAACATCGGTCTCGATGCTAAGCCTCCTAAGGCTGGATGCAACGATCTGCTCTGCCCGTACCACGGGAAGGTCTCAGTCAGAGGAAGAATATTCGAGGGCATAGTAGCATCCTCCAAAACTCCTAGGACTGTCTCGATAGAGCGAGATTATCTTCACTACTACCCGAAGTACAGTAGGTACGAGAGAAGGCGCGGCAAGATGCTTGCCCATAACCCACCTTGCATCGCAGCCGTTGAAGGTGACAAGGTGACGATAGCCGAGTGCAGACCACTGAGCAAAGAAGTCAACTTTGTCGTAGTCGAAAAAACTGGAGGAGCCTCCGCCTAGTATGCCAGCACCGAAGACGAGAGCGGTAAGCGCAAGAGGGATGGTCGAGTACCGCCCAAGGATAGCTCGCGGTCTGCCAATAGGATCGAGGCTCGTCTGTGCGGACAATACTGGAGCAAAAGAATTGAAGCTCATCAACGTCCGAGGCTACCGCGGACGTTTGAGACGAAAGCCGGCCGCATGCGTCGGAGACATGATAATGGTGTCTGTTGCAAAAGGAGCACCAGATCTACGGAAGCAGGTCTTCCCTGCAGTTGTTGTCCGACAGGCTCGGGCAGTAAGAAGGCCTGACGGGACAAGACTAACCTTTGAAGATAACGCAGCTGTGATCATGACGCCAGAAGGCGAACTCAAAGGCACGGAAATAAGAGGCCCGGTAGCCAAAGAGGCGGCAGAACGCTGGCCGAGAGTTGCAAATCTAGCGAGTACGGTGATATAGACTATGAACCGACAGTCAAGAAATGATTCTTCATCACAAAAGAGACGGGTGTCTGCCCATCTAGCAGATGATCTGAAAACTAGGTACAGCACTCGCGCAGTCCCCATTAGAAAAGGAGACAGCGTCAGAGTATTGCGCGGGGAATTCGCCGGGCTCGAGGGCAAGGTAGACACGATAGACAGACCACACTCTAGAGTCTTTGTCGAAGGAATGACCCGTGAAAAAACCGCGGGGGGGAAATCTTCCCGTCTTTCGGTCCACGCGAGCAAAGTGATACTCACAAACCTCAACCTCTCCGACAAATGGAGAAGCAGCCTCCTTGAAGACAAGGCCAAAACCGCAAGGGATAGGGATACCGAGGAGGCCGCAGCCTAGATGGGAAGAAAGGCCGGCTCAAGACAGCTGAAGCGGGAACCATCGCCCGGCTTCTGGCCTCTACATCGTAAAGAAGAGACTTGGGCCCCAATGACTAGGCCGGGCCCGCATGCGCGCGAGAAAAGTCTCCCCCTCGTACTTCTATTGAGAGATATTCTAGGATACGCGAAAACTGCTCACGAAGCGAAACGAATCATCGACTCTGACCATGTTAGAGTTGACGGGGTGGTTCGTAGAGATCACCGATTTCCCGTTGGATTGATGGATGTCGTCCAGATAGAAGGGGCCAATCAGATCTTCCGAGTATTGCCAAAGCGAGGAGGTGGACTGCAACTCACACCGATAACTGAGAACGAGGCAAAATACAAGCTTTGCAAAGTGACCGGAAAGAGCACTGTCAGGCAAGGGGGCCGCCAGCTTAGTCTACACGATGGACGGACCTTACTCTACGGTAAAGAGCAGAGGCAAAAATCCGAACAGGATATTAGAGTCGGAAGTTCACTTCAACTCTCGATCCCCGATCAGAAGGTGATCCGTGTAATCTCCTTTCAACCAGGCACTATAGCCCTAGTCACCGATGGCAAGAACCAAGGCGCCTACGGAAAACTTGCCCAAATAACCCCGGGAACCTACGCGAGACGAAAAATGGTAAGGTTAGAGGCAGAGAATGAGACGTTCGATACACCAGCTGATTATGTCATGCCAATCGGAGCAGAAATGCCCCTCGTGAAATTAGGATAGGTGGGCGAAGATGACATTGACAACAATCCCAGGCAAGACTGTTGAAGATACAGAAAAGGACGCGAATCCGATGCGGGCTGTAAGGATTGGCAAGCTAACTCTCAACATAGCTACAGGAAAGTCCGGTGACCCCCTAGAGAGGGCCAAAAAAGTCCTCAACCAACTGACTAACAAGACGCCCGCTACGAAGCGAGCCCACAAATCCGTCAAGGACTTTAACGTTCGAAAGGGAGAGCCCATCGCGACAGTCGTCACTCTGAGGCGAGATGAGGCAGGAGAATTCCTAAAGAGAGCCTTAGAAGCAGTTTCCAACAAAGTCAACAAGACTTGCTTCGATAATTACGGAAACTTCAGCTTCGGCATAAAGGAACACATCGAAATACCCGGGACCAAGTATATCCCTGAGCTCGGGATATTCGGAGCCACAGTACACGTCACTTTGGAACGACCGGGCTATAGGATCAAGAGGAAATCTATAAGGCCTGCAAGGATCAGCAAGTCCCACAGAGTCATACAGGAAGAAGCGATCAACTTCATCCAGTCCAACTACCCAATACAGGTCGTAGGTTGAGAACATAATGGCAAAGATCAAGCCAAAGAAGATACGAAAATATGGCAAGGGAAGCAGACCATGCAAACGATGCGGTCAAACAGGCCCAGTGATAAGAAAATACGGGCTAAACTTCTGTCGTCAATGCTTCAGGGAAGTAGCTGAGAGCCTAGGGTTCAAGAAGTATTCGTGAAAGTGGATTTGATGATCTGATGGAGCCAATATCTAACATGTTCTCTTCGATCCTCAATAACGAAGAGCGACACAAGCACGAATGCATAGTCTACCCAGCCTCGAAGCTAATGGGTCACGTATTGAGAGTGATGCAAAAGTACGGCTACGTAGGGGAGTTCGAGTTCGTTGATGACGGACGAGGCGGCAAGTTCAAGATCCAACTCTTAGGAAGAGTCAACGATTGTGGCAGCGTTCGTCCGAGATTCTCAGCCACAGTCGAAGACTTGGAAAAGTGGGGAAAGCAATACCTACCTTCTAGGGATGTCGGGATACTCATCCTCACCACGGCTAAGGGTGTAATGGCGCACAAGGAAGCGAAAGATCAAAACATCGGAGGCCAACTCCTAGGCTACGTCTTCTAGGGAATAGAGGGAATGGAGGAGATTTCGAGAGCCATGGTTAGGCAAGAAAGCGTCGAGCGCACAGTCCGAGTTCCGGAGAACGTTACTGTGCGGCTAGAAGGAAGACGAGTAAGCGTAAACGGTCCACTAGGAACTCTGGAGGAAGACCTGTCTCACCTTCCCGTGACACTCGCTCGGAAAGACGATGGCATAGTCATCACAACCATTTGGCCTCGTAAGAGAGAACTTGGAATGCTCGGCACAGCGGCCGCACACATTCGCAACATGCTCAAAGGCGTGACTGATGGGTATAGGTACGAACTCAAGAGCGTCTACGCCCACTTCCCAGTCACGATAAAAGCAGATGAGAAGAACAAGGAAGTCAGGATAGAAAACTTCACAGGCGAGAAAACCCCAAGACACGCGAAGATACTGGAGAACGTGAAGGTGACCGTTAAAGGCGAAGATGTTGTCGTCGAAGGATCAAGCCTTGCGAGCGTCAGCCAGACTGCGGCAAATATTCAGAACGCCACCAAAATCAAGAAAAAGGATCTCAGAGTGTTTCTTGACGGGATATACATCTCCGGCAAAGGTTCACTGAAAGGAGCGGTTGAGGAGAAGAAGGGAGGAAAGAAATAGGATTTGGCGAGACGCTTCAAACGTCAAGAGAGCTGGAGACTCAAAAGGGTCAAACCAGCCTGGCGAAGACCCAGAGGCGGCACGAGTAGAATTAGGCTAGAGGTCAGCGGTTGGCCAAGAAAGCCAAACGTGGGATTCAGAACAGAAGGATCAATTCGAGGATTACACCCTAGCGGGTTAGAAGAAAGGCTAGTCAAGCAGGAGAAAGACTTTGACGGGATCGATTCAAAGAAACACATTGTCCGTTTCAGTCACCAGCTCGGCGAAAAGAAGCGGCTCGTTTTCCTAGAGAAGGCTCGCCAGCTGAAGGTCAAGATAGCTAATCCAGGAACAATGGAACCAGCAGCGAGACCGGTCGAGGAAGCCCTTCCAGAAAGAGAGCCCAATGTCGGGTCCGAAACGAATGGAGTCGAGCAGCCTAATGCAGAATCAGCCTCTATTACAGAGGAGGAGGAAACGAATTCTGCCGCTGAAGACGATACAGAAACTCGAACAATCAGCGCGAAAGAAGAATCAGAAGAGGAGGGTAACAAATGAGCCTTCGTAGTCAACGACGGATAGCTGCTAGTTTACTGAAAGCCGGCGAAACCAGAGTATGGATTGACCCTGAAGAAGGCGACCGAGTTGGGTCAGCTATCACACGACAGGAAATAGCCACTTTGATTAGAGAAGGTCGGATTCGTGCACTTCCGAAAAAGGGAGTGAGTCGAGGACGGGCTAGAGAACGGATGGGCAGGCGGAAGAAGGCTGGCAGTAGGAAAGGAGGACTCGGCTTAGGAAAAAGTCTTTGGGTCCATCGGATTAGGGCGCTGCGCAGGCAGCTACGGGGCCTTAGAGACAAGAGACAGATCACCCCGAAAGATTACAAGGTGATGGTCGGGATGGCAAAGGGCGGTGCCTTCAGAAGTACATCCCACATTGATGAATATCTGAAGACACACCAGATGCTGAGGAAACGGTAACAAAAATGGCCAGCGGACCACGATATTCACTCCCCTTCCGACGAAGAAGAGAAGGTCGGACGGACTACAGACAACGAAGATCGCTAATAATTTCCGGCAGACCAAGAGCCGTGGTTCGACTGACCAATGATCACGTCTACGTACAGATAAGCGAGGCACGACCGAAAGGTGACGTGGTAAAAGCGTCCGCGTCGTCAAAGGAATTATCCAAACTTGGATGGCAAGGCGGAACCGGCAACCTTCCAAGCGCTTACTTGACGGCATTATTAGCTGGGAAACGAGCCCAAGCAAACGGCGTGAAGGATGCCATATTGGACATCGGTCTGAGGTCGATTACAAAGGGATCCAAAGTGGCCGCTGCTCTAAAAGGGCTCGCGGACTCGGGACTAGCCATACCACACTCTACCGAGGTCTTGCCGGACAAGCAGCGATTGTCGGGTGGACACATAGCTAGCTATGCTAAGACTCTTGCACAGAAGTCCAGTGAAGAGTACAAGAAGAGGTTCAGCCACTACATATCTAGAGGAATGAAACCCGAAGATCTTACAGGTCACTTCGACCAGGTAGCAGTTCGGATACAGCAAACGGTTATTGGAGAAAAGGCATAGGGTCAAGCTTTGAGTTATCAACAACAGAGATACCAACAACGAGCACCTTCGCAACAACAGGAAATTGGATGGTTGCCTAAGACCAAGCTAGGCAAGCTCGTCCAGCAAGGGGAGATAGTATCCTTGACCGAGATATTTACGCAGGGACTGAGGATAATGGAACCCGAGATCGTTGACACGCTCCTCCCCAACCTTCAGCAGGAGGTTCTCGGGATCGGATTCGTTCAGAAGCAGACGGATGCCGGGGAAAGGTCGAGATTCCGTGCGATCGTAGCAATAGGCAACGGAGAAGGCTACATCGGCATTGGCGAAGGAAAAGCTAGACAAGTAAGAACCGCTATCGACAAGGGCACCGTCCAAGCCAAGCTGAATGTCATGCCAGTTCGCCGAGGCTGCGGCAGCTGGGAATGCCGATGCGGAAGACCTCACGCCCTTCCTTTCATAATGAAGGGTAAATGCGGGAGTGTGCGTATTGAACTCATTCCTGGACCCAGAGGGCTAGGATTGGTCGCGGGTGAGATACCGAAATCCGTGTTGAAGCTGGCCGGAATAAAGGATTGTTGGACCAGAACTTATGGGTCGACCTCGACCTTAACCTCATCGGCCCTTGCAGTATTCGATGCGTTGGCCATGGGATACAGTGTCGTCACTCCGAGCGACTGGGTGTCATAGAGATATGAACCAGAATCAGACAACCAAAGGGGCGGCAACACACCCGACGCTTTTCTTGGCGGTTCGGATTAGAGGAACGGTTGGTGACAACCCGCGAATGGAACTCGCGCTAAAGTCGCTGGGAATGGAGAGCAAGTTCAACGCACGACTTGTTCCTGGAAACCCTGACATGCTGGGAATGTTGAGGAAGGCGAAAGACCAAGTAACATGGGGCGAACTGGAGCCTGAAACCTTGGAAATGATCCTCAGCAAGCGCGCTGAGAAGAGCGGTCCGGGTCCGCACCGTTTGGACGAAGAGTTTGCAAGGCTCCACTTCAAAATCCAGGATCTTGGAGATCTTGCAAAACAGATCATTGGAGGCGAAGTCGATCTTCAACGACTATGGCGGGCCGGTGTCAAGTCCACGATCAGACTACATCCTCCAAAGGGTGGATTCAAGAAGAGTACCAAGCGACCATACAATAGTAGTGGTGAGCTTGGCTACCGGGGTCGAGAAATCAACCGTCTCGCCAAACGAATGATCTAGTCGTCGATGAAGAATATAGATATCTCAAATAATCCCAAGACGTCCAGCTTGTACCTGAAATCACGAGCGTTATGATATCCATTGAGCTATTCCAAGGGACATCCTACTAGACGCAAACGCTCATCCAAGCGGTCGGGTTGGTGGTTTGATATTTTCGAGGAGATGGAACGGATGGATCGAATGATGGACGAGATGATGCGAAAAGCGTTCACGATGCCTAGGGCACAGGAGGGACCGTTACCTTTCGTCTACGGTTTCTCAATGTCGGTCGGACCCGATGGCAAGCCTGTGGTCAGAGAGTTCGGAAATTTGGAACAGAGCTCGCGCGGTCCACTCTTGAAGGAGGAACGAGAACCACTTGTGGACGTGATAGAGGAGGGCGACGAGATAATTGTGGTGATTGAGATTCCCGGCGTTGAGAAGAAGGATGTGAAGCTGGAGGCAACGGATCGAGTGTTGAAGATAGCTGTCGATTCGGAAAAGAGAAAGTACTACAAGGAATTGGACCTTCCGCATATGGTTGACCCGAGAAAGTCTAGCGCGTCCTACAAGAATGGAGTTCTTGAAGTGAGATTTCCGAAAACCGAGGAGAAGAAGCCGACCCGAGAGATCAGGGTAGAGTAGTTCCGGGGCGTCATCGGGTAACTGTTTTATAAAACAGAGGGCGAATTGTTGGGTAGAGAAAGGATGAGTTTGGCCCGTAGACGACGACGCGAAAAACTTGGGTTATGAATAGATAGGCTGGACCATAGATCCCGAGTCACTGGCATCCAAGTGCACGAGACAAATCCGAACAATCAGGGTCTTTCTGATAGGTGAAGTTTGATGGCCTCCACTACTATTTCCAAGGCTGATTCTGTTGCTAGGTTCAAGTTCAAACGGACGATTGATGAGTTGAGCCGTAAGGAAGGACGTGGAACAGAGCTGATCAGTCTCTATGTTCCACCGGATCGGAAAATACATGAAGTCCTCGCGAACCTTCGGGAGGAGGCTGGTACTGCGAGTAACATCAAGTCGCGAACTACGCGGCAGAATGTGGAGGAGGCTATTGAGAAGGTCAGTCAACGATTACGCTTGTGGAAAGAGCCGCCTCCAACTGGACTGATAATCTTCGGTGGTGCGATTCCCCAGAACGGACCAGGCAGCGAGCGTATGGAATTGTTTACACTTGTGCCTCCGGAGCCGATAGACGTCTACTTCTATCGTTGTGACAGCAGATTCCATACTGAACCATTAATGGCATTGGTCGCGGAAAAGGATACGTTCGGCATACTAGTCATAGACGGGCAGGAGGCTGTTGTTGCGACCTTGAAGGGGCGGAGGGTGGACATTGTCAAGAGCTTCACTTCCGGCATCGCGGGGAAGAGTCGTGCGGGCGGGCAGTCTGCGAGACGTTTCGAGAGGATCAGGGAGCAGATGACGAATGATTACTACAAGCGTGTGGGACAGCACTTCAATGATATCATGACGCAGGTGCCGGATCTGAAAGGTATCATCATTGGTGGTCCTGGTCCCACGAAGTATGTGTTTAGCGAGGGCGAATACTTGCAGTATATGTTGAAGAAGAAGGTGTTGTCGATTATCGATACCAGTTATACTAGTGAGGCAGGTGTGGAGGAGGTTGTGGAGAAGAGTAATGATATTCTGAAGGGAGTTCGATATAATGAGGAGAAGCAGCTAGTTCAGAAGTTTCTCTATGAATTGGGACATGAGACTGGGAAGGGTTCTTTTGGTGAGGCTGATGTGGTGAAGCATTTGGAGAAGGGGATTGTGGACATGTTGTTGATCTCGGAGGCTTTGGAGGGTGAGCGGTTGGTTGTGAAATGCAGGAATTGCGGGTATGAAGAGGAGACTCGTGGTACTAGGTTTGAGATGCACGCTGTCAGGTCCGAGTTAGCGTCCAGGTCGTGTCCTAAGTGTGGTAAGGCAACTTTGGGGGTGGAGAAGGAGGTGGATGTGATTGATGATATGCTCGATTTGGCTGAGAAGTCGGCTACAAGGGTCGAGGTTGTCTCTGCTGAGACCGAGGAGGGAAGAATGCTGAGAGACTCGTTCGGGAAGGTTGCCGCTGTTTTGAGATACGGCGTCAAGTAGGAGACGAGACCCAGAGTTTAGCGGCGTGTAGAGCCGGGCGCCTTAGGGACTAGCACAAGGTCCCGAGATGTAGTCGGGGCGTGTTGTGTAGGGGCGTTCTTGTCGGCTACGATGAGGAGGTGGCGAGTAGAGAGAGGTTCAGGTTCTGGCTGGAGAAAAATAATGAGGGGTGGGATCAATAATAATTGTTAGGGTAATTTTCAAAAGAGGGTTGAAACTTTTTTTTCTTTCAAATTTCTTTTTTTGTTTCAATTCTTAATTGGTTGAACTCGTCCCGCTCAAGAGGGTCAAGAATAGATGGTCGGTGTGAAAGTATTCGGAAAGTCTCTTCCACGCCTTGAAACTTCACAATCTACCCCCCCTTTTTTCCAACTTAACTTTCTACTGCGCCTCATTTTAGAGGAGAACTGCCTCAAATCGCTCAAAATGCGAGAATAGCATTTTGCGGAAACGGGTTTATTCATTTAAACATAGCGGAAATCCATGAGGAGAACATCGGGGGCCAGAAAAAGTGTGCGTATTTTGGCAATCAGGGCTAAAAATGAGCGAATTCGGTGTCATGTCCCAAAGGTAGCGTTGAAAAAGTTAAAAATGGAAGGGTTCCTGCACGGCGTCGCATGAGGAAAACGTCGTGGGGATATTTCGCGCCTTAGCAATTCCCAACTTTTCCGTACCATAAAGTAGACTAACGCCTGTCTGCGTTTGGGCATATCGGGTGTGTGGTATTACGGACCGGTCTCGTTGGGTACACGTGTCCATTCCCTTTCTTCTTCTAGCTTTCGTCCTGACCTTTCTCATCGTATATTCCGGGACTCTCGAAGCTAGTGACACGAGCGGCTTCTTTGCATTGAATAGTCTTGCCTCATCGCAATTAATCGCCGACATCGCGATCATTGTCACTTATTTCGGCAGCGAACTGATCCTAATACCGTTCGCCGGTCTCCTCTACCTGCTCTCCAAGACGAACAAGTTGGAGACGGTCTTCGTGGTGGTCTTCGCGGTGGTAGTGTCGGACATTGTTCTCTTCGCATTGAAGACTGGTTTTGTCAGACCGCGTCCGTCGCACGTTCTAAACGGTGTTATACTCCCATTGGGAGTGGACAATGAGTCCTCGTTCCCCTCAGGTCACACGGCAAGAGCTTTCGCAGTCGCCAGTCTCGTATCTCTTAGAATGGGCCGGAAGTATGTCCCGTTACTCACTCTGGCAATCGGTGTTGCCTTAAGCAGAATAATCATTGGCGTGCACTTCCCATCGGACGTGGTTGGAGGCGCCTTCCTAGGCATACTCATCGGCCTGGTCTCATATGAGTACGGACCGCGAGTGTTCCGATACGCTGTTCCAAGGCTTTTTCCTGGCCGGGCAATCCCATAGCACGCGAGAGTTACATTTTGAACCCGCCCGATCGCTTTCGAAACCAATGAGGAGAGTGGAATATTAGGTAGACTAAACGATACTGCTAGATAGCTTGGCCTTGCTAGACAAGACTGTAAACGAAACCTCGGTAAGGAGCCAAGCTCGCCGTGAGAAACGGATCATCATGGCCGCAGTTTTGATTGGCGTTGTCATACTGGGTCTCGTTCTATTCTTTGTCCTCTCGCCGGCGCTCATTGTGAATTCTAGGGATTTCAGCTATCCTGAAGAGTTAAGGACCCCCGCCGGATCTTCGCCCTCACTCAGTATCACGAGCGTCAATGGAAAGGTAAGTATTTCCTCTTGGGCACAAAGCACAGTAGCCATCAGCGGCACGGTGACGGCACGAGGACTCGGCTCATCCCCGGAGCAAGTCGTTCTATCCGAGTCTAACATTAACGGGGTGATAAACTTCCAAGCTGTCTTCCCGAGCGGCTCTCTCTTCCAGCTCTCGGATAGTTATGAAGCACAAATCATCGTATTCATCCCCCTGAACACACAATTCGGACTTCTCAAAGTCGAGACAGTGAATGGAGGGATCGACGCGAGGATAGCAAACGCGACAAATGTTCAACTAAACACCGTCGTCGGGGGTATCGCGATCAACTGCATTTCTTGCAGCAATATTGCAGCTTCCACAAACAATGGTCCAGTGTCTGCAACCTTCTCTTCCCTAGAGTCGTCCGGACAATACACTCTGACAAGCATCAACGGCAACGTCGCGATGACAGTGCCTTTGACGGCAGGGTTCACTGTACATGCCGATACAACAAACGGTACCGTCGATGTCTCTGGAGTGAGCTTGCAACCCACGGGCACGGTCCAATTGGCTAACGATAAGACTGGGAAAGTGGACGGGGGAGGTGCCAGCGTAAGGCTACACACTGTCAACGGGCAAGTGACGATATCCTTAGGATAGTAGAAATCAGCAGCCCCGTTGGTTTCTGCTAACCCGAGTACTTGCCGGCGACGTTCTTAAGAGAATTGGAGACTTCTCGTGCGGCCGGTCGACGTCGAGCTTCCTTCGCCATCATTTCCGCAAGCACTGGAACTATCGAAGCAAACTTGGAATCTATCCTTGTGAAATCAGGATTGAAAGATTTCCAGAGAGATCTCAACTCGTCTCCCGTCCGGTTGGATTCAGGGTTCGAGATCATGTTGTTCATTGCCTCGATGAGCCTCTTTGAATGAACCGGTGTCTTCGTTAACATACTGTACAAGGTAGCCCCCAGCGCATAGATGTCCATCGAAGGATCCGCGCCCGAGCCAAGGACCTGTTCGACAGGCGCGTATTCAGATGTGAATTGAACAACTTTTCCACCAGTCCGGACCGCGGATCCCAGGTCGGCAAGCTTAGGCGAGATCTTTCCAGATACCATCTGTTCAAGCGTGTCCTGTCCGGTGGGGGGCGGGGTAGCGGTGAAGAGGATGTTCTGAGGTTTGACATCGAGATGAACGAACCCGGCTCCATGAATCGTCTCTAAAGCGGTCGAGATCATCTGGCCCATGAGCATCACAACAGCAGCCCACTTTTCAGAGTAATAGAGTGCATCGTATGATGGATCCTCGACAAGTCTCTTCGCATTACCTCCCCGCATATACTCCATGACTATGGTTGGTGGGCTGTGGAGATAGAGTCCAGTATCTCCTTTCATGATTTCTTGAATGTTCATCCGATCAACAAGTATCCCCTTGATCTGTACAACATACTTCGATTGCCCAGACAATTCCAAGAGGGTAGTCGCTTCTGCCATTGTCTCGTTGAGAGCCGCAGCGCCGGTAGTAGTCTTGAGTATCGGTATTTTCAAGGCCATCTCTGACCCCGCTGTTCCGAAGCTAGCCCTGAGAACGTAGCCGGTGGCTCCGGTGGCAATGTGCTCCTTCACTTTGTAGCCATGAACATCTTGGTTGACCCAGGCTCTTGGGTCCCAATCGTCCAGCCGAGAGATACCGATCGGCGTCGGGGCTGGCGACTGTTTGGGCTGCTGTATTGGAATAGATGGAAGAGTACGCGGAGGGGATGGGGCAATGATTCTTTGTTGCGGTTGGGGCAGAGGCGTAATGTGCTTGGGGACAGGGGGCGGCGGGGGTGGAGGGGACTGAACAGTGAACGAGAAAGTCTCCGTAGACGAGACATTCTTGGTTGTCGCGGCCACTTGTAGCGTATATGTGCCAGATTGTCTTGGCAGGTAAGACACAGTGTATTTTCCGGCACTGTTATGAGATAATTTCAGAAGTTCCCGTTTTCCTGTGGGAATAGTCAGGGTAGCGTTGAGGTTCGTCACATCTGTTGGGCGACCAGACGTGTTCGTCGTGATCCTAATGGTTTCCATATAGCCTTGCTTAATGAGACGATCCCCAGCAATTGCGATCACGGGAGGACTCGTTAGCGGCTTAGGACTTGTTTGTGGCTTTTGACCAGTCAAAGTCTTTGGCTGTATCCTACTCGCTAGTCCGGCGGTGACTGAACCGATCACGGCGAGGAGCGGGACATAAATCAACGAGGACAAGAAAGCGTATTCTAGGTTTGGATCCTGTGACACAAAATAGGCCAGGACAGTTAATGAGTTCAATGAGAAGAACAAGGAGGGCATCATTACTAGTGCTGATTTCTTTGCCCTCAAGAATTTCTCAAGGATATGCAGTATGCTCATTTGGGCGGAATTCCCAGCAAGCGCCAACGGAATGAAGACCAACGACCGCAGCAAGACCACATCGAGGGCCGGAGTTACGCTAAACGAAGAGCCGCTGGTCGACGCAAGCCCAAGTCCAATGCTGGCAGCTAAGGATGCAACGATGTTCTCCTTCGGAATTCTGAAACGGGTCTTAGTAGAGAACAGCAGTGCAGAGATAACAACCCCAAGTGCCGGTGGTAGCGAGACTAGTATTAGCGACGGGTACGCTGACAGTGATAGCGAGGATCCGATTGACGAAGCTTGGACCGCATAAATTAGCCCGAGGATAGAGGTCAAGAATCCAAGGGCAGTTTTGAGGGGACCAGATCGGGTGTCAAGGGATGTGAGGATACCTAGGACCACAACACTAAGGACGAACGCGTATGGGTCGCCACGAATTCCCGATGCGAGCAAGAAGCCAACCGGAAGTGCTGCCAATGCTGGTGCGAAGTAGTCTGGCCGCAGAGAGAGCTTGTACTGAGACGGTTGCAAGACAGACGAGAACTGTCGTTTTGTTACCATCACAATCCATCCTGGTCGATCAGCACGGTATTGGACACCTGGAAAGGCCTCTTCTTAGTGCCGGCAGGTTGCGTGTGAACGAGTAACCGTCCAGTCCAGTCTACTCTCTCATGGCGAGACCGGGACACTGGGTCAAAGAGGAAATGTCCCTGCTAGGCACAAGCTTTGGTACTGTGAAGCATTAAGGTATCAGAACCAGAATATCGGACGTTCAACCCATGCCCTCATTTAGCCCAGGCGTTTCCTCAAGCTCGAAGTCTTCACCATTAACCTGGAAGTGCCCCTTCTGCGGAGCCATGAACGAAGATGAGAACATGATCTGTGACGGATGCGGAGACGAGAGACCCGCCGCACCTTCGATTGCAAGAACGAAGCCTAGCATTGGCCTCGATGTTGCAGATGAAGAGGAGCTTCAATCCGACTCAGATTCCTCTCCAGATGATAAGCTGGAGGCGGATGATACGGATGAGAAAGAAGACTTGGTAGAGTCGCCAGAACCTCCGACCAAATTGGATAATGAGAATGAGGATTATGAGTCCCCGACAGCAGTTACAACGCCTCTGCCAACACCATCGATCACTGTCGAAGAGGATGAAGAGACCCCTCCAATCAGACTAGATAACCAGTATGAGGATTTCGAGCCCCCGAAAGTAGTTCCAGCGCCACTGCCCAGATCATCAACTAGAGTCGAAGATGAAGAGACGCCGAATCTGTCGTTTACAAGCCAACGCCTATACATGGTCTTCGTCAATACTCCTGCCCAGTCACTGATCAAATCAAGGGTTGCAATCGAGTTCGATGTTTTCCCAGTGATCTCGATAGGGAGAAATCCTGAGAACGTAGTCGTGGTACCCGATCAAGAAGTCTCCCGCAAACATGCCCAGTTAAGCTTGGAAGGCGGCAAGGTGATCCTGAAGGACTTACAGAGCGCAAACGGCACATTCGTATACGACGGTAAACAGTTCCAACGAGTCAACGGTAGTGTCGAGATCAAACCGAACACAATATTGAAGTTCGGATCCGGCACTATTGTGAGGCTCATCAACGAATGATGGAAACAGTCTCGATACCTGAACTGATTAGCAAAGCGAAAGAGAAGTTGACGGGTCCGTTGCTCCAGTCAAGAGACGTTGACAGAGCCATATTCGTAGGAGACACTCACACTGCAATAGACGTGACCCAAACCGTATTCGATAGATATTACGAAGAAGCAGATCTAATCGTTTTCCTGGGAGACTACGTAGACAGAGGCAAAACCGGAGTAGAGAATCTCGGATTAATAGCCACAAGATTCCTGGAAGATCCTCACCGTGTTGTAATGCTGAGGGGGAATCATGAAAGCCCGCTTACCAATCCCCACTATGGATTCCTGGACGAGGTGAACGAGAAGCTAGGAAGCTCGGGTTACGAAGGATTCAAACAATTCTTCGAGTCTATGCCCTACGCGATAGTCGTGAACGATCATCTTTGTCTCCACGGAGGACTCGCTATGGGTCTCGACCATGTGTCGCAAATAGCCGAACTACCCAGGCCTGATCAAAACCCGGACGATCCAGTAGCGTTCCAATTACTTTGGAATGATCCAAGAGAGATGATAGAAGGATTCGTGCCCAGCGTGAGAGGAGATGGCGCATACTATTTCGGTGAAGACGTCACCACAAAATTCCTTGAAGAGAACTCGCTAAAGGGAATTATCAGGGGACATGAGGTCGTTGACGGTTTTAGGGAGGACATGGATGGAAGGGTAATCACAGTATTCTCGAGTAGATACCACGGATCCTCCGCCGGAATACTCGTCATGGATAACGACATGATGGAGCAAGTTAGAATATGACAATTTCAATCAGGACAGAACTCAGTCACAACTACTCGTTCGACAGTAGCATAGACTGCATCTTCAAGTTAACTTTAGTGGCGGAAAGTCGCGCCGAAGCTAAAGGATTCCACCACATTATCGTGATCGACACCAGCACTTCAATGGCGGGGCAAAAGATCGAGCTTGCAAAGCGAGGAGCGGAAGAGTATGCGAAGAGAGTCCCATCAGGCAACCGTGTATCAATCGTCACTTTCTCAGACACGGTGCACACCTATCCCGAAACCGATCTAAGCAAGGTCTTGCCCACAATCAAGGCAGCCGGCCTAACAGCCCTGTATTCCGCGCTTCAGTCTACCTTCGAAATTGCAAAGAAGACGAGCGGACCCGGCTGGATTCTGCTCTTGACAGATGGAGAACCTACGGACGTAATGAAGCCTGAACTTTACTCGCAGCTCAAAGTGCCTTCTGGGTACAAGATGGTCGAGTTCGGTATTGGGGAAGATTACAAAGAGTCCATTTTGAAAGCCTTGGCAGATGCGTCAGGCGGTACACTCTACCATATTACTGACGCACAGAAACTGCCGAACCTGATGCAGGATAGCGCGGTCGAACAGGTCGCCGGCAGGAACATTAAGGTAGAATTTGGCAATCAAGATGTAAGAGTTCTAAACTACAAGGGTCCACCCGTGGAGATTAATGCTCTAGAGACTATTGCAAGAATTTGGGGTCAAGTAAGGCTGCCAGCAGGATTCAAGGGAGACCTGATGAACATCCAAGTTTCATACGGTGACTCTATCGACGGTTCGAGAAAAACACTGAAAGCCCCGGTGAGCATCAGAGTCGCTAAGAACAACGAGGAGTATCAACAGGGGATTCGTAGCAACCTCATATCCGAATTCTCATACTATAGAGGCCTGGAGGATTATTACAATCAATTATCCGCCGGGCACATGAAAGAGGCCACGCAAACGATGCAGAAACTTACTTCAAACGCCGAGCAGACCCGACGTGCGGATCTCATCGAATCTACACGCCAGTTATCTGACAAGCACGAGGAGACGCTCAAACTAGGTGGCAAGCCTGAGAACACAAAGAAGCTTCTCAAAGAGGCCGCCAGTGAGACTACGAAGCGAGCAAGAGACAAGTAAGACAAGCACATCGATTCACCCGGTATTCTTGGTGGGCCCGGCCGAATTCGGACGGCTAGACGTGAATTTCTGAGGCCCGGAAAACTGAGCTGCTCCCCCGTATTGTGAGTCTTAGAGCTTTCAGGCAGTGGGAGTTAGAGCGTCGCCCCTGAGGGCCCTGTTCCTTCATCCGCCTCACCACGTCCGCGGGGGAAACGTCTTCGACATGTGTTGCGATCCACCAGACGTTACCGGCTGGGTCCTTCACCGCTGCGGTCCGGTCTCCGTAGAATTGGCTCGTCGGTTCTTGTTCGGAGCCCCGCCTGCTTCCAGGTCTCGGTTGTGAGCCTAGTCGACATTTTCGACGTAGACGTAGAGTTGGCTTGGTATCGGGCTGTACATAGGATTCTAGTAAGCCCATCATGCCCACGGAACCACCTATCTTCACCTCGGCGTGACCAACACGACCATTCTCGGTGTTGATTCGACCTCTTTCTTCCGCGGTAAACGCATGCTTCAAGAAGTCAATGAGCTTGGGGCACACCGTCCATGATCAAATACGACAGGTTCTTTGCTTTTAGCAAATACTCCCCAAGGGGCGTAACTGGTTTTAATCTAATAAGATAACTCCGCGCCATGAGGCCTTTGAGACCGGAAAGGTCCTCCTCACTTTACTGCGGACCCAATCTGATCGTCCTTGGCGGACTTCAACCCTCGTGGTCTACCAAGAGAGTATCAGTCGAAGAGACACTCACCCAATGTGTTTGCGGGAGAGGAGGGTGAGAATTGGAAGAGAAAACAAAATCTAAGTGGAGATTAATTCGAACACGAACAGTAGTATTGGGCATATTCGCCGTTGCCGTAGTCGTGGGCGTCGTGGCTTTCGTAACCTTCACGCAGTACTTCCCGTCGGTGCCGACAGGAGCAGTCGCGGCAAACTTAGTGGCAAACTGTGGCGTATCCACTACGACTGCGTTGACCGTTACCCCAGCTACAGTAACAGCAGGGTCAGCTTTTGCCTTAGTCTACAGTTGTTCATCTGGAACAGCCGCAATATCAGTGACAAACGGTCCTATCACCAAGATTCCAACAGAGGCACCGGCAATCGGCGCAGGTGGGATGCCTACAACCCTTAGTCTCATTGCTCCTGGTGCAGCTTGTGCAGCTTCGGCAGGAATAGCTCTTGCGCAAAGCACGGCCGTCAGCATTCCAACCGGTGACTACAACTATTGTGCAACTGGAACAACCGCTCCGGTAACTGGCGTCGTCAGCTTCACCGTAACTTGGGGTTAGACGATATCTCAAGGCGACTCCACTTCCCCCTTTTTCTTAGGACGATTATTTACCCCATCCCAATAAGTACGAAGAAACATGACAAGGGGAGCTCATCTCAACTCGGAGGCCGAGATTATGAGACAGTTGGACAGCTTTGTCGAGACTCTCCACAGAATCGGGAACACCTACAAGGCCGTGGTCCTAATTGGACTTGTCCAGCCGAGACCCGAGCAGAGAGTTGTCCCGCAACTGAGCGATAGAGAAGGATCAAAGTCGAATCTTTACGAACCTCTCATCGAAGAACTTGCACGGAGAAAGGCCAAGAATAGTTCCTGACCTAAGAAGGCGTTACTTGTATACAGCACAATTGGTAACGCTGCGGTCTAAGAGGACCAAAGACCCGCCCTTTGTAACCTTGTCTGCTCTCGAAAGAAGAAACAAGGCAACCCGGGTCGTCATAATTGGGGTACTAGTCTTCTTGATAGCAATTCCGGTCGGGGCTACGGTAGTTCTAGCCACATCCCGTGGGGAGAACCATTCAAAACTGGTACCTAACTGCTTGACCCTTCGAGCCAGTCAGGCCAACGTCATTCCCAGCGGTTCTGGAGTAATATTGTTCACTTGCGGTGATAGTCCTGCACTCACTGTCGGGAAGTCTGACCGGTTCCGACCCTTCTTCACGTTGCCGACAGGATATACAGGTCTGAAAATCGTGAATCATGCTCTCGGAACTACTGACTGCAGTCATGGTCCAGTCCTGGTTTCGGGCCAGCGCTTTGATCTTAGTGGGCCAGGAAACTTCGACTACTGCGCGGGCTATGCTAACGCTCCAAGCACTGGTCTAGCTTCTTTCAAAGTTACATGGTCGAAGTGATCCGGAGGCTCCGCATTGAAATGCGGTTTCTACCCCGTACATCAAGCTTAGAAGAAAATTTCAGGCCGTTCTCATCTGGAAGGATAGTCCTGGACAAATCAAGAAAGGTCAAAATACGCGGCCGAATGGATTTGGAGAGTGAAAAATTTTCAGGATGCGTATAGGGTTCGGAAAAACAGCAACCCTTAACTGAAGAGCCGGGGGTTAAGAAATCCATTGACGACGGTTGGAATTCGTCGCAACTGTCAGCAGAAATCATTGCGTAGTTACGCCGACGGTCCACTACTCAGCTAAACTATCCCTCGCCCTACGCGGCGGTAGAGTTTTCTATTTCTTAGGTAGTCACTCCCCACTCTCAAGTAACGAAGGGTCAAACGCAATTGCTTTTTCAGGTTCCGAAGCATAAATTACCTGGTCGTGATTCTTCAATAGTGTCTCAACAAAGTCCGTACGCGCTGATTTCTCTATCTCACTGAGATCATGTCTGCACATAAGCGAAAGATCAAGGCTTTCAAAGTTCTCATGAAGCAACTGTTCGTAGAGCAACTCTAGCTTCATGCCCTTAACCGACTTCTCGATTGGTACGAAGTTGCGATAAAAGCGGTATGGAGGTCTCAGACCGATGGTGGACTCTCGGATCACCTTTGTGAGATTATCGTACGGGTTGCCTTCATTGACATCGGATCGTTTGAGCATGTATATACGTAGGAGGTTTCTTTGCTTGGAGGATTCTACGTCTATTCCACTCCTAGATAATCTTCCCTCGATTCTTCTTGGATCTTCGAACGTGAGGTAGACACACGATTCTCCTCTTTCGAGTCCCTTCAATATGTAGTGAGACGTTACCAATTCCGCATATTTCTTGTCGTCATAAAGAAGCACCGCATGACTTTTGGGCGGTAGGTTGTCAAGGAACTTTATTGGTCCATAATCTTCTCTTTCAGAAAGCGTTGATTCCTTGTCATTCAAGTACTTCATGCCAATTTCGTGCACAAATCTCCTAATTCGTCTGTGGTCTTGCAGAAAATCTAGACCCTTTGCAGTAATCGAAATTGGTTTTCGATGAATCAGTTCCTTGGCTGCCATTTCTCCCAGATAACGTGAAAATTTATCGTAGGCAAGGTTACACCGTTGCTGTACTCGCGTCGGCTTTACGTCACTACCACTCCTCAATTCTTGCTCTATCGCCTTGAGAATATCATCGTAAATTTCCATTCTACTACGTTTAGATCTCGGCACTATGCTTGAGTTGTCCGTGGTTATGCCGCCTCTTTGTGTGCGACAGGTTCTTCACTTTTAGCGAACACTCCCCAAGGGGCGTAACTGATTTTAATATAATACGGTAACTCCGAGTCATGAGGGTTCTGAGCCAACGGTCTCTCAAGACACCGCTCGTTCTATTTCTGATTTTATCTGTCATAGTCGGGTCAGTTGCGGTTGCGCGTTTCGGTAAAAGTGTCACTTCAGCGGGTCCTTTAGACCTTGCAGGGGTCAACAATTTTGCTATTCTTGTTAATACCTACACCAACGCCGGCCCGGGAACCATTCTTAATGGAGATCTTGGGTATACTGTACCACCTGCAAACCCTCCAACAGTCACTGGTACAACCTTCACATCTACTAGTCCCACTTATGTTTCAGCAGAAGCAATTCAAGCCAAGCTCATCGCCTCCGCAAACGACCCAGCACAGTCTGGAGCTTGTACAACAACACTTACTGCGGCAACTGTCCTGGACAGTCTTCCGCAACCATTAACACCTGGAGTCTATTGTATTGCAGGTGCTGTTTCTATAAACACAGTAACTACTCTTAGCGGTGGTGGAGCTTACATCTTCCGAATGGGCGGAGCACTCAATACCGTAGCCGGCTCAATTGTAAAACTAGCCGGAGATGCAAGAGCCGACAATGTATTCTGGGTACCGATAGGTGCAACAACACTTGGAGCAAACAGTGCTTTCGCAGGAAATGTACTGAGTAATGCGGCTATTACAGTGGGCACAAAGGTAAGTATGGATGGAAGAATCTTGTCTAATGGAGCAGTTACCACGGGACCTTTTGATACAATCACAACTCCAAAAGGTATCACACCACCAGTTGACACCACACCACCTGTAATTACTTTGCTTGGTGCCAATCCTCAAATTATACAAGTTGGAGGTATCTATGTCGAGTTCGGTGCTACTGTAAGTGATCCGGACAATGTCGGATTAGTTGCAATAATAGATTCAAGCGCAGTTAATACAAGTGTAGTAGGTTCATACTTAGTAACCTATGATGCAGTCGACCCTGCAGGAAATCATGCGACTCAAGTAGCTAGAATTGTCAGCGTAGTAGCCATCGTATCAACGCCGCCTGCAGCAGTTATTACACTATCTGGTCAAGCATCATGTCAAACATTAGGCGGAACTTGGACAAGTGCTAGTTCAACATGCACCGTGACTACTTTGACAATTAACTCTGGCAACACACTAGTTATCGCGTCTAATGTTACTCTGAGTAATACAGGTCTTGTCACGGACTTGGGCACCATCACCAACGGTGGACCAGTAACCAACTCTGGCACCATTACAATTGGTCCAACTGGCATTCTGACAACAACAAATACATTTAGCAACACTGGCACGATCACATCATCCGGTACTATAACCAATAACGGCCCGGTAACAAACGGCCTCACTGGTACAATTACAAGCAGCGGCCTTATCACAAACACACTTACTGGTACAATAACAAACCTGGGCACCATCACCAACAGCGGACCTGTAACGAACGCTGGTACCATTACAAATAGCGGCACACTCACCAATGGTCCAACAGGTGTCATTACAGACAGCGGCACGATAACCAACAAAAACGCAGGTATAATCACCACCTCTGGTACCATCACCTTACCGACCTCTGGTATATTGACCAATGAGCCAGGAGGCACCGTTACCAGCAGTCTCAGCATCATCAACAGCGGCAGCATAACCAACTCTGGCGCCCTTGTAAGCAGCGGCCCTATTACCCAGAGTGCTACAGGTATCATCGTTAACACCGCAAGCGGCCTTATCACCAATTCTGGTATCTTGACCACCTCTGGTACTATTACCAACAGCGGCCCCATTACCAACAGTGGCCCTATTACAAACAGCGGCCACATAATCAACTCTGCCGCAATCACCAATAGCGCCGTGATCACCAATTCTGGTAGCATCAGCGACTCGTGCGGTGGCTCTATTGGCGGTGTGGTCGTAGGTAATCCAATAATAAATGCCTGCGTGCCATAACACTCTACCTCGTAAAAAATCTCGCTGGAAAATTAGCAAGGTTCTCTCAGAAGCGAAGGAAGTAGCAAAGGGCCGTTGCGAGATTTCTCGGTCCTAGTGGCCCCAAATTCCCGATCCCGCAGCGTGTGAAATGGTCAAAGAGATCCTCCAAGCTTAAGGAATCAATCCGGAACAGAATCCGCCAAAAGGGGCGCTCACACACCCGCCACAACCTACCAAGCTCCTTTCCTCTCCCACTTGGGTAGCTTCGGGACCACCTGCGACCTTGGAGAAAGCCGGGACTATCGCCCTACCAGCAATACTTCACCCAAAACAGTGAATATACCTCGCTTGGAAACGGTTTACTGACCGTAAGCCAGACCGACATCTTTGTCCGAGGCAGAAACGACCAGTCCATACAAGCCCTTACCAAAGTCTTCGTGGACATGATCAGAGACCAGCTCAAAAGTAGCTCCGAGTTCCCGAACCTCCGGTAATTCGCGTCTAGACTGGTGGGCCCGGCCGGATTCGAACCGGCGACCGTCAGGTCTCTCGCGGATTTGGCTATGAGCCTGCCGCTCTTTCAAGCTTCCCCGTTCTTTTGAACAAAGAAGTGACCTAGCTGAGCTACGGGCCCCACAAGGAAGAAGCCGGCAAAGGTTTCGAGTTTTAACCTTTAACGCACAGCAACGCCCAGGGTGCAGTTGAGCCTCTAGCGTACAGTTCGTAAAGCGTACTTTTATCATAGTGGCGTGCTCATGACACGGACCTAGGTCTGAGCATAGCGAAATGAAGATTAGATGCATGGGAGCCTGCCAAGAAGTTGGCAGGTCCGCCTTCGCCGTCAACGTCGGCGAGAAAGATGTTGTTCTCGACTACGGAGTTATGGTCAACCACCACGTAGGTTTCCCCATGCATATTCCCCCAAAGCAGGTCGAGGCGATAATCTTGACTCACGCCCACCTAGATCATGTCGGCTCCGTACCACTATTCTTTGTGGACGGTGGAGTCCCAATCTATGGTGTACAACCTACCTTCACGCTAACTACTCTAATTATCAAGGACTTTCTGAAGCTCAGCGGATACTACCTCCCATACGAATACATCGACCTCCAGACTATGCTCAAGCACGAACGAGAGATCCAGTACCGTACCCCCCTAGACATAGGAGATGCACACGTGACTTTGGTAAACGCTGGCCATATCCCTGGAAGCGCACAGACGCTTATCGAGTATGAAGGAAAGCGGCTTCTCTACACAGCCGACTTCAACCGTCAACCAACGAGGCTAGTTGACGGTGCGGATCCGGAATATTACAAGAACTTGGATGGTATTATTATTGAAGGAACATATGCGACAGAGGATCATCCCGCTCGAGACGAGTTGGAGAAAGAGTTTGTCAGCAAGGTTACGGAAGTTGTAGAACGGAAGGGAACGGTCCTTGTTCCTGCTTTTGGCATTGGCAGATCTCAGGAGCTATTGACGGTCCTGTCGGCCCACAACTTCGAATACCCTGTTTTTGTTGACGGCATGGCCCTCGATGCAATGGATCTTCTCCTCAAGTTTCCGGAGGCTCTGCGTGACGCTCGAATCTTCGAGAGAGCTAGCAAGACTGCGCACTGGGTGGAGAATTGGCACGATAGACGCAAGGCAGCGAAAACACCGGGTGTCATTATCTCTCCTGCTGGGATGTTGAAGGGAGGAGCTTCGGTATTCTACATGGAGAACATAGCGGGCAGGCCGGACAATGCGATTTTCTTAGTTAGCTTCCAGGTCCCAGGCAGCCCAGGACGCATTCTCCTGGAGAGGAAGAAGTTCGTAATTCACGGCCGGGCCCGTCCGGTGGAAGCTCAGATTGAAAGGTTCGATTTCTCGTCCCACGGTGGCAAGCGAGAACTCGAATTGACCCTCTCAGAACTGGACAAGAAGACTAAGGTCTTCGTTGTCCACGGAGCGGAGGGTAATTGCAAGAGGCTTGCGGAGTGGGCTTCCAAGGAAATGGGACTCGAAGCAAGTGCTCCGAAAACCGGAGACCTACTCGAAGTATGACCGAAACCGAGCCGGCCTCAGAACAGGGGCAGGAGCAAAGGAGGTTCAAACCTCATCTTTACCACCTCTACCCCATTTTGTTCAGTTTTCTTGTCACCGGTATTTTGGGATACCCAATCTTTCTCGCTAGAATTACTGCCCCACCGGTGACGATCTTCCCGGACACTCCCACCGGGGCTGGTTTGAACGCTCTTGTATTCATTGCAACATTGACTGTGAGTGCCACTGGCATGTTGCTCCTTGTTAGAAGACGAAAGAAGAGAGCACTTCAGGGATTAGTGAAGGCGGGGCTGATACTCATGTCGTTCGTTGTCGCGCTCTGGTATGGTTCATCCATAGCCTACATCCTAAGCTCACCAGTTTCTGACCCGGAGATACTGATAGTTTCAATCGGCATCGCCGCGGTTTTAGCTGTTCTAGTTTACGGCAAAAACAAGGTACTCCAAGCTTTTGGAGTCACCGCGGTCGGGGCTGGGACAGGATTGTTTCTGGGTGCGTCCATTCCCTTCCTCACATCGCTTGTCATTCTCGCAGCCCTGGTTGTCTATGACACCGTCTCCGTCTTCCGAGGGCCCATAGGCGCTCTCGCAAGGAACGTTGAGATCGGTGATCTAACGGGAGCTGTGTTCAACTACCGAGACCTGACGATTGGGATGGGCGACATCGTCTTCTACTCTCTAGTCGAAACGGTAGCTCTGCTGAAATTCGGAATTGCCCCCTTCCTTGGGGCTGGAGTGGGCGTAATCACTGGCGCATACCTTGGTTTCAGAGCATTATCTAGATATCAGGTCTTTCCGGGACTGCCCTTCGCACTGCTCCTTGGCGCAGGTGGAATGTTGGCAGTTGCTCTCGCGCAAGGACTTCCAATCTAGACGAATATCTGTGAGAGGAGACGCGGAAGATTAGCAAGACTGTGAAGTTTGAGCGAGGGACGAACTGCCTTAGCCGATGTTTCGGATCTTTTCCTTTCGATCAAAACCGTGCTGATCCCGGCTACATTGGCGCCTTCCACATCGTTTCGAGGATGGTCTCCAACATGGATAGCTTGCGCAGGTTTCACCTTCATTCTAGACAATGCGTAAAGGAAAATCCCTGGGTCCGGTTTTCGTACGCCTATAGTCGCAGAAGTTATGAGTTCGTCAACGTAACGATCAAATTTGACCTTACGGAGTATTTCAAAGGCAACATCATGAGAGGACACATTCGATATGACACCTATTCGATAGTATCCGTGCAATTCTTGCAGGGCCTTGCGAGCATCTGGATATTCTGCCGCATTGGCGGCTCGACTCTCCACAACAATCCTAACTGCCCTCTCCACGAGATCGGTTGTTGGTTCATGACGGTCTGCATATCGTAGCAGTTCGCGCATCCAAGCCGAAATTGGAATCTCTACATTATGAGATGATCTTATCGGTTGATTGCGACCGTATCCTTTCTGGTAAAGTCGATACAAATCTGCGGGAGTTGCGTTAACTGGGAGTTCTCTTGAGATTCGTTCGAGCGCACTTTGGGTGACCAGGTTGTCCTCAATATTCTGGGTTACGAGGGTCTCGCCGAGATCGAAAAAAAGAACCTTAGGCACTCCCAACTCGATGACCCGGGGCAAGGTCGCAAACCCGGTCTATTAGGCTCTTCACCAATCGATAAGTCAGGCACACAGGACTTCCCACGTGCATCGCCCAATGGGGCTCAGTGGACACGTTGGGTAAGAATCATGTCATCCGAATATCATCCTTCCGATTGCCCAGCCTACTAATCCTCCTGAGAACATCGAGACTCCCCAAACCGCAAGATGCGCTCCGAAGAACCCGAGATTCGTGATTGCTTGCTTGTTCGTGCTGGCTCCCTCAACCCGTCCAGAAGTGGTGACAAGTAGTACTCGATTCTCCTAGGAACTCGGTTATATTCCGTTGAACTGGGACCAAGAGGATCTCGGTGCGCATTCCGGTCGTGCAACCATCTGGAGATGTGCTTTCATGAGCAGAGTGTTTATGCAATCCTCAGACCATGTAGCTATTGAAAGGAAAATTGCCCCCGAGGTTCCTTCCCAGAGCCCATTCAGAGGCGTATGGCTGGCTGGACAAGTCGAACTGGAAGAACATTTCGAAAGACCGAAACCTGAAACGAGTAGACCCTATGCTTCGAGACATAATACAACTCTTGAATCGAAAGGGCTACACGACGTATTCATCCTGTAGCGGGGGACACGCGTCAAACCAGCGTCGCCGACACCAGCGACATATCGAAGGCTACATAGCATTCTCCCACGCCACAAGAGCGGTAGTTGAATTGTATTTCATACTTCAAGGACGAGTAGAACCTTTCCAATTATCTACTCAGATCGGGATGCTCGACGAAGATAATGGAGACGATCAAACGGTATTTTCAGAGATACGTTGGCAGTTGCACGATACAAAGCGGCATAGAAATCAGTATTACGAAGACTTGTTCCGGAATCTGAAGGAAGC
>Ga0209802_1000534_pt1 | contig 29127 bp, 26 predicted proteins | sample GraSoiAngelo_129_FD_185886 | JGI IMG/M metagenome (GOLD analysis project Ga0209802, IMG submission 185886) | Grasslands soil microbial communities from the Angelo Coastal Reserve, California, USA - 14_0927_12_40cm (SPAdes) (version 2) | ecosystem: Environmental > Terrestrial > Soil > Grasslands ... | reverse complement strand
ATCTGGACTCAAGCGTCTACCTTCACAACAATCTGACCTACGCATATTCGGCGTACCGGGCCGAGTCTTACCTCACTAGCCTGTATCTCCAGTCTAACGGGAACTTTTCCCTTCCGGACAATGGAGAAGGACTGTACCCCACGGGCGCCTTTCACATGCTCTCGATCGCAAACGATCTCAGATCATGCTCCAGCACCGCTTGGTACAACATCCTCACGTCCTCATCAAAACTACTCAGCTACACGCTAACAGCACAGTATCCCGATGGGACTTTCAGATTCTTCCTCAACATAACCAATCCCGGCAACGCATTAACAACAGTCAATACAGTAAGCGGAATCGTCGACTCGTATTTAGTAATTCATGACACGAACGTACTCTCCCCCGAGACCCCGGTCAACCTTGCCACCTGCCAAACCATATCGTCTCCCTCCCTATTCCAGAATCTCTCCTGGCTCTACATCGACATCCCCCTCGCCGTAGTCGTCGCGGTCGCCATCGCATATGAGAGAAAACACAGGGCTAAGTATCATGGACTGGTGGAAAAGTGAATTGCGGAAGCTCTCGCTCCGGAGACTCGGCGAGACTGCGTTTCTCATCACGTTCCTTCTAATCTGGCTAACCCGAGCGATCCCAATCCAACCAATAATCGCACTTCTCTGGCCCATCTACCACTGGTACGGAGTAGACTACTACATTCCAGTAGTCAAAGCTCCCGGCGTACTCATTGGCTCCATCCTGGCCTGCTTCGTCGCGGGTTTCGTAAGGGAATATGTGGCAGACTCCAAGGCTATCGCCAAGATCCCAACGAGAATACACGTGACCGGAATAAGAGGAAAGACAACTACTGCGAGACTAATCGGAGCCGCCCTAAGATATCACGGCTGGCGGGTAGTAACCAAGACCACGGGAAAGGCCGCGAGACTAATCGACCCGGAAGGAACAGAGCGTGGAATCCGTGGTCACCATGAACAGCCTAACCTCAGAGAACAGCCTAGAATAATCGAGAGCGTAGCCGACGCTGGCGGCGCAGACGCGATAGTGTTCGAATGCATGTCCATCCGGCCAAAGAACATGATCGCAGAGAGCAAGTTCGTTAGATCAACAATCTCAGTGATAACAAACGTTCGTGCCGATCACCTGGACGTCATGGGACCATCATTGGAAGATGTTGCTTGGAACCTTTCCGGAATAGTCCCAAGCAACGGTGTCGTTGTGACTGCGGAGAAGAAGTACCTACCGATCATCAGAAAGAGAGCGGAAGAGAAGAATGCGAAAGTCATAGAGGTCGACCCTGACACAGTCCCGGACGAGAATTTCTCCAAATTCCACTACATGATCTTCAAGGAAAACATCGCTATAGCAATTAGAGTCTGCGAACTACTCAAAGTTCCACCGGATGAAGCACTGAAGGGAATGCTCGACGCCAAACCAGACCCGGGTCTAACACGCATCTTGAACGGTGTGATCGCCAATCACGACGTGAGGCTCATCGCAGCCTTCGGCGTCAACGACGTCGACTCGACGAGACTCGTCTTCCAAGAACTCAGCCGCCGAGGAGACATAGAAGAGCAGAGGATGCTTGTCGGAATGTTCCACGCTCGAGAGGACAGGGTTACGAGAACTTTAGAATTTGCCCAAGCAATGGCGCGAATATCGTTTGAGAAAATTATCGTTGTGGGGGAAATGACGAACCTGTTCGTAAGCCAGGCAACCCGAGAAGGCTACCCGAAGGAGAAGATTGCGAATTTGGGGCCTGTCAACCCTCCAGCAATCATGGATTTCCTCTCGAAGATGACTCTCGAAACAGGTCAAGGCGTAATCCTGTTCGGCTGTGGGAATATGATCGGAATTGAGGATTTCATCGACGCGTTCGAGAAGCCTTCTGAGAAGCAAGACTCACACCCCATGGAGTCTCGGAACTAGATGGTAGTCTACGGAGTTACCCTCGACACCGCCGAGGTCGCTATCGCGTTAGGAATCGCCATCAGCATGCTGTTCTATGAAAAACAGAACCTCGTCCCTGGAGGAGTTATCGTCCCTGGCTACGTAGCCCTGACTCTCGATAGACCCTACTTGCTACTCTCGACGTTTGCGGTCGCAATAATCACTATGTTCGCGCTCAGAAAAGTTGCCGGATACATTGTCCTCTTTGGAAGAAGAAAATTCTCGTTCATGATGCTGATGAGTTTCGTAATCGGCTGGGGAATCCAGTCCCTTGTAGCACTCGCACTCACCTACGGCCAAGTAGCAAGCGTCGGACCAACCGGAATCTTCCAGGTCATCGGATTCATCATACCCGGGCTGGTCGCGAACAGCATGGAGAGACAGGGCATCACCAAGACGATCTATGCTCTGACAATTGTCTCCGTCATCACGTACGTAATACTCTACGCTGTCACCGGAAAGTGATCATGCTCCTTGTCCGCTCAAGCGAAAAAAAGACCCAGAAGAATCATGCCGATAATTCCCGTAATAATTCTGATCGTAATAGTCTCGACTTTCTCCTTGCCGGTTCATCATTCGCCGGTCAATGCCAGTCAGCTCCCGCCGGCAGGTATCGCATGGGTTACAAAGCCACTGCAGCAGGTCTACAATCTGATACAGAACAGGTTCATCGGGCTCATACCCGGAAACTACACTGAGCCCTCCACTTCAGACTATTCTACGATGAGCACAATTTTCGGATTGATTGACACGGGGGTATCCCAGAACGACGCGGGTTCGATCCTTAGCGCATCCAACGTAGCAACACAGCTAGAGTACCAGCTAATCCCGGTGAACGATTCGGCAACTGGCAACAAGTACTACGTCTTAATGGAGAACACAACCGTAAACCGAGGATGGGGATCATACCTGTTCACAGCAGAAGGGAGTCCCTCGACAACCCCAGTCATAATAGAAGCCCCACATCCGGTCACAGACTTCAACAGCCAACAGATAGCTTACACAATCTTCACCAGCACCTATCCACACGTTAAAGCTCTCTTAGTATCAGGTGTAGAGAGAACGTTCGGTCCAAACGGTCAGACCGACCTAGCTCACAGAACACAGAGCATCTTCGAAACCGCCCATGAAGCCTTCACCAAATTTGGTTCAGTGGCAATACAGATCCACGGCTTTGACGCGTCCCAGCATCCCACAGAACCCCAGGTGGTTCTCAGCGATGGAGACGGGGGTATCAACGGGGCCTTACAAGCGATCGCATCCCACCTCGAATCTGCTAACCTCTCCGTAGGAATCTTTGACGGTTTCACCCATGAAAAACTAGGCGCCCAAAAGAACGTCCAAGGTCGCTATGCAAGAGCATTCGGGGCAGGCTTCGTACATTCCGAGATCTCATCTACCGTAGTCTACAATGCAACCCTGATCACGCTATACGAGAACTCTCTCACCCAATCTATCTTGAACAATTTTGGTTTTCCAGCCTATCAGATCGATATCAAGATTCCAATCATAGCGCTCGGAATCATGAGCTTCTTCTTCGTCGCAAGCTACCGATTTTCAAAAACCAGACCTGACTAGCCAAACGGACTTATTGCCGGAACCAGAAAAAGGTAGCGCATTCCTAGGCCTTGATCAGCCGCACGAGTCTTCTAAGCAGCACTAGTTGAGTGTCTATTGGAACTTGGGCCGGATGATTCATGTCGTAGAATACGTGATCTATGCCCAGCTCGTTGAGTCTCGGCAAATCTTCTGCGGCTTGTTGAGGTGTACCTCCCAATAACGCTCGGGGCTCTGTAGCTTTCTCTTCGTCCAGGGGGTTGTGGACTCTGAGGATCCGCTTCATCTCTTCAGGGTTACGACCTGCTCTCCGCACCATATCGCGAAAGTTATTGATGGTTTGACTCAACTTCTCAATCGTGGTGCTTCTTCCCGCAGCCGGCATAATCCCGTCTCCGATTCTTGCCGCCCGCTCGAGTGATGCGGCGGCGAAAGCGCCGAGTAGCATTGGAATGCCGCCAGACTGTACGGGTTTCGGCCCGATTCTTGATTCCGGGATGTTATAGAAGTCTCCAGTGAAGCTGACAGGGTCCGGGCTCCAGACGGCGCGCATTGCCTTGACAAATTCCTCAAATCCTCTTCCACGCCTTCTTATCGGGACGTTGGAAGTTTCAAACTCGTCTCTAAAGTCGCCCTGGCCGATGCCGGCAATCGCTCTACCGTCACTCAGTCTGTCCAGCGTTGCGAATCGCCGGGCGAGGGTCACGGGATTCTGAAAGAGAGCACTCATCACGCTCGTGCCGAGCTTAACCTTCCTCGTCCTCGCCGCGACGAACGTTAGCATCTCAATTGGATCATAGACGGTCGCAAAAATCTCGGGCCAGGGATCGCCATCGAACGTCTCCTTCGGCTTAGTCGGGAGAAGCAAACGGTCGCTAACCCACAGAGAAGCCAGTCCCATCTTCTCCGCCTCCTCTGCGACATGTAGGATTCTCTCACGGGAAGCAATTGTTCCATTGCGGGAGAGCGATCCCTACAGCAACGTTCGATTCATCTGATCGACTGATGATGCTTGGCACTTGGCTCTGCGGATGCCAAGCTCCAATTTAAAGGCCGGTTTTTCGAATTTTTCAACAACGGCCAAGGACAGTCCGTTCAAGATGGGTTTCTTGACGATGGCCCCAAATCTCCCTCTATCTTCGCGTCCGACTCCGATAGGGTCCGCATTAGGTTGTTAGTACGATGAGTTTGACCGTCTCTCGGAGATTGAATGCTGATTCGGTGTGGCCGGTGGCTCAAAGAACGCTAGAGACCATATGCCTGAAGCTGGAACAGTTACGGGTGCAGTGTATGATGTTGCGAGCGGAGCCATCTAGGTCGCTGATGTGTAGTTTCCATATGGTACACAATTGCAGCTCACGAAACCGAGATACTGTGCTTGGTTGAGAAGAGCCACCCTAACGCTGCCACCGCCAGCAGAGACTGTGAGGTTGAGTGAGTACGAGACGCCGCCAGCTGGTGCGTTGAACGAAACAAGCTGTATTCCAGGATGGCCTACACACTGATGTTCCAGTTAATGACCTGTGTCACCTGAGTTGTCAAATTTAGGGGCCCGATTAGGAGGACGTCCTAGGATTCAATGTTTCGACTCTTATCTTCTCCTCTGCAATAACGACAAACTTACTTTTTTAACTCAAATAAGATGGTTCCTTTTACAAGTCGCGACCCCAGATCCCACGAATACTTGCAGGATAACCACCTAACACTAACAGTACGTGACAGAATACTACTCCATCTTCTCGAGTACATCATGAGTAGAAGCAACCATTGGGTTCCATTTCAGGTGACCCAGCCAGGTATATCTGACGCAGTCGGTATCAAGCCCAGACATATCCAACAGTACATTCGCCCGATGATAGTGCAAGGACTTGTAGAGGAACGATCCGCGGTCGCCCATGGAGGAAGACAGCGTCGGAAAACCTATCTCCTCACATCTCAGGGCGAAACCGAGGCCGCGTGGTTGAGCGGGGATATGTCCAAGGGATGAGATTTCAGCTTTGGATTGAAAGAAAAATTGGAGCAACCTAAGCCGAGACCCTGGAGTCCCCGTAAGAGTTAGCTGTGTTCAGAGAGATCAAGCTGTAGGAATCTCTGTCAATCCCGAGAGGGGTACCTTAGGTACTCCTGAGGTTGTATTATTAGCGATCGAAGGACACCATCCTACGAGATTCTTCATGTATAGGATCATGATCATCCCGACCGGTCTAGGGAGTCTGGATTCAACCTTGGCTTGGCGAAACGAATGTTGAAATTTTCATTCAAAACCCCCCGTCTTTCGGCCGCCCTTCTCACTTGCTTAGCAGTTCTAGGTTTTCTTGGATTCGCACTCCCTAGTCTGGTTCATCCCGTTGCGGCGGCAACTGTAACCCTGTACCTGGACTGCAGTTATCTCGGCGGAACCTTTACTTTTAGCGGAAACGTGCCCGACTTCACCCAGTACAGCGGCCTCAACGATGCAGTATCCTCTCTAAGGGTCCCCGCGGGGTACGTCGTAACACTATACCAAGACATCAATTATCAAGGAGCCCCCTCCCAGGCCTTCACCTCGGACAATTCCTGCCTAGTCGGTTCATCGATAGGCAACGACCATGCATCTTCGATGACAATCTATCCAATTGGTTACGGTACTGCAACCCTCTACGCTGACTGCAACTTTGGCGGGAGCACTTGGTACTTTAGCGGCACCGTCCCTGATTTCACGCAGTACTCTGGACTCAATGACGCGGTCTCTTCCCTCCGAATCCCTTCAGGGTATCTCGTAATGCTGTTCAGCGACATCAACTTCAAAGGAACTGCGGAGATCTTTGGCCAGGATCAGTCATGCTTGGTCGGCTCAAAGATAGGCAACGACCAAGCCTCTTCTATGGTAGTGCTGTCAGCACCCAGACCAACAGCGTGGGATCGCAACGAGAGCCCTCTCGGCTGGGGTATTTGCAATCACTACTGGGGCAACTGTCCCACTTCCGCACCTTACTGGGATGGGGGCTTCATGGACGAAGGCAGCTCCTATGCTGATGCCACAAGTGTCCTGGTCGCATTCCCTGGTACTGGGAGCTTGGGGAGTTTGATCCCAGCAGGGAACTACTTGGCTCTCGGAATGGTGGTTCAATCGCAGTCAAACGTGGGCGACCTTGACCCGCACGCCGACCAAGACATGGCCAATATCGCCATGGTCTACCTGACTAGCTCCGGTCAACCCATGATAATCGGTGAGGTGTGGGGTTTCCACGATGCCAACCCCGCTGGTACCCCGTTTCTGCTCTGGGGAGCGAGTTGGATATGCGACTGCTTCACTGGTTCCAACTACCAAAACCTGGTAACGCTAACCATGAGCTGGAGTGGCAACACTCTGACATGGAAGGCGACTATTGGGGGAGTCCAGTACTCGCTGTTTAGCTACGCAAAAGATTACTATCAGGAGAACCTGCTTCGTGTAGGCATCAACTCCGACATTTTCTGCTCGTGCAACAACGAGTGGTTCCAGTTCGGCGTAATGGCCAACTTTGTTCCTGGGGCAGGTTGGAACGGATACGTAGGAGCTCCAAGATACGTACAGCACAGCAACGGCCTATGGACAAATGTTGTGCATTCGACTTGGATCGGGAACGAGTTGGCCGGCTCGGCGTTTAGGGCTCAGTTGGACCACTGGTATGGAACTGGTAGCCGCACCCCGGGGGCTAACCAAGGGGACTCGTACATTAGCGGAGGGAGCTTCCCGGGCACCTCTCAATCATTAGTCTCGGGACAACTAGTCGTCCGGTACAACGGAGGCGCAGTTTCGCCTCACGGGCTATGGGACTCCAACTCTCCAACGGACACGTATGCCCCAGGATCTGCGTTTGCGGCGGGCACGCCGTTAGGTGGTACTTGGCAGAGAGGACAATTCAGCGTGTCAAGGAGTGATTCCGACGGCGGACCGGCGATCTCCGGAGTCGCGCTGTGCTTCTGGTCTGTGGACTCCTATAATGGAATCTGGTACAACACCTTGTCCGGGCAACCGGTTGGTTGCAACTCTACGCAACAAGTGACCGTTGGCTCATCAGGGTACTGTCAGAATCAGGGGTCGAATAGTTGCCGAGTAAATGTCTGGTCGGAGGACTACGTCGGAAACATTGGCTTCACGGTCTCTAGATCCTTTTCCGTGGATACTGTACCTCCTTCGGCTCCGTCACCGATAACACCCTCGAACGGGGCGACCGGAGTTTCTAGTACACCGACGCTGACATGGGCCGCCTCGTCCGATAGCACCAGTGGAATCTCCAGTTATACACTGCAACTGAGCACCTCCTCTTCATTCAATCAGCCAACCACCTACGCAGGAATCACGGGTACGTCGTACACAGTGACCTCCCCACTATCATCGGGTACTTGGTACTGGAGAGTTGAGGCGACTGACAACGCAGGAAATATCGGCCCATGGTCTACCACGTTCTCGTTCACAGTTGCTGGGACAGTTTCTGGGAACCTGCTCGTCAACCCTGGCTTTGAGACGGGCGACTTTACAGGTTGGACCCAAACTGGAATGATCATACGAGGCGACGCGGGAAGCATGCATTCAGGGCTCTACGGAGCAGCCCCGGCCTACAATCCCACGACGCAGATCTACTCGGCCTTTACCTTACAACAAAACTTGGCAACTCCAGTGTCTGGAAGCTCGATATCCACTATCTCTCTCTGGTATCGATGGGGGACTTCGGCCGACAGCGTCCGGGTCCTCTACACGGATGGGACATACACACAAACAAACCTGCCCTTCGTGGGAAGCTGGACCCAGGTGAACGCTGGTTTCCTCAGCAGCAAGACAATCAGCGGGATCCAAGTTGTAAGAACATCGGGTCAGACTAACAACATAAACATAGACGACCTTCTAATCAAGGCAATTGGACTTACTAACCCTGGCTTTGAGACGGGCGACTTTACAGGTTGGACCCAAACTGGAATGATCATACGAGGCGACGCGGGAAGCATGCATTCAGGGCTCTACGGAGCAGCCCCGGCCTACAATCCCACGACGCAGATCTACTCGGCCTTTACCTTACAACAAAACTTGGCAACTCCAGTGTCTGGAAGCTCGATATCCACTATCTCTCTCTGGTATCGATGGGGGACTTCGGCCGACAGCGTCCGGGTCCTCTACACGGATGGGACATACACACAAACAAACCTGCCCTTCGTGGGAAGCTGGACCCAGGTGAACGCTGGTTTCCTCAGCAGCAAGACAATCAGCGGGATCCAAGTTGTAAGAACCTCAGGCCAGACCACCAACTTGAACCTAGACGACTTTGCCCTCAGCTAGAGGCTCTGGCTTGTAATCATATACGTCTCGGCTGTCACATACTGGATCAGCTATAGGCGCGACAAAACTCTTCGGCTCAACAACTGGGCGTCGCACAATCCACCTTTTCAAGCAACAGCCTCCAACCTCACCCTGGCGGGGGGCGGTTGGAGCCTTAACCACAACTCGCTAAATCCCCAAATGTCTGCGGACGTGAGTTCTGGTTAGAGCGGGAGTAGGGGCACTCTCCAGTGGTCCTAGCTACTCACTACCGAATAGCTTTGCAGCCTTTGGCACACTTCCAGGATCCCTTTCTAAAGAGACTCCTCGTGAACCAGCGCGGCCGCTCTCGATGAAGCCTTGGATGTAGGCGCCCGCCCATCCTCTGCCATAGGTTTCGCGGGCGACATCTTGATTGGACTCGGTCACGGGAATTTGCTATGAGAGGCATCTTGTGCGTTGATGGATTTCGAAGAAAATGTATAGCACGCACCGATGTTACGTCTAACTTATGACAGGACCGTTAGTTTCTGTTATCGGTAACTAACCGTAAATATCCATTCTTCTGAGAACATCTACTTGGGCAAGACCCAAATTTCAGTCCCCTGAAGTCTTCTATGAGCCTCCCGGTGTTAACGAAGCCAGCGGTCGCAAAGCGGACAACACCTCGACCCGACGTAATAACGGTCCTGGGTGGCTCCGCATTTCTAGCAGGAATCCTGCTGATGTTCGCAGGAATAGTATTAGCTGTACCCTCTTACTCTAGGTGGGACTACGGCCCGGGGCTGATCGGGTTCTGGATTATGCTGGGTTTCGGCTACGTCGGCTTTGCGCAGTATTTGCCCACGGTGTACCTCGCCATGATGGTCGTTCTCGGAATTCTATATCTTGCTGCGGGGGTCGGTTTCTTTTCGGGACGAGGATGGGCATGGACCCTCGGCATAACGTTGGCTATAGTTGGAGTAGCGTCCAGCATTCTCCAAACCATCACATGGGATCAATCCGGGGATGGATTTTTTGCTGTGCCCGGGCTTATTGTAGCTGTATGGGTACTTGTCTACCTCAAGAGACCTCTCACCAGAGACTTCTTCTTCAAACGCCCTTGAGCGGTCTGCACAGAGAGAAAGAATCCGTCCCAATGAGACTTCGGCAGCCTCCATCTGACAGGTACATGCCTCTCCGTCAGGCATCATAAACACAAGCGAAAGCGGTAACGCAACTATGGCTCTCTTTTGAGAAAAATTTGCTACCACGGTGGTTTTCCTGGCTGTTGTTGTGTCATCGGTGGCGGTATTTCATGACGAACGATTCTTTCTCGTGCCAGGTAGAATGCTGCCCCGTAGAGCGCGGCTGGTACGGCGGCGAGGAAGCCTGTGAAGAGGTACACTCCGGTGCCGAAGTAGAATGGCCAGAATCCGCCGCTGCCAAATGGGGGGATGAACAGGTTGACTATGTTGAGGAATATCGATATTCCGTAGGCTGTCCAGAGTAGCGTGTGACCATGGCTTCTCTGGAAGGAGTACGTGAGCAGGACTTCCGAGAGCCCGAAGATTGCGCCGCCGATTAGGAATACGATGCCGAACATAGTCACGAAAGAGACACCAAGACCCGACGGGACATTGTAGGCCACGGCGTAGAAGAATCCGAATACTGTGACTGCGATCCCGACGACGAAGAATATGAGAGCTAGTGTCGTGTTGCGGACGTGGTCTGCCCCGAACGGTTCGCGTCCGACCAAGACGAGGATTCCGCCGATGAACCCTGCGAAGGGAATCCAGGCGATCAAGACGCCGATGACGAGTAGGAGTAGCCCTGTGAGAGTGTTGTTGATCTTGTTTGTTCGCGCGACCTCCCAGTAGTTTGCGGGATACTGGTACGGATAGTACTGTTGGGCGGGAAGCGGAGCATAACCCATCGGGGGGACCGCGGGAGCTGGGACGGTTAATAGTGATGTGCCACAGGTACTGCAGAAACGCGCCGGTGGGGTGTTGCTTGCACCGCATCTAGGACATGTTATGACCGACATTGTCTGGGCGACCAGCTCTTTCCTACACAATTGTTGGAATTAACTTTTGAGTTGGTTTGTGTCTGGTCGCGAATATGTCCAAGCGTTTCTCAAGTTCAGAGAGACTGCCGAGCGGACCGTTGTCTATGGTAGCTGGGCATACAGGTTAGAGCAGCTTTCGTACCACCAGATACCAGTCAGTATCGCGACACTCTTTGAAACCAGTCTTGAGATTGACGCTGAAGGGAAACTAAATACATTGAATCGACACAATCGCCCTAACAGGCAGCCATTTGCCAGCGCTCAGCACCTACGTGACTAGTACGGCGCTCAGCAGAATTAGGACGATTCTGTTCTTCACCAATATTCTCCAAACACTGGGCTGTGTCATTTGCATTATTGCATTCATTCTGACAACAACACACCCGAGCTCCCCAACAAACCACAGCCCCTTCCCATTTTCCGTGCAGATCCTAAGTCTCGCCATTTATCTAGCAATACCGATCAGTTCCGTAGCATTATCGTTCAGCCAGGATCCCACTGAGGGTTCTTTGCTACTCTCCCAAGTGTTGTCCGCTGTTGCGATTGGCATAGGTGTCGTTCCAATTATAGCAATTTTCCAAGGGTACACGGATCCAACGTTGGGTCTCCTCTTCACTTCTGGCTATTTGACCAACATTCCCTCTTTCTTGTTCAGAACCGTCCCACAGACCCACATCGGGCAACGAAAGAAGCGAGCCGTTCCGGTCGGAGTAAGAGGCAATCTGGATGGAATCCAGATTGAGATGCAGCTTAACAAGAAAGCCAAATTCACTCTCTACTTGGTTTTCTTCGGAATATTGGCTTCATTCATTCTGCTACGGATCGCAATATCGTCGCCCAGTTTGATCATCTGGTTTCCATTTGTGATCATTGCCTCTGTCTGTATTATCGGGCTGACAGTACACCTACAGGGTAGAAAGAGTGGATGGCAACCAATGGGTCTTGACACTTACGAGAATAAGACAATGTGGTGGTATACTGCTCGAGGTTCTTTGGCGTCCGTTCTTCTGAAGGACCCGCATCTAGAATTGCAGGATAACTTGGTCAAGATAACGCTGGTTAAGGGAGGCCTACCGACTAATCTGCGGTTCCATTCTCAAGCCGATCTCGATCGTTTCCTCACCATTACTGGGATGGGCAAGTCGACTAACAATCATCTGGCGTGACTTGAGTCCGAAGCTCATGTACGGGTCCACGCGGACGAGTTCTTGAGGTCAGGTAGCGCTGTTTCCCATGGTCACGTTCAGGTTTTCGAAATAGTGGTTGATTAGTGTGGTTACTGTGGTAACGAGTACTTGTTTGAATGCTGACAAGGTCCCTGACGGTCCAGCCAATGGATCAGCTGCCAGAGTAACCTGGTAGTTTCCGTTCGTCTGGTTAGATGTGTGAGACAACTGACCCCGCACCAGTCGAAGAGTCTCCAAAGTCCCAAGAGTAGTTTGTGAAGCCGTCTGCCGCATGGAACGTAAACGTGTTGTTGCTGACATCATACGTAAAGCTCAACACGTTGACGTTGTTCGAGGTTTGGGGAGGAGCATTCGAGAATAAGACTGCTCCGACGACCAAAGCAACAACTACAACTATCAAGCCGCGCTAGACCGAGCCGCTTCAAAGCTTCAACGCGGAATGAAGGAGCAGGTCAAGCTTCTACTGTAACTTCGACCCCATAGCAGAGGTAAAGGACGGTCTACACAGGCACAGCTCGGATGCTTTTAGAGACCGATTTCTCGAGTGCGTTCGATCTGGTGGAAGTCGCTTGTGGATGCTGATAGAGATGGAGTGCGCTATTCTGAAGATTGGCTACAGGAAGAAACCCAGAAAATACCTCAACTACGAATGAGAAGTAGAAACATTACTGACAACGCGAACCCAAGCGTGCCGACAATGAGGGCGTATAACTTTCTCCGCTTGGGGAAGATTATGAGATTACGAATCTGGTCTGCGAGTATTGGTAATACGAAGAGAGGGTATACAATCGGTTGCTTGACGATTCCTGAAACGATAAGAAATAGCCCTAGAATTGCTATCGAAAGTGAGCCATAGTAAGTCCAAAGTCTACCTTGCATTGCTGTAGCATCAGTTACAGCCATTAGAAACAGGACAAAAGTCTGACTCTTCGCAAGCGGAGTTGAATGCCTGATAATCCCCTGCGAAACACCTTAGAAATGCCTTAGAATTGGAAACTTGCTCGTGATCATGTTAATCCTCCTAGGTCGTTGAATGATTAGCCGCCCGTTTATGGCCTCATTTCAACGCTAATCGTGCGGACCATTGCTCTCTTAGTCTTAAATAGACCGCAGGGGCCCGGCTGAAAAAATCGAGCATGCGCCACCACCCTAAGCTGACGATCTTCGTAATCGCCTCTGTGGGTCTGCTCATGATCGCGGCCTATCCGCTCTCTCCCGTCGGAATCACGCCCGTCCACGCCGCAACGGTCAACATCGCACTCATAGGAAGCCTCAACGGCTGGAACTACTCCCAACCATCAGGAGTCAACCCAACGATCACAGTCAAGGACACGGACAACGTCTTTTTGACCCTAACTTCTACGGATGTGCAACACCGATTCTATGTGGACGTTAACCATAACGGCATCCCCGACTGCAACACTTTTGATCTATGCTCGGCCAACTTCGACAGTACAAACCCCGCCAACTACGGCTGGGCCGCAGGCGTCCTCCCGCAGGGCACCTACACATACTATTGCACTTACCATCAGGTACCAATGCACGGCACGATCCGAGTAATCTCGGGAGGCCCCGACTTCACAGTCTCCGCCAACCCGTTCAGCCTCACTATCCTTCAAGCAAGCTCGGCGACATCCACTATCACCGTCACAAGCATCAACAACTATACCGGAACAGTCTACCTAACCGCCGACCCACCAAACGGTATCACTACAACCTTCAACCCGACAAATGTTTCTCCACCAAAGAACGGAAACGCCGCCTCAACCCTCAACATGACCGTGGCAGGAAACACAGCGCCCGGTACCTATTCGATCGGAATAACAGCAACCAATGACACAACGGGTCCTATCCGCACCGCGACAGTCGACGTCCAAGTAGTTGCGCCCAGCTTCACCCTGTCAGCTAGCACAAGCTCGATCAGCATAGTTCAAGCAAACTCTGGCACGACGATCATCACCATAACGAGCACGAATGGATTCTCGGGAAGCGTGAGCTTGAGAGACCAAGTCTCGCCCTCGGGTCCCGCAGCGTCCCAATCTCCATCCAGCGTGAGTGTCACCCCGAGCGCCAGCCAGACATCGACCCTGACAGTGACGACCACATCCACATCCAGTACTGGAAACTACACCATTACGATCACTGGCAATGCAACAGGACCCAACGGGCCAATTACAGACTCGCTGACCATAAGCCTCAAGATCAGCTCTGCCCCCGCCGAGGCGTTTCCATTATCACCGGTTCTTCTCGGCGCTGTCGTGGCCGCAATCGTCCTTATCGCATTGATCATCGCACTTGCAAGACGAAGATCTCGCCGGCTCTCGTAGGTCCATCAGCCACAATGCTTGTAGGCTTGGTAATGGGGACCAGCTGAATGGTCAGAATACGAAAGCTGGCTGCAAGAGATTACAAAGCTGTCAAGAGAATGGAGAGAATCATCGTGGACGAATACTTTGGATATCTGAAGGAAACAGGGGAGGAGGACACGATTGAGCCATGGATTACTCCAGAATACTTCAATCACTACGTCAGAGCCCAAGCTAGCTACGTTGTAGAGATAGCTCGCAAGCTTGTAGGCTTCATCCTTGTTCAGCCGACCTCTTTTGTCCATGGTGCGCAAAGAGAAATCTGGCTAGAATACATAGCTGTTCAGCCCGCGAGTAGAAGGAAAGGGATTGGAACCATGCTGATGTCAACTGTAATCGAGTACGCGAACACTCACGACATTCCTCTCCTGTACACTGCACTGAATCCCAACAACAACGAGTCCATTCAATTCCTCAGGAAGCATGGGTTCAGAGTCAAAGATTGGAAGGAAGCAACCAAGAAGCTGAGTCATTGACTTATCAGATCCGTTACCAGTTGAGAAAGGTCAATTTTTGTTGAGTCACGCATCGCAACGTCGTCGTGTTTTGGGGGAACTTCTCTGGAAGCAGAGTTGTAGGTTTCATTCTATGCGCCTTGATTGCAGATAATAGAGTCAGAGACCTGCCAGTCCCCTACAAATCGCCATGGAATCGTCTTAGGATTGGCAACTCTTGCAGGTCTGTTTGAGACCTCCGCTTGACTAGTAGCTAGTGATTCCTAATTCTGTCGTCAAGGGGCCAGAGCTGGCATCTTGATCTTGGAAAGATAGTCCTTCCCATCATCGAATCTGATTCCTCTTCCCTGCGTTACTCTAACAATTACGGTCGCTTGAGGCCGGTATTTCTCCCATATCTCTAGAACATCCTTCGGTAGTTTCGCGACACCTGCGGGGGTCATCTTCTGTTCATTGAGCAAGTTCCATGCGGTTGCTATGTTGTACTTGGACCAGTTGGACCTCCTTCGCCGCGGCGTGTACCTGACCACCCATCGTTCCGTGTCGATGGGCTTGAACCAGCCGTCAATCCAGCCATAGCAGAGTGCCTCCTCGAGGGCTGCCCGTGAGGGGAATTTCTTGTTCTTCGGGGGCCTCTTGTAGATAACTAACAGTGCTTCGTTTTTGGCGGAATGGTTTTTCTCCAGCCACTTTCGCCAACGCTCTCTCGAAGCAAACCGAAGCGCCCCTTCTACATTTTTCACGTCACCTGGGTAGGGCCCACCGAATCTAAATGCATTCGTCAGTCGGGTCTCAGCGGCGCGACATTCTTCTCGATGCAATATCCGGGGAACTGTGGTAGTTGGGTCGCTCTCTTACCCAAGAATCTGGGCCGACCTTTACGTCCCTATGACTCTAATCATAATTCATTGCGACTTTGAAGGGTGTAAGGAGACTAGTTTTCTGTTACGGTGTAAGGGATGCGGCTTTAAGTTCTGTTGGAAGCGTTTGGACGAGCATAGAACGACTTGCTGGCTGAGGTGACAGGGCTACACCACTATTGACTGGATTTCTTTAATTTCGTACAATAATTAGAAATAGTTTCGAAGAAATAAAAACGCTCGGAGATAGTATTGGATAACCCGAGCACGAAGAACGTCGTATTGGTTCACGGCGGATTTGTGGACGGAGCTGGCTGGGAGGGAGTGTACCGGATCCTGAAGAAGGACGGGTACAGTGTCAGTATTGTCCAGAACCCAACGACATCGTTAGAGGACGATGTCGCGTACACAAAGCGCGTTCTGGCAGCGCAGGACGCTCCAGTGATTCTTGTTGGCCACTCCTACGGCGGCGCAGTCATTACCGAGGCAGGTAACGATCCGAAGGTCGCCGGTCTCGTGTACATCACCGCCTTCGCTCCAGACAAAGGCGAGTCCGTGTCAAAGCTCATCGCGAATCCTCCACCCGGTGCGCCCGTACCGCCCATCCTTCCTCCACAGGAGGGCTTTCTATTTCTCGACAAGGCTAAGTTTCCCGCCTCCTTCGCCGGCGATGTGGATGCGGAGAAGGCCGCGTTCATGGCCGACTCGCAGGTCCCATGGGGTGTGGCGTCTCCCAGCGGCGAAATCAGCGAACCCGCGTGGAAGACCAAGCCCAGCTGGTACCTGGTGGTCACCGAGGACAAGATGATCCCGCCTGACGCGCAGCGCGCCATGGCTAAGCGAGCGGGCTCTACAGTCGTCGAGACAAAAGGAAGCCACGCAATCTACGTATCGCAGCCCGGCACTGTCGTTTCACTCATCGAACAGGCTGCCAAGAGTGTGAAACCAACGATTTACGCGTCAGCCTAGAGATCGTAGAAAGCATCTCAACTAAACACTGTTCTTCCTACGAGATAGGGGACCCCACCAACGGAGCCAGGCAGGTAGATCATACCAACATACTCTTACTTCTAGTTGGATAGAAGGGGAAAGACGCGCATGAGCGATTGTCAGACTTCACGAAGCCTCTGAACGCCAACTGGACCCTCACATAGTTGCACGGGGATCATAGGAACGAAGATTTCGCTACCATTTACGGTTACCATAACCGTTACCACACAAGAAATGTCAAAAGCAGTTGAATCTCGCGACACAAACCTCGTGTTCGGGGAGTTCCATGACCCATTGATTGCAGATCGTACGGATCATCGACCGGAATGTCCCTAGAAGACGCCTTGAAAACGGCTGAGGGTCCATGACGATGCTAAGGTCGGCGAGAGATCTGCGATCGGTGATAGGGACAGGTTGGTCAGTCTGTGTTAAAATCGGGTCAGCACAAGACCCTCTGGAAAAATTAGGGTATGCTAGCTAGTCTCGCGACGCAGAACTGGAGGAACCTGTTTCCGGTTCTAGGCTAATCTGACTAGCTTGTCGATGCTTTCGGTTTAGACTCTGCTTTCGATTGTTTGGCTTCTTTTCCAGCCGCGGGTTTCTCTTCCTTGCCAGCCGGAGGCTTCGCATCTTTTGAGGGAGCCGGTTTTGGTTCTCTTGCCGGTGCAGGTTTGGCCTCCTCTTTCTTCTCAGCCGGTTTCGGTTCGGCCTTCTTTTCTGCGGCCGGTTTCGGCGCCTTGGCTGCCGGCGCAGCAGGCTTCTCCTCTTCGCTCTTCTTCTTTGCGACTCTCTGGTCTTTCGGAAGCATCCGGTTCTTCAGATACGCAGGGACAATGTCCGCAGACTTCGCATCCGTATAGATTTCGACCATGCAGGTAGCGGAGGATCCTCCGGTCCGTGTCGCAATACTTCTAACAAAGACTCTATCGACCGGAGCCTTGAAATGTTCAGAAGCGAGCTTCCGCACCGTCAGCCGGTCCGGCGTTCCCGCTCCTTCGTGGTGAACCACTAGCTTTGCTTCGCGGCGTCCCAGCAGGTTGTTAGTATGCTCTTCGACTACTTCAAAACTCAACCTTTCACCGGCTCCGCAACCGCTTCCGCACCACTAACAATCACGCTGTTAATCTGCAATGTCTCTTCCGAGATGACTCGTCCTCTAATGAGCTTTCTCTGCCGCTCGCCCTCATCAGCTGGCCTGTATCCTACTCCGGCTGAGAGGAGAGCCCTCTTCCGAGCAGCACCCTGAATATCAAACCGCATCGGCACACCATCCTTATCCGTCCCACCAGTAATCCGCAACTTCACATTCCCCAGCCCGAGAAGCTTACCATCAACCTCTTCCCCGATGCTCTTCCCAACAAGAGCCTGGGCCTTGGTTCCTTCAAGCGAGGCAGCTTTCGAGGTCTTGCTCTTAGGGTCCGAAACTATGAGCTGAAACTTCGCCAAGTTGTAATCTTGAACGGTGGACCCCGTTTCCACCTAATAAACGTCCTTCGGACAAGGTAAAAATCAGATCGAAAGGCCTCGAGCTTAGGAGAGGATCCACTCGACTGGATTGCAAGTCAGAGCATTGGCAGACTCTCATACGGAGAGTACAAAGGTGGGTATGGATACGGACTCTTCTTCACGAACCATCGGCTCATCGGAGTCTCTTACAAGACCATCGTCTCTCGAGTGTTGCGCCCCGCATACATCATCGAGATAGCGTCTTTCGGGATACTAGGTGTCTTGCTCAGCTACTTTTACCTGAACCGACCAGTGGGCAATGAGCAGGCGCCCTTATGGATCCTAATCCTGACTTTCACAATGCTCGGCGGTTGGATAGTCGGTCTCATCATCCTTCTGTACTCGGGCCCTAAACAAATTGCCCTTCAGGTCCAGCTGGAAGCCTCCTCGCAAATCCTGAACCTCTCGAGCCTATCATACCGAGATGTCATTGGACAGGGCAAATATCTCCCAAATCATCATCGAGGGATTCCGATTTAGCATTCTGACGAATTCAGGTGAGTGGTTCCTATTCGGAGTCCAAGACCCTCGCTCTCGTAAACGCTCTCGCAAAGTGCTTTTACAGGTGACGAGCCTGTTTCGAAAGTTCTGCTCGCAAAGCCCTGCGATCACAATGTTCATCAAACAGAAGAAGCAGTGGAACCTAGCTTCCACCTAGCCAAGTTTCGGAACGCTTGAAAGCACAGCGGACATCCTAAGTTTGTCTCCCGCAGATGCAGCTGGTCAGCTACGTCAAAAACCCAATTGGCTATCGTCAGTCTGACGGCAGAGAATACATCACAGTCGACGATGTTGGAAGGCTGAAGGCAGCGTTCAAGGGCAGAGGAATCCTCTATTCTTGGGTCCAAGGACCTGGCAGGTACGCCTTTCTCAACTGCCAGTTCAGTCTGCAGCAGATGACTCAGATCGAATGTTTCACCGACCAACCGGGCAGGATCTCTCTAGAGCTAGAAGCTCAACCCAGAACTCCTTGCTCCGGCATTCGCACTTCTACTGGGGAAGGATACATCATCAGTCCGGCCTTCAGACTAGAACCGACCGAGGGGCCAAACATCTTCTTGATGACTCTTGTACCAAGGACTTCGCCATGCAATGTAGAGGTTGAGAAGAGCGTTCTCGCAATCTCAAAAGATGAGTCAGTAGTGACCGTGACCTCGGATGCTGGCGAGGTCCGCTGCTCTGGGACAATCTCGGGCCAGACAAGAATGGCGGAGATCGTGCTGAACAGAAACTTGGAACTTCCGGAATTCCCGGTATACCGAGCGGGATTCAATCAGACTCTGACTGAGCTAAAAGGCCAAGGCTCGATCAGTGCGCTCTGGAGACCCGTCATTAGGACATTCGAAGAACACGTGTTCGCGTTCTATCCATCCACCATAGGCTCCAATCGCCTTGACCTTGGCCCCGTGAATCTAGACGCGTTAGCAAATTATCTTGGCGCCCCAGGATTCGGGGACCCGGGCGAGTTCGACGATTATGTTATCGGCGACGGTCCCGGAGTGAAACACGCGCTTCGTCTGAAGATTGATCGCGGTCTGGGAAGACATGACACTGATGAAACAAGACTTACACTTACCTAGGACACAATCTTCCGACCGAACTCCTCGCCTGAGCTAACGATAAAGAAGCGGGGCTAAACGTATATCCCGATTCGGATGCATAGAATTACGATTTCTGGTTGCTCCCCAGATCACGCTGGATTGAGCTTCGGCCGCTCCTGAAAGCATCTTCCATACTCGGGTTGATCGCAGGCGGAGCCGGCAGCTGGGAGACACTCCCTTTTGTGGGTCGTTTACTACTCGCTTCATTCTTATTTCCTGTTTATCTCTCAATCATTGTCCTCATCGTAATCCTGCTGCTTTTTGGAGGTCCTCTGGCATTCGTTTCGGCTCTCTGTCTCGTCCTGCTTTCTTTGAATGACGAGCAGAAGAATATTCTAGGCTTCCTCTGTCTAATAGGCGCAGTCACTGCCTTGGCTATCTTCCCTCTCTGGGCCTTCTTCACTTCATAACCGCCAAAACCAAGCTGACCGCAGTGTTCAAGGTGACGAATCGAAGTTCCATTCAGCCGACTGAACTAGATGAGGCTCCCGCTCCGATTGTAGCCATCTCGCTGAGCAACGCAAGCTCTCCTGGGCTCAGGTAGTCCCTGAACTTGGACGACAGCACCCTAGCGTGCTGTACAGGAACTTCGACATAGAGCACGTCGCCTTCGTTGATCTGTCTTCCAACCATCGGCTTGTCAATCGACACCGCGACCTGTTTTCCTGCTCCCGCTTCGCCAACGTCTTTTCCCTGCTCCTGTATCCGGACGACCTGTCCGATCCGCCGTCCACTGCTGTTGATGAGGGGATACTTCGGCTTGATGATCCCATCGAGCACTTCGACCCCGACGATAGCTGGATCACTCCTGCGAAAGACGAATCCCTTCAACAATTTGATCTTGCCTGGTCGTATGAGAAGGTCTATCTCGGCCTTCGCACCCGCCAGTCTCTGAGCATCAACCCAGCGAGAGTACTCTTCCAGAACATGGTAGAGCACATCTCCTTTGAAGACGGGAATCTTCGATAATGCGATCTCCTCCTCCGCATCAGGCAACAACTTCACACCGAAAGCTAGGACAACGCCTAGATACGGGTCCTTGACATGCACCGCCTTCGCTTCAACAACATCCCTCCTCGAAACATCGCCAACATCTGCCAACCGAACTGGAATCTTGGACGCCTCCAGCGATGTCGTCAATGCTTCAAGCGAGCCGAGAGCGTCCGACTTAACAACGACACCGCTGAGGTCTTTCTTGACTCGCACCTCCTCAACTTCACTGAGAATCCTCTCTTTGATCGCCTTCCTACTCGACGCGTCCTTGACCCCGTAAAGGGATGACCCTGCAATCGCATCCTCCAACCCCGCAGCGGCGATCTTTATGCCCGCCGCCGCGTCCACGAATTTCGCGTTTGAGAACTTGTCCCTCGGATCACGGATCTCATCCAAAGGCTTAGGAAGAAGCAACGCCCGGACCCGCGTGCCGATAACCCCATTCCGTCCCGCAATCATGATCTGGTCATCCACTTCCAAACGTCCATTGTAGATCATCGCGTCAATAGTCACACCCAACCCCGGCTCCTCCTTGACCTCGAGAACCGTTCCCTCGGCAGGACCGCTGGTAACGCTCAGCTCTCCCTTCATGTAGACCTGGGTCAGTCCGACGAGAACCGCCATCAACTCGGGGATTCCCTCCCCTGTCTTTGCACTCGCCGGGACCAATGCGACTGTCTTGGCGAATTCTGTTATACGGTCGAACCTGTCTGCTCGGATACCGTATCTTGACAAGGTCCCCATCATCGTATAGAGCCGATTGTCAAGATCGGTCAACACTTCGGGCCGCTGGTTGGCCATGTTTTCCAGAAACGATCCTGCGCCCGAGCTCTTCCATCCAGGAACTGCGTCAATCTTGTTGCAGCAGATCAGAAACGGGGTCTTCCGAGCCTTCAGAATCGTCAGAGACTCGACTGTCTGCGGCTCTATTCCTTTCGTGACGTCAATGACGAGTATGGCGACGTCTGCGGCTGATCCTCCTCTCTTGCGAAGATTGCTGAAAGTCTCGTGACCTGGAGTGTCGATGAACAGGATTCCTGGAACTTCTATTTTCAGCTTGAACCGTTCAAGTAAGGGTCCGATAATCTCTGCCAGTGTTTTGGCCGGGATGAGGCTGGCGCCAATCCACTGCGTTATCTGGCCCGGCTCTCGAGCCGCTACAGAGGTTCCCCTAAGCCGGTCGAGAAGAGTTGTCTTCCCGTGGTCGACGTGACCGAGGACCACTGCTATAGGTTGACGGATCGGCATCCCTGCAGGGCTCCATATGGCAACACTCTCTGGCCATCAGGGAAATATTAAACCCTGAAGTCACGAACTAGACCGCGTCAGAGAAGAAAACAGAGGATTCCGTTTTCGCATTCTCGTGGCTGTCAGAAGCGTGGATCACGTTGGCTGTTATAGAAAGCGACAGATCGCCTCTGATCGTTCCCGGCTCCGCCTTCTGGGGATTCGTGGCTCCAATTATCTTACGAAGAGTCTCGACTGCGTTTGGAGCTTCGAGGATCATGAGAACAACAGGACCTGAGGTAACATGGTCGACCAATTCTTGGAAGAAGGGTTTGCCTCTATGGACACTGTAGAGCGCTTCTGCTTCTTTCTTGGTGATGTGATGCAGTTTCAGTTGCTTGAAGACGAAGCCCTTCCGCTCTAGCCTGGAAAGTACCTCGCCAGCTAAGCGGCTGTGGACTGTGTCGGGTTTGAGAAATGCGAAGGTTCGCTCGGGCCGATCGGTCAGCGTCCCTTCTCTCTCTTCCCGTAGTACGCCGTCCACTTTAGCTTCCTAGAATCACGATCAAAAGACAGGTTGCTGACGCGGCATCTTCTGGAACAGAAGTAGAGGATTGTTCCGTCGTTCTTGATGTGCATTAGTCCTGTGGAGTTTGAAAAGTTCTTCCCACAGAAGGAGCACTTGAATGTCTTTGGCGTGGCAGTCGACTCCCTACCTGATCTTCTTGGCTTCTCGCTCCGTCTCTCGGAGCATCAGAATATCGTTTAGGCGGATCGGTCCTTTAATGTTTCGAGTAATAATTCGGCCCTTGTCCCGTCCTTCGAGGACACGGACTCTGACTTGTATGACTTCGCCCGTGACGCCTGTGCGGCCGATTACCTGAGTTACTTCAGCTGGGATTAGCGGTTCTTCGGCACTGTCCCTCGATCTACTCACTTAGCGGCACCGGTCTTCCTCAGAGTCTCAACAATCTTCAAGACTTCCTTTAGAGACTGCGCGGCATCACCGGGCTCGACCACTGAGATAGCGGCGGACCCGACATCCAGGCCAGCGGATTTTCCGAGCTCAAGTTTGCTCGGGACGTAGAGGTAGGGAATCTTTCTCTCCTCACACAGAATCGGCAGATGAGCGACGACTTGGGGAGGCTCAACATCCTCAGCAATAACAACAAGTTTGGCGATCCCTCGTTCGATCGCCTTGGTCGATTCGTTTGTGCCCTTTCTCAACTTGCCAGTGTCTTTAGCGACTTGTAGTATCTGGTAAGTCTTGTCAACGGCCTCTTTGGGAACCTGGAATCTTACATACACGGATTTTTGAGCCATATAGCCTCATCTCATCAGCTTGAAGAAGCCAAGGCGGCTGCGGGGTTCTAATAAAGTTTCGATGAACCACGCGAGAAGCTTCTGACAATCACTTCTTCCGGCTTTTCTTCCTAACCGGCTTAGCCTTAACGATCTTCTTCTCCCCAACCACCTTCTCTTTCCGATTGGGTTGTCCTCTACCTTTAGTGATCAGGTTCCGCAGACTGCTGTTAACATATCCGCCCCATGCGTTTGAACAAGCGTCGTAACACTCGACTTCGGGAGTTAGGCCAAGGTGATCAAAGCGGACTTCGGTTTTGTCACCTTTCTTGGTGATTTCAAATGTGATTCTTGTCCCGTTCCACTCGGTTTTGTCCTCGATAAAATTGAGGTAGCTGTCTAAAACAAGCCATACCACCTTTTTGCTGGGAACTAGTTCTGTTATCTTCTGTTTCGAATAATGGATGTCTTTGTAACGATACGTCCACTCATCGCCCAGTTTGTTGGTACTACCCTCAATGTTTCCTGACCACCAATCACGAACGTTGTTGATGGCATCGAAGGCTTCTTCCGGAGTTTGGTCTACGATAAAGGTAGTAGAGTAGTTTTGGGATTTCAAGATACCTGCCTCGGAACCCACATAGTTGCCCAGCTTTTCTTAAGTGTTCTCGCCCCGCGGGTCGCGGAACGAATCGAATCAGTTGTGGCTGAGGGCAGTTAGCCAACCGGACGTCTTTCAGATGTCGCCAAGTCAACAGAACGAGTGAGAATCAACACTAAATACGCGCCTAGACGGAAAGACCACATTCCATGTCGCAAGCAGCAACAGCTCAGCAGCAGAAGCAAGCAGCAAAAGAGCCACAGAAACCAAAGGTGAAGAAGCATCGGATGAGGGGCGACCTCTACGATCTTTCAGGATCTGGAGCCAAGTTGAAGAATCGGAAATGCCCGCGCTGTGGTTCTGTCATGGCTTTCCACGGTGGAAATGCGCAGAGATGGGTCTGCGGCTCGTGCAGTTTTACTGATTACGGACAGAGGTAGACCGGGACTCTCCGGTCAGCAGTCAGATTCTATCTCACTCTGACGGCGAACCTGCCTGGCACTCTAATTCCCATCAACCGAGCCACTTCAGAGTTGGCAGGATCAATCACTACAACCAATCCTGTCCAGTCGTCGCTGAAGATGGTCTGTTTACAGTTGGGGCAAACAGGACCCGCGCTTATCATCCGACACGTCTTACACGCCTTATCGGTCAGCTTTTCTTCTCCGCCTTCTCAGCCCTTGCCGGCTTGCTCTCTGTCTTCTCTGCCTTTGACGGCTTTACTTTCAGATCCTCCTGAATCCACTCGATTCTGCCTAAAAATGGCTGTCTGAGGGTTATGCCGATCTTGCCTCCAGAGCCGCCTCTGGGGAAGCTGACGGCGATTATCCTTCCCCTCACAAGGTTCCCCTTTCCAAGGTTTCTATGACTCTCCCGGCCGGCCAGGACACCATGTTTCTCGTCATAGGTGATGAAGTCATCCATTATCTGTGACACGTGCAATAATGCATCTTCAGGACCTATCCTTACAAACGCGCCAAAGTCCGTTACCTCGACGATCTCCCCCTCGACAACCTCGTGCAGTTCAGGGAAGAAAGTTAACAGTTTGAACACAGCGCGGTGGTGAGTTGAGCCGTCTCCGGGTAGAATCTTGCCGGTGTTCTCTACGTCTACTCCGGTTACGAGGATGACGTATCCTAGTTCTTCATCGACGTAGTTTTCGTACTTTAGCTTGATCTGCTCTTTGGCAACATCGTCGATAGGGTCGCCAAATTTCTGTGGAGGAATACGGACCACGTCTTCCACAGTTACTATTCTGAACATATGATCTAGGGGATTTGGGCGTTATTTTAGGGCTCTCTTATGAATTCTGGCGCGATGTCGGCCGGTCCGGGACTGATTATACCAATTTGCGAATTTCAGGAAAGCCCTACCTCGATGAGAGGTCTTGTTCTTGAAGTCCGCCTTGGTCTGGCCGAATGTCTCTCTGAAACCTTCCGGAATGAATATTGGATCATAGCCAAAGCCGGCAGTGCCTCTGATCTCTCTCGACACAGAACCTCTAACTGTCCCAGTGAAGGCCCTTGGTGGAACATTGGCGGAAGCTACGGCTATCGAGGTTTGAAAGTACGCGTTCCTTTTCCGCTGATCACGCATTAGGCTAAGGATGCCTTTCAGCCCTATCGTCTTGTAGACGTATGAGGAGAACGGACCAGGGAATCCTTTCAAAGCCTCAATGAACAATCCAGAATCCTCCACCAACAATAATCCGGTACGATTGACCGAGGCCGCTCTGACCGCGAATCTCGCTATCTTTTCTAGGCTCGAGTCTTGAACCTCGACCTTTGCTCGTCGGAGCTGTCGAATCTGGATCCCTTGACTATCAAGGATGGATCTTGCCTCCCGAAATTTGTCGGGATTCTCGGTCATGAACCAGACAGTGTTCCTATCGGATCGCAAAATATCGCCCTCTCCTAGCTATTTCACGCGCTTTTCGCCAAGTCGAACTGGCAACCTTCTTACCTGCGGTCTTTTCGTATCCACGAATCATCGAATTCATCATGGATGAAGGATTCTGACGATGGCTTGCAATTATCGACCGTTGGAGAAGATGGAGGTCGACCCCACGGTCTTCAGGCTCGACTGAGCGACGTGACATTCCAAAATCGACGATGAAGGGCGGCCCGGATGGGGACACAATGACGTTTGAGGTCGTGAGGTCGCCGTGAACGATTCCCGCCGTGTGCAGGAGTCCAATTTGTTCCCCTACTGATCGAAGAAGTTTCTGAGCCTCACTCTTGGCCATATCATCCAAACACTCCCGAGCAACTGTGCCAGTCAGGTGAGTCATTACGATGGTATTGTTCTCAATATCTATCCCGACAATGCTGGGAACTCTAGCCCCTGCTGTTTTTGCTTCATGGATTAGGGATGCTTCCGAGATTGTCCTGTCGTGTCTAATCTGCGCGTCAAGAATTGGATTTCTGTATTCTTTCCTCACACGGTGCTTGACGATAACTTTCCAGGGTCCAATTGTTGCAAGAGACAGATCGGCTTCTGCTCCTCTGTGGAGGGCTGTAGAGGTTAGGCTCGCGGTATCCATGGGACATCAACCTCGTCCATACGCCACCTCGGAGTGACGAAACTGTCAGATGTGCTGACCTTGATACCTGATTCGAACGCGAGGCGACCAGAGCATGCGATCTGAGCTCCACAGTCGCCAGAGTATTCTATTGGAACAGGGTGAAATGACGCGCCGTGATCTTCTGCGACCGAACCTATCATCTCTCTCAGTCTCGGGCTGGCCGCAACGCCCCCAGCGAGCAACACTTCGCTTCGTCGGGTCTGGACGAGACTCCGTTCCACTGCTTCACTAAGCATTGAGAACGCGGTCTCCTGAAGTGAAAAGCAGAGGTCAGCAAGATCTGAGTGTCTTCGAAACAAGGTTGCTGCGGCCGTTAGAAGGCCCGAGTACGCGACGTCGTTCCCCTTCACAGTATATGGTAGTTTGATCAGGTTCTGTCCTTTCATCGCTTCTCTTCCTACTGAGGCTCCGCCTGGAGATGGAAGTCTAGCTTCTCGGCCAAACATGTCCAGAAGGTTTCCGAGAGTAATATCCTGAGTCTCACCGTAGACCCTCCACCTCTTTTCTGCATGAACAAGAATGGACGTGTGACCGCCGGAGACTAGCACTGCGAGTGGGTCGCGGGCTTTCGCTATGGACATCGCAATGTCTAGATGAGCGACGCCATGATGCACAGGGACAAGTGGTTTTTCGAGAAATGTGGAGAGAGCCCGACCCACAGTCGCACCTACTCGTAGACAGGGTCCCAGCCCTGGGCCGGCTGCATACGCGATGACATCGGGGTCTAACGAGGAACCATCAGGTGCTGAAAGTGCCTTCCTGACTATGTCATCTGCGACTGTTGCGTGATGCTCAGAGGCTTTTCTCGGATGAATACCAACCCCTACGGGTGGACGGTATGTGGAGTTGACATTGGTGACAATCTTATCGTCACTATCGACGAGACTAGCGCCAAAAGTATGGGCGGTAGATTCGATGCCGAGACACATCACCGATGATCACGTTTAGATGGATTGGGCATCTCTCGAAAGGTTAAACTTTCCCCGATAGACCCAATCTGAGTCTACCCAGTTTGGAAGTGGCAACAGATCCAGCCTGAGATTAACATTGGTACTCTGGGACACGTGGACAATGGCAAAAGCACCGTCGTCCAATCCCTGACCGGAGTATGGACTTCTAGACACTCTGAAGAACTACGCAGAGGAATCACTATTCGAATCGGTTACGCAGACGCCTCATTCTACGAGTGCCCTACCTGCGAGCCACCATCCAACTATTCGACGAGCAAGACATGTCCAAACGGTCACGGTCCGACCAAGTTTCTACGATCTGTGAGTTTCGTTGATTGTCCCGGTCATCACAGTCTGATGGTCACAATGCTCTCGGGCGCCGCCATAATGGACGGCTCCATGTTCGTCGTCTCCGCCAACGTCAAGACTCCGCAGGCTCAAGACCGAGAGCATATGCTCGCCGCCCAGATGATAGGACTTCGCAACATGATCATAGTTCAAAACAAAATAGACGTCGTGGACAGGCAGAGAGCAAAAGCGAACTACGACGAAATCAAGAATTTCACCAAAGGAACCGTCGCGGAGAATTCTCCGGTAATACCAGTTTCTGCCCAACATAAGCTCAACATGGACGCGCTCATTTGGGCGATTCAAGAGAAGATTCCAACCCCGGAGAGAGACCATTCGATCAATTCGAGAATGTCCATCCTTCGCTCATTCGACGTTAACAAGCCGGGAACAGAAGCTGAACAACTAGTCGGAGGCGTCGTAGGAGGCTCGATAGTTCAAGGAGTATTCAAGAGAGGCGACGAGATCGAAATCAAACCCGGCATAAAGACCGAGTCGACAAACAAGACCATCTACGAGACGCTGATCGCAAAGGTCGGAGCACTACAAGCCGGAGGAGGGGAAGTAAAAACCGCCACCCCAGGAGGATTGGTCGCGGTAGGAACAGACCTAGACCCATCAGTCACTAAATCCGACGGACTAGTAGGGAATGTTCTTGGTCGAGCCGGAACGCTTCCTCCAATTCTGGAAAAAGTCAGCTTGAGCGTAGACCTCTTCGAGAAAGCCGTTGGAACAGAACAGCTCATGCCAGTTCAGAAAATCAAGACCAACGAACCACTCGTTCTCAACGCCGGAACAGCGGTAACATCTGGCATCGTAGTTTCAGCACGAGAAGATCTGGCTGACGTTTCGTTGAAGAAGCCAATCTGCGCGGAAGCTGGCTCGAAGGTGGCTCTCAGTCGTCGGATTGGCGATAGCTGGAGGCTCATCGGGTTCGGAACAATCCGGGGGTGAAAACTAGACCCTCCGTTCAGATCCTACTAGACACAAGTTTTCTACTTACGATGCTCAAGCTGCATCGAGATCCCGAGGAAGAGATCAGGACTGCTGTGCCGGGGAATGTGAAAATTCTGGCCCTCGACATAGTCGTCTTTGAACTAGAACGTCTTGCCAGAAAGGCCTCCGCATCAACTCATGCCTTCGCGAGTGCCAGCCTCGACTTTCTCGAAAAGAGAAGGATTCCAGTCATAGAGCATAAGGCGGGTCCCACTGACGTAGATGCAGCCCTAATTGCAGGCGCACTAACCGAGAAAACGCCGACAGGAATCGCAACCGTCGACAGAGCACTCCGTTCAGCGCTAGCATCCCAAGATGTTCCAGTGATCTACCCG
>Ga0209802_1000533_pt1 | contig 29143 bp, 24 predicted proteins | sample GraSoiAngelo_129_FD_185886 | JGI IMG/M metagenome (GOLD analysis project Ga0209802, IMG submission 185886) | Grasslands soil microbial communities from the Angelo Coastal Reserve, California, USA - 14_0927_12_40cm (SPAdes) (version 2) | ecosystem: Environmental > Terrestrial > Soil > Grasslands ... | reverse complement strand
ATCGCTGAGGCCCTCCACCCCTACCCGCCGGAGGTCGTGATCGCGACCAAGGGCGGACTTGAGCGCCCCGGCCCGGATCAATGGAAGCCGAACGGCCGTCCAGCACACCTCCGTGCCGCGCTGGAAGGCAGCCTGCGCCGGCTCAAGCTCGAGCGGATCGACCTGTACCAGCTGCACCGCATCGATCCCGCCGTGCCCGTGTCGGATCAGCTCGGCACGCTCAAGCGGCTGCAGGACGAGGGGAAGATCCGCCACATCGGTCTGTCGGAAGTGACCGTCGCGGAGATCGAACGGGCGCGGAAGCAGGTCGCCCTCGTGTCCGTGCAGAACCGTTACAACCTAGGGGACCGACACTCCGAGGACGTGCTCGAGCACTGCGAGCGCGAGGGGCTGGCCTTCCTGCCGTGGTTCCCGCTGGCCACCGGGAATCTGGCTCGGCCGGGCGGCCCGCTCGCACGGGTCGCGCAGCGGCTGGTCGCGACCCCCGCCCAGGTCGCGCTCGCGTGGCTGCTCCACCGCTCGCCCGTCATGCTCCCTATCCCAGGCACCTCCAGCGTCAAGCACCTCGAGGAGAACGTCACTGCCGCGCTGCTGGAGCTTGGGGAGCGAGACGTCGCGGACCTCTGAAGGCTCAGGTCATCGAGCCGGCCAAGGCGGTTCGCGCGACGCACTCGCGGCACCTCGGTCGTCAATATGGTCGCGAGTTGGGGCAGCAGCGACCCGGGTCGCGCCCAACAATAGTGCTGTTGCGCTCGCGCATCGCTCCATGACCGCCACGGAAACCGCCTGAGTCACTTCGAGTTGCCCGCGTGCCCCAGGTGCCGCGCCCCCGGCCCGCTTGTTGCCCAGTCGCGACACGGAACCCATGGCCATCGCCCCTGGCGCACCGCCCATCGTGCTGATCGCGTCTCTCGCAGAGCATCCGCTCGTGGGCGCGCTCGAGCGCAAGCGGTACGCCGTCGTCCAGGTGCAGACCGGGGCGCTCGCCGTCGAATGGGCGCGCAATTTCCAACCGGACGCGATCCTGCTCGCCGCCGACCTGCCGGACATGACGGGGATCGACGCGGCCCGGTTGCTGCACGCCGACCTGCGCATCGGACACAACGTTCCGATCCTCATCATGGCGGCCCACAAACCGACCCCCGAGCAGCGCGTGGCGGGGCTGCGGGCGGGTGCGTGGGATTTCATCGCCCATCCGGACGATCCCGAAGAGGTCGCCCTCAAGCTGCAAACCTACGTACAGGCGAAGCGAAATATCGACGTGGCGTTCGCGGAAGGGCTGATCGACCCCGCGACCGGCCTGCACAGTCGGCCCGGCATGGCGCGACGGGCGCGCGAGCTGGGGGCCTTGATGGCCCGCACGCACGGAGCGCTCGCCTGCGTCGTCTTCGCCCTGGAGAGTGACGCGCAGGACTTGCGCGCCGCCGGTTTGCTGTTGCACGCGGCGCGGACTTCCGATGTCGTGGGATCGCTCGGGCCGGGCGAGTTCGCCGTGCTGGCACCCGCGACCGACCACGGCGGCGCGGTGAAGCTCGCCCACCGCGGCACCGGCGTGTTGCAGGACGCGCTGGGGAGCGCCACCCTGCTGACCCGCGGCTCGATGCTCAAGGTCGGTTATGATGCCGTCGCCAACCTCACCTACTCCCCAATGGATCCCGTGGAGCTGCTGGCGCGTGCCAGCGCCGCGGTCCGACACGGCCACCCGGAGCCCGGCTACGCGTGGGTGCGCCGTTTCAACGGAGGCGTAGCACAGGCTCCGGATGGAGGGGCGGCGGCGACGCCGCTGGCGTCACGCGCCACTTCCCCGGGGTTGGTGTTGGAGAAGAGGAGGACCAATCCATGAAGGCGACGCGTCTCCTGCTCACGCTGTTCCTGTTGAGCTGCGGAGACCTCCAAGGACCGAGACCGCAAGCAGATCTCGGCATCCCGACACCACCGAGCGTCAGTCTGATGGCGTGCGCGCCGCTGCTGGCCGACTCGGCCAGCGCGACGATCGGCCCGGAGGGTGGGATGATCCAGGTTGGTCCGCACACGTTGTCGGTTCCGGCCGGCGCGCTCGCCGACACGGTCACGATCACCGCGGTGGCGCCGTCGGACACCGTGAACCGCGTGCAGTTCCAGCCCCAGGGCCTCCAGTTCCAGCAGCCCGCGGCGCTCACGCTGAGCTACGCGAACTGCAACTGGCTCGGCTCGACGCTCCCGAAACAGGTGGCCTACACGACCGACGCGCTGGAGATCCTCGAGCTCCTGCCGACGTTGGACAACGTGACAACGCAGACGGTCACCGGGCAACTCAGCCACTTCTCCGACTATGCCATCGCCTGGTGACGTTCGCGTAATCGGCCCGGCCGACCCGCATCCGATCGAGGGGATGCGGCGCGGCGCGGATCTGCTGCACGAGGCGCGTGAGCGCGAGCGCGCGGGCTGCATGCCCGAGGCGATCGAGCGCTACGAGTCCGCGCTCGCCGCCGCGGAACGCGGCGGCGAGCGCACGGTCCTGGCCGAAGCGCTGCGGCGTCTGGCGGTGCTGCTGCAGCATCGCGACGATGTCGCGCGCGCCCGCGAGCTGTGCCGCCGCAGCTACGAGGTAGCGTGGCAGATCGGTAACGAGCTCCTCGCGGCCGAGGCACTCAACACGCTCGGCGGGCTGGACTTGACGACCGGCTCCATGGAGGACGCCCGCACCTCGTTCCTGAAGGCGCTCGAGCTTGGCGGTATGAACCCACAGCTGCGGGCGCGCGTCGAGCAGAACCTGGGCATTCTCGCCAACATCCAGGGCGATCTCGAGGAGGCGATCACCCGCTACGCCCGCTCGCTCGAGGCGTACCGCCGCTCGCGCGACGCGCAAGGCTGCGCGATCGCCTATCACAACCTAGGCATGGTGAGCGCGGACCAGGAGCTGTTTGACGAGGCGGACCGCTACTTCCGCGAGAGCCGCGCGATCGCGGAGCGCGCCGGCGACGTGTACCTGCAGGCCCTCTGCCTGGTCAATCAGGCCGAAGTGGACGCGGCGCGCCAGCGGTTCGAGAACGCGCGTCAGAACGCCGAGGCGGCGCTCGCGCTGTTCGATCAGCTGGGCGCGCGCGGCGCCAAGGCCAACGCCTACCGCGTGATCGGGGTCGTGTACCGCGAGACAGGACGTCTCGCCCTCGCCGAATCGCGCCTCCGCTCGGCGATCGAGCTGGCCGCCGGCGCGGGCTCCGTCCTCAACGAGGCGGAGGCCTCCCGCGAGCTGGCCCTGCTGTACCAGGGGATGGGCCGCAACCAGGACGCCCTCCGGCTGCTCAACACGGCGTATCGGCTGTTTCAACGCCTCGACGCCCGCGTCGACCTGGTGCACGTCGGCGGTAAGGTCGCCGAGCTGGAAGGCACATACCTGGCGCTGGTGCGCGCCTGGGGCCAGTCGATCGAGTCCAGTGACAGCTACACGTTCGGCCATTGCGAGCGGGTGGCGCAACACGCCGTCGCCATGGCCCGGGCGCTGGGCCTCGCCGAAGAAGATGAGACCACGGTGCTACTCGGCGCCTACCTGCACGACGTCGGCAAGGTGCGCGTGCCGCACGAGATCCTCCGCAAACCCGGCCCCCTCACGCGCGAGGAGCGCGAGCTGGTCGAGATGCACCCGATCTGGGGCATCGAGCTGCTGGCGAACGTGGAGTTCCCCTGGGACTTGAAGCCGATCATCCGCTGGCATCACGAGCGGTACGACGGCAGCGGCTACCCCGATCGGCTCAAGGGCGACGAGATCCCCCTGGCAGCGCAGATCGTGGGGATCCTGGACGTGTGGGACGCGCTCACGACCGCGCGCGCCCATCAGGCGGGGTTGCCCCCGGCCCAGGCGCTCGCCGAGATGACCCGCTGCCGCAGCTGGTGGTCGGCACGCGTCTTCGCCGCGTTCGTGACGGTGATCGCGCGTGACGGGCGTCACGCGGCGCCGGGTCAGACGACGGCGCCGGATTCTGCGACGCGTCCCGCGGGAAACGAGGGCGCGCCCCTGACTCCTAACGACACGCACGTTCGTAACCTGCTGTCCCGCCTCAGCTAACACGCAGCCTCCCGTCCGGCACAACGGTTGCCGGACAGTGCTACGCCACTGACGCCGCTCCGGGCTCCTCCGCCACCGTGCAGGGGGAGCCCCACTTCCTTTCTTGTGAGGACCCACCATGGCCGCCTGGAGGCTCTTCGGGCACGACGTCACTACGGAGCAGCTCCCCGCCGAGCTCCGCTCCATTCTCGCCCAGATGCAGCGCGAGCGGGTCGCGTTCGAAGCGTTGACGAACGCTGCCCGCGAATCCTCGCAGAGCCTGACTCAGCTCACGCAGCCGATCACGGACGCCCAGAAGACCGTGAGCGAGCTGCAGGCACGCGTCAAGGCGCTGGAGCGGCTCGTTCCGGTGCTGGCGACGCTCGACGAACAGACCGAGGCGGTCTCGAAAGTGCAGCGCCGCACCGAGACACAGCTGACGCACACGGCGGAGGACGCCAAGCGACTGCGCGGCGAGATCGAGGAGCTGCGCGGCACCTTCGACCAGGCCCTCGCCGTCAAGAACGATCTCGCCGGCTTCCTCGAGCTGGGGGGCGGGTTCAAGGCGCTCCGGCTCGACGCCGACACGCTGGGCACCCAGCTGCGTGAGATCACCCAGGGGTTCGACCGGGCGCGCGAGCGCCAGCAGGAACTGCGCGCCGTAACCGACACCGCGGCTGCGAGCCTCAAGACGTTCGAGGAGCGTGCGCAGCAGGTCCAGAGCGGCGTGGCGGCAGCCGAATCGCGCGCGGCCGCACTCGAGAAGACGCTAGCCCAGCTGGCCCAAGTCGCGACCGACGCGGCGCAGACCAAGCGCCAGCTCGGCACCCTCAAAGCGCTTGCCGACTACGTGAGCCAGAAAGTTTCGATGCTCGAGCAGCAGCGCGAGGCGGTGGATCGCGCGACCGGTCAGGCGGCGCGTTTGCACGACGTCATGCGCGACATCGATGTCAAGATCCGCCAGCACGAGGAGAGCGCCAAGAGCCTCGGGGACCTGGAGGCCAAGGTCAGCGAGCTGAAGGCGTTGCACGGCGGCGTGCTGGAGCGCTCGGAGCAGATCGCCGCGCATCACGAGGAGGTGAAGCGGGAAGACCAAGAGCTGCGCGGCCGTCTCGGCGCCCTGCGTGACGAGGTGCAGCGAGCCGTCAAACGGTTCGAGCTGGAGAACCAGGGCCTCGACGCGGTCAGCCAGCGGATCCTCGATTTACGCGGCGGTCTCACCGATATGGAGGCGCGCTTCCGTACGCTCGACGAATCGAGCCGGAGCATCGCCGACGTGCGCTCGCGAGCCGACGGGCTCGCGGCGCAGCTCGAGACCCTGGGCGAGAGCGTCGGGCAACTCGAGGCGCAAACGGAGCGGGTCCGTGCCGTGCAGGCGAACGCCGAGCGGCTCGAACAGGCGGTGGACGAGATGACCGAGCGGGTGACGCGCCTCGAGAGGGCGCAGCCCGCGGTGGACGCGGCGCTCGAGGACGTGGCCGGCCTCAAGGGCAGCCACGAGGCCGTGAAAGACGCGATCGAACAGGTGCGGGTCGCGGAAACCGAGATGAGCCGCGTGCGCGAGGCTCAGGTGAACACGAAGGCCTGGCTCGCCAATGCGACGGAGTCGGTGGACGCACTCCGGGGCGAGCTGGCCGCGGTCGAAGAGATGAAGCCGACGGTCGAGCTGGTGCGCGGAGAGGCCGATCGCCTGTCGCAGTCCATGGCGCAAATCGAAGCGCGCCGCCCGCTGGTAGAGGGGCTGAATACCCAGCTCTCCGAGCTCACCGCGCTCGGCGCGCAGCTCGAGGAGCGGAGCCAGGGACTATTGGCCCGGATGGACGGCGCCGATGAGCGGTTCCAGGCGCTGGCGCTCCACGCGGCGGACGCCGAGCGCATCGAGAAGGTCGTCCCGATCACCGTCACGGCGGTCGAGCGGGCGGAACGCCGCATGGCGGAAGTGGATGCCCGCGTCGCCGCGCTCGAGGCGCGCGCGCACAACGTCGAGGGCCTGGCGGAACGCACCCGCGCGCTGGGTCAGGAACTGGAACAGCGGCAGGCCGCGCTCGACAAGGCGACCGAGCATCTGGAGCAAGCGTCGCGGCTCCGCGGGGAGGCGGCCGCCGCCGCGCAGCAGCTGGACGAGCGCGCCGGCCAGCTCACGAGCGCGCTCGCCGCGGCCCAAGGCCGCACGACCGAGCTGCAAGCGATCCTGGACGAGCTCGACGCCCGGGCCGGTGGCCTCCGCTTCGCGCAGAAGCGGATGGCGCAGTTCGAGGAGCGGATCGCGAAGTTCGAGAGCGCCGAGGGGCAGCTCACGCGGGCGCTGGAGCAAGTGACGCGACGCCAGGCGACCCTCGATGCCATGCAAGCCGACATGCACCGCCTGTTCGATGTGGCCGAGCGGACGGTGGATCACGTGCGAGCGATTGCCGGCGCCAAGCAGGAGGTCACCGAAACGCGCGTGATGCTCGAGAACGTGCTGAGCATGGTGAGCCACGCTCACGACGTCGCCAACGGGCTCGATCACCGCAAGCGACAGGTGGAGCAGGCCGAAGAGCGACTCGGTCGGGTCGAGGCGCTGCTCGGGGACATCCACGCGAGCCTGGAAACGCTGCACGCCCAGAAGGCGCTGGTGGATCAGGTGATCGAGCGGGCCGGGTCGCTCGAGTTCCACACCAAGCAGGCCGAGGCGCTCATCGCTACGCTGCGCCAAGAGCGGGATCTCACTGACCGCGTGCGGGCCGCCGTCACGCAGCTGCGGCAGGAGAGCGCCGCCAAGAGCGCGTAGCGTTTCCTCAGCACGTCCCTTCCCCGAGCCCCGCAGCGGCACCGCTGCGGGGCTCGTGCTTGGGTGTCGCGTTCTTGGCCGACCGACGACCGGCGTGCCCGTGCCCTCCGTCACGGCCAGCGCATCCCGCGGCGTGCCATCGTGATGGTGAGATTCCGCTAGAGCGCGCCCGCCACAAGGGAGGTCGGATGTTCCCTCACGGTCGGTGGGCGCCCCTGCTGCTCGTCCTCGTCACGGCCTGCAACCAGGAGCCGCTCACGGGGACTCCGTTCCTCCTCGGAAATGCGCTCACCTCCGCGACCGCGGAGCTCGGCGGCCCGCTCCCCTTCCTGACCTCCGGCGAGCAACGCCTGTTTGCGAGCGGTAACGTCGTGTTCCAGACCGTGTTCACGCCGGCGACGGGGTTGGGGCCGCTCTTCAACAACACCGCGTGTGCGCAGTGCCACGAGGATCCCGTCGTCGGTGGCATCGGTGAAGAGGTCGAGGTGCACGCCACCGCCTACCAGGGCGGCGTGTGCAGCGACCTCGCCGCCGTCGGCGGGCCGGTCATCCAGGACAGCATGACGCCCGCGCTGCGGGCGGCCCTGGGGATCGACAAAGAGCCGGTGCCCGCCGCAGCGACGGGGATCGGCCATCGCACGACGCCGAGCGTGTTAGGGTTCGGCCTGCTGGACGCGGTCCCCGACGCGGAGATTCTCGCGCGCGCCGACCCCGATGACCGCGATGGCGACGGGATCTCGGGACGTCCCAACCGCTCTGCGGATGGTCGCATCGGCCGCTTCGGCCGCAAGGCGCAGGTCCCGACATTGCGGGAATTCGTGGAGCAGGCGTTCGTCATGGAGATGGGGATCACGAACCCGGCACTCCCCACCGAGCAGACCGTCGGCGGGGCGCCGCTGCCCGCCGGCGTCGACCCGACCTCCGACCCGGAGCTGACCCAGCAAGGCCTCGATGCCGCCGTCGCGTTCTCACAGCTCCTCGCCCCACCGGCCCCCGTGGGGAACCCGGTCATCCGGATGGGCGGCCAACAGATCTTCTCGCGCATCGCGTGCGATGGCTGCCACGTGCCGCGCCTGCGCACCGGTGACAATCCCGTGCGGGCGCTGAGGTACAAGTACGTAGAGGCCTACACCGACCTGCTGCTGCACGACATGGGTCCCGATCTGGCCGACATCTGTCTCGGCCTGGCGGAGCCCGCCGAGTTCCGGACCGAGCCGCTCATGGGCCTGCACTTCAAGTCGAACTTCCTGCATGACGGCCGCGCCTCATCCATCGAGGAGGCCATCCGGCTGCACGCCGGAGAAGCCACCGGGGCGCGCGACCGCTTCCTGGCGCTGTCCGAGCGGCAGCGGGGGGTGCTGCTCAGGTTTCTCGGGGGTCTCTAGCGGGCGGACTGGCGCGGCCGCAAAAGCTTGACAGAGTCAAATAACCGATGAATGTTAGGCCGCATGGCCGACGCCCCCTTGAGTCAGCGCGTCGCTGCCGTGCGGCGCTTCAATCGGCTTTACACCAAGCAGATCGGCGTGCTGGACGAGCGCTTCCTGCACAGCCCGTTCTCGCTCACGGCCGCCCGCGTGCTGTATGAGCTGGCGCAGCGCGACGAGACGACCGCCACGGAACTGCGCCGGGAGCTGGGCCTCGACGCCGGGTACTTGAGCCGCATCCTGCAGGGCTTCGCGCGGCGCCGTCTGATCAACCGCAAACGCGCGTACCAGGACGCGCGGCAGAGCCTCCTCCGCCTCAGCGGCGCCGGGCGCCGCGCGTTCGCGCGGCTCGACGCCGAGTCTCACGCCGAGGTCGCCACCCTGCTCGAGCGCCTCCCGGGCGCGGAGCAGCACCGCCTCGTCGCCGCGATGGAGACGATCGCCGCGCTGCTCGGCGCCGCGCCCGAGCGGCGGGTCCCGTACGTGCTCCGCCCGCACCGACCGGGCGACATGGGCTGGGTGGTGTCCCGCCACGGCGAGCTGTATGCCCGCGAGTACGGCTGGGACGAGCAATTCGAGGCGCTGGTCGCCGACATCGTCGCCACGTTCATCAAGCAGTACGACCCGAAGCGGGAGCGTTGCTGGATCGCCGAGCGGGACGGGGAGAACGTCGGCTCCGTGTTTCTCGTGAAGGAATCGGAGACGGTGGCGCGGCTGCGGCTGTTGCTGGTCGAGCCGCAGGCGCGCGGGCTGGGCATCGGCCACCGCCTGGTGGACGAATGCATCCGGTTCGCCCGTCGGGCCGGCTATCGCAAGGTGACGCTGTGGACCAACAGCGTGCTCGACGCGGCCCGGCACATCTACGAGCGGGCCGGCTTTCAGCTCGTGCGCGAGGAGCCGCACCACAGCTTCGGCCACGACCTGATCGGACAGACGTGGGACCTGGACCTGTGACGGGGTTCAAGGACCACTTCTCCGAGCGCGCCGCGGCGTACGCGGCGCATCGCCCGGTCTACCCCCGGGCGCTCGTAGATTTCCTGTCGGACGTGGCTCCGGGTCGTGACCTAGCGTGGGATTGTGGCTGCGGCTCGGGGCAGCTGTCGGTGCTGCTCGCCGACCGCTTCGCGCGCGTGATCGCGACCGATGCGAGCGCCGAGCAGATCTCGCGCGCGACGCCGCACCCCAAGGTCAGTTATCGCTGCGCACCCGCCGAGGCGAGCGGCCTGCCGCCCGGGACGGTGGACCTCGCCGTGGCCGCACAGGCCGCGCACTGGTTCGATTTGGCCGGCTACTACGCGGAGGTGCGGCGCGTGGCGCGACCCGGCGCCGCCCTGGCGCTCGTGACCTACGGGCTGGTCGAGGTGGAGGGCGACGCCGCTTCCGTAGTGCGCGATTTCTTCGCCACCGTCCTCGGGCCCTACTGGCCGCCGGAGCGGCAGTACGTCGATGACGGCTACCAGTCCCTGCCCTTCCCCTTTGCGGAAATTACCGCACCGGCGCTCGAGATCCGGGCAGAGTGGACCCTCGCCAACTTCGTGGGATACGTGGAGACCGTGTCGGCGGTGCGGGCGCTGGAGCACTCGCAGGGTCCTGCCCCGCTCGCCGACTTCCAGCGGGAGCTGGCGGACGTGTGGGGCCCAGGCGGCACCGCCCGTCCGGTGCGCTGGCCACTGGCGCTCCGCGTCGGTCGTGTGTGAGAAACGAAAAGGGCCTGCATCGAGCAGGCCCTCGAATCATCCTCGCCAGTGGCGTTCAGGGTGTAACCGACACATTGACCTGGTTGTGGCGGATCGTGTTGGTCGAGTTGATCGGTCCCTCATACCCGGTCTCCCCCGCCTGGAAATAGAGCACCCCCGTCGCCACGGCGGGCGTAGTCGTAGCGCTCCTGTTCCAATAGAAGTTTCCCATGACTGTGTTGCCTTGGAGGTTAGTTGGGGGGACCATAGCTCCGCGGCTCACTTGGATCCCGTTCTGGGCGATGATCTCGGTGCGTCCGACGCCGAGGATCACGTTGTTCGTGATCACCGCGCTGGAGCCCATGTTGTCGACGAGGATGCCCCCCTTCTGGTAGTCCTCGATCGTGTTCCCGTCGATCGTGGCCGTCCCCGTCGTACCCTCACTCTGACGTCCAACGTCGATGCCGATCCCGTTTTGGCAGCCCCCGAACGGGCTATCGTGGATATTCTGAATGAGGTTGTGCGTGATCGTCGCCGTGGCGCCACCATCTACTCGGATGCCCCACCGAAGCGCATCACAATTGCCGCCACCAGGTCCCGTGATCATGAACCCGTCGATCGTCACATTCATCGCTAGCGCCCCTGTGACCAGAATGATGGCCTTGGGATCGGTCATTACAGACGGAGCCTTGACGATGGCATGTTGATTGGGATCCGCGACGGCCTGAAGCGTCAGACTCTTGTCGATAGTGACTTGCTCCTGGTACGTGCCATCGCACACTACGATGATGCTCCCCGGCGTCGCCACGAGCACTGCCGCAGAGATCCTAGTGTAGGGTGTAATGCACTGCATGCCGTCATCGTCCACCGTCAACGTCATTCCGGGGGGGTCTGGCAGCTGCGCCGTCGCTCCAGGTGGCAGCAACAGCGGGAGGCCAGCAACGAGCAACGAGATGACCCCACGCCGACCGACTGTAGTGCGACTCATGCAATGCGTGCCCATGGCTCGTGCCCCCTTTTTCAACCGGCGATTCAGGTGACGGAGCTGCGGAATCGGCTGGCTGCATCATGGGGCAAGGCGCATGCCCCTTACACCCAGTGTGTGACGGGACCTAAGACTGTATCGTTCAATAAGCCACGACCCGGCTCAATCGGTGGGTGTAGCGTTTCCGCATCAGACGGGAAGTTGCGGCTTCTACAAATAGGATTGACCGTTGCGGCGACGCAACGCAGCCGAGCATGCGCCCTACTGCGACGGCTCAGTAGGCGATCGTGATCCGCTGCCGGACGTGCGCCGGCCGCTCGAGTTCGTCCAGCAGCGCCACCGCGAAGTCCTCGACAGAGATACGACTCTTGCCGAGCCTGTCGGTCAGGAGCTGCTCACCACCGATCCGGTAGGTACCGGTGCGCTTCCCCGGCTCGATCAGGGCGGCCGGGCTGAAGTAAGTCCAGTCGAGCCCCGGCGGCGCGGCACGGTACAGGGCCAGCGCGTCGCGGTGCGCCAGGGCAACCGGCCGCCAGGCCGCAGGGAACTCTGGGGTGTCCACGAGCTGCAGCCCGGGCCGGACCTCGAGGCTCCCTGCCCCGCCGACGACGAGCAGCCGCCTCACGCCGGCCTGCGGGAGGCCGGTGATGAGCGCGCGAGCCGCATCGACCAGCATCTGCGGCCGGGCGTCGGCCGTGTGCGCCGGGCCGACGGCGCTGATCACCGCGTCGTGGCCGCGCACGGCGGCAGCCACGCTCGTCGCATCCAACACATCGCCCTGCACGAGCGCCACGCGCCCGACGGGCGCCGGGAGGCGCTTCGGGTCGCGCATCACTGCCGTCACTTCGTGGCCACGCCCCAGCGCCTCCTCGAGAACGCGCCGGCCGATCGTCCCGCCGGCGCCGAACAGAGCGATTCTCATTGCGCGAACGCCTCCCGTTGGTGTCCACCAAATGTAAGGATTTCATGAAGGCGGTCGCGCCGCCTTGCCACCTCCCGCCGCGCGGGTACACTCAACGCGGGCGCCACCCAGGAGGTTTCTATGCGCCGCCTCACCGTTCCCGGTACCCTGGCGTTCGTCTCGCTGGTCGCGGCGGGCTGCGACCGCACTCCACCCACTGACCCACGCAGCTCCTTGGCACTGCGCGTGGAGGCCGACCAGGCATCCGCACCGAAGAACTTCGTCGCTCACCTCAGCGGCGCGAACGAAGTGCCGGCCCGCGAGACGCGCGCGGTCGGCGAGATCAAACTGCAGCTCTCGGCCGATGGCACCACGCTCGACTACCGGCTGATTTCGTCCAACATCGACAACGTGTTCATGTCGCACATCCACGTGGCACCGGCCGGGGTGAATGGGCCGATCGTCGTATTCCTGTTCGGGCCGGTGGCGCCGGGGGGTGGGCGGACAGACGGCGTGCTGGCGCACGGGACCATTACGGCCGCGAACCTGATCGGGCCGCTCGCCGGCCACCCGCTGAGCGATCTCGTGGCCGCGCTCGGCAACGGTGGGGCGTACGCGAACGTCCACACGAACGACGGTGTGGACGGAACGAACACCGGCCCGGGAGACTTCCCCGGCGGCGAAATCCGCGGCCAAATCGTGGTCGCGGGCCCGACGCCGTAACGCCACCCCTCGCGCCCCCTTCTCCACAACGCGGAGAGGGGGAAGGGACTGAGGTTGCACGGTCCCCGGGGCCGCCCTAGACTAGCGCATGCCGCTGATCGACACCAATCACCAACGCGCCGCCCTGCTGATCCTGCTGCTCGGCGTCGGCCTCGTCATCGCGCTGACGCCGTACGCCACCGGACTGATCGGCATCCCCGTTCTGTATGCGATCTTCGCACCGGTGCACGAATGGCTGTGCGTGCGCGTGCGCCCGAAGCTCGCGGCGACCTCGGTCGTCGTGCTTGCGCTGTTTCTGATCGTTGTCCCCGGCGTCTCGTTCGCCGGGCTCATCGTCAACCAGGCGCAGGGGATCGCGGGCGGCGTGATCCAAAGCCCGCTCTTGGGTCGGCTCAAGGAGCTGAAGCTCGGCGGGATCGACCTGGGACCGCGCCTCGCCGACCTCGGGGCGACAGTCGTCGGATGGATCGGGTCCTCGGCGTTCGGGCTGATCGGCACCGCCACGCGGCTCGCGCTCAATCTCACCATCTCCCTGTTCGGTCTGTTCTACCTGCTGCTGCGGCCGCACGAGACGTGGCAGGCGGTCCAGCCCTACATCCCCTTCTCCGCGAAGAACACGGAGAAGCTGCGGCAGCGGTTCCGCGACGTCACTTCATCCACCATCATCGGCACCGGCGCCACCGCCGCCATCCAGGGCCTGCTGGTAGGCCTGGGCTTCTTCGTGACTGGACTCCCCAACGCCGTGTTCTGGGGGGTGGTGACGATGGTATTCGCCATCCTCCCCGTCGTGGGAAGCGGTCTGGTGTGGGGACCGGGGGCGCTGGCGCTGATTCTCAGCAACCGCCAGGGAGCGGGTGTGCTGCTGGCTGTGTGGGGTGCCGTGGTGGTTGGGAACGTGGACTACGTGATCCGGCCGAGGATATACCGGCGCTGGGCGAACATCCATCCCCTCGTCACGCTCATCGGCGCACTCGCGGGTGTGCCCTATTTCGGGATTCTGGGCCTGTTGATCGGGCCGCTGGCGCTGAGCTACTTCTTCGAGCTGGTGAAGATGTACGGAGAGGAGTACCTCAGCTAGTCTCCTGCCGCGAGGAACTGTCGCGCCACCTGCAACTCGGGCCGCTCTCCGTCGGCCTTTTCCATCAGCTGCAGGAACTCCTGATACCGCGCTTTCGCAGTCTTGGCATCGCCAGCGAGCGCGGCGGCGCGCGCCGCGCCGAATAGGCTGCGCGCGCGGTTCGGCTGCTGCGCGAGCGACGCGACGTACGCCCGGGCGGCCTCGGCGGGGCGGCCGAGCTCGAGCAGCAGGTCGCCCAGCAGCTCGCGCGCCGGTAGCACCGCGCCGGGGGTCACGGGATGTTTCTGGGTGCCGTCCTCGAGCTCGGCTGCCGCGGTAGCTTGGCGCATTGCCTCAGCAGTGTCGCCCGCGGCGCGCGCGGCCCACGCCGTGGCAGCGAGCCTTTGGATCTTCACCTGACCGGACCAATAGGCGTGCGCGCCCCCCGCCGCGGCCTCGGCGCGCTCGATCTCGCCCAGAGCCGTGACCTCCGCGCCAGTGGCGGCGGTGTCACCGCTCCGGGCTGCGCCGGGCGCCCGGGCAAAGTGGGTGATCGCCTCCGCCGCGCGCCACTCCGGCGCCGGACGCACGGCCAGCGCCGCCGCGTCGCGCCACTGCCCCCGCTCGAGCGCGTAACGCGCGGGGATCGCCGCCAGGGCATACGCGTTCGGGAGCGACCCGACCGGATAGCCGGCCGTGACGGCGGCGGCCGAGTCTACCACGCCTTTCGCCTCCCGTTCCCGCCCCTGCTGCAGGTATGCGTAGATCAGGTAATCCCACGCGTGGCCTCGCTGGTCCCACAGCGCGTGCAGGTGCCGCTCGTCCTCGAACCTCCGTGCCGCGGCGGCCGAGCGCGTGTTGGACGCAATGTCGTCATTCCACAAGCCGAGTCGCGTGAAGATGTGCGACGGCATGTGCTGGGCATGCGGCACGTCGGGGGCGAGCTCGGCGTAGCGTCGTGCGGCGTACAGCCCGAGCCGCGCCAGCTGCGGCACGTCGTTCGCGTGGATCAGGTAATGCGCCAGCCCGGGATGGCGCGGCTCCCGCCTGAACAGCGGCTCGAGGATTGAATCAGCGCGCTTCTGGTAGGTGAACGTGGTGTCCGTGGCGTTGACCTGGCCGAGGCCGATCAGCGCGAGCGCGTAGAAGATCTGGGCCTCGTGATCGCCGGGACTGCGGCGCTCGACGCCCTCCATCGCCTGCGCGTACGTGAGTAGCCGCGCGTTGGGATCGGTGGTGGCGTAGTCCTTGTAGTATGCGTCGATCGCCATGAGATAGTCCTGCTCGCGTGGCGTCCGCGCGAGCGCGAGGCCTCGCTCCGCAGCGGCCAACCCCGCGGCGAGCTCCGCCGGCGCCGGTGGCGTCCAGAGCGGGTGCAGCAGGGCCATCGCTTGCCCCCAATAGCCCATCGCACACGTCGAGTCGGCGGCAACGACCTCCTTGAACGTGTCCGCCGCCTTCTCGTACCAGAACGAGTGCAGATACGCGACCCCGCGCTCGAAGCGCTGCTGCGCGGCCGCCCCGCACGACGTTGGGAAGGCGACGCGACCGATCTGCTCCGCATGATGGGCGTGGTCGGCCTGGGCGAGGAGCGCACGCGACAGGGCGAGCGACAGAACGGCCGGGCCGGCCAACAGGCGAGCGAGGCGCATGGGTCTAATGTGCGCGGTTGACTCGCGCTCGCTAGGGGATATTGTTGCTTCCCACCCTCCCCCAAGGTTCCCATGCGCTCTCCAATCGCGTTCCTCACGGTCGCGCTGGTCGCCGCGCTAGCCGCTTGCACCCGCCAAGCGGACACCGCTGCCGAAGAGAAGGTCATCCGCGACCTCAGCAAGAAGGCGGCCGAGGCCGTGGCCGCGAAGGACACGATGGCGATCGGCAACGCTTACGCCGAGGACGCCGACTTCTTGGCGCCGAACGCTCCCCGGACGAGCGGCCGCGCGGCGATTCGTGCCGCCTGGGGCCAGCTCTTCAAGCTCCCGAACCTGACCCTCACCTGGGAGCCGACCCACCTGACCGTTTCAAGCGCGGGCGATCTCGCCTCCGAGACAGGCGCCTACAAGTTCGGGTTTGACGGCCCGAAGGGAAAGCGGATCGAGGACGTGGGCAAGTACGTCACGACGTGGAAGAAAGATGGTGGGGAGTGGAAGATGCAGTACGATATCTTCAACAGCGACAAGGCCGCGATGTAGAGGGTGAGACTACCGCTCCTTGGCGGCGAGAGCCAGCGCCACGCCGTTGGTCCACCCGAATCCGTCCTGCGTCGGGTACTCGCCCCCGCCGGCCCCGCGATGCAGCTCGACAACGTCAGTGCCTCGCCCGCCGAAACACCCGATACACCGGCACGCCGAGCAGCAGCAGTCCCGTGCCGATCAGGGCGTTGCGTGGATTGGCAAGCACCGAGCTGGCCACGACGTATAGCGCGGCCAGCACGAACAACGCGGGGGTCCACGGATACCCGGGGACACCGAACACCGCCTGGGGCGCGGCATCGCGCCGCCGGTACACGAACAGCCCTGCCACCGTGAGCCCGAAGAAGATCCAATCCCCGAACGCCACGTAGTCCACGAGCTGGCTGAACGTGCCGTAAAACAGCGTCAGCACGATCGCCCACCCCCCCTGCAACACGATCGCCGCGCTCGGCGTGCGGTAGATGGGATGCAGCTCGGCCAGCCGCGAGAAGAACACCCCGTCTGCCGCCATCGCCTGGAACACGCGCGGCGTCACGAGGATCACGAGATTGAGAAACCCGAACGTGGAGACCGCGACGCCGGCGGCGATGATGGTGCCACCCACAGGCCCGAGCACCGCCCGCATCACGGCTGCGGCGGGCGCCGAATTCACCGCGAGCCCGACGGGCCCGAGCACCCGCAGATAGGCCACATTCGCGAGCAGGTACACCGCCACGACCACCGAGACCCCAAGCACGAGCGCCCGTGGCAGATTCCGCTCCGGCTCGATGATTTCCTCGGCGATGAAGTTGGTCTGTTGCCACCCCCCATACGTGAACAGGATGGGTACAAGTGCTGCACCCAGGGCTACAACGACGTGCGTGGCGGTCGAGGGCGGCAGAGGGCGGTACAGGGCGGCAGCGGGGCCGGTAGAGAGACCGACAGCGATGAGCGCGGCCAGGGCGGCGAGCTTCAAGACGGTGAAGATGTTCTGGGTGACGGCAGCGGGCTTCACGCCGACGTAATTGATCCCCGTCAGGAACACGATCGCGCCGGCCGCGACGGGCACGGTGAGCCGCGGGGAGAGGCCGACGAGGGGCAGCGCGTAGGTCGCGAACATGATGGCCACGGCCGCAATGGCCCCCGTCGCGATCAGGAACAAGAGCGCCCAGCCGTAGAGGAAGGCCGGCAGCGGCCCCCACGTTTCCCGTAGGTACACGTACCCGCCCCCGGCCTGGGGGCGCCGCGCGCCCAGCTCGCCGAATGAGAGCGCGCCCACCAGCGCCACCACCCCCCCGATGACCCACGCAGCGACGATCAGTGTCGCGGACCCGACGCGCTGGGCGACGGTGGCGGGCGTCAGAAAGATGCCGCCGCCGATGATGCCGCCGATCACGGCCATCGTGCCGGAGAAGAGCCCCAAACGGCGTGCGTAGGTGGTCACGGCGCGGGAAAATGGTACGGCGCGCGTGATTCGGATAGCGTCAGGGCCCTCCCGCGTGGCTACGATCGACCCGCGGCACGGTAGCGCGTGTCGGGTCTCGCGTCTCGGCCTTGTGTTTGCCTCGGTTCGCAACCGGTGAGGTGCTGGTGTGGCGAAATTGGCAAACGCAGTGACCCGTCACGTCACTGGGCGAAAGCCCTTGTGGGTTCGAGTCCCACCACCAGCACCGTCGCTCGCGCGTTTACTTGCGTTCGTTAAGCCCGCACGCTATGGTTGTTAGACGTGATGGGTCTCCGCAGCCAGTTTCGCTGCGCCAAGGGAGCCGGGGGAAGATTCCCGGCTCTCATTTTTTTCCTCCCAGCGATGTTCCTCATCAGACCCGAGCGAGGCGCAACCGCAACACCGCTGCGACGGAACACCCGTAGAGCCGATGATCGTTTGAGTCCTGGCAAGTCGCTGACAAGCTGGCGCCGGGCGCCGCACGAGTCCCCCTTCCATCCCGCGGGCCGCCGGTGCACGTTGTTCCCTATTCCACCGCAGAGGACGACCCTCATGGCCCCCATCAGTTTCACCGTCAACGGCAAACGTGAGACAGTCAACGTCACGCCCGACACGCCGCTCCTGTGGGTGCTGCGCGACACGCTCGGCCTCACCGGCACCAAGTTCGGCTGCGGCATCGCGCAATGCGGCGCGTGCACCGTGCACCTGGACGGCGTCGCGACGCGCACCTGTGTGCTGCCCGTCGCCGCCGTCGCCGGCAAGCGCGTCACGACGATCGAAGGCCTCTCCAAGAACCGCGCGCACCCGGTGCAACGGGCGTGGATCGAGGAAGACGTACCCCAGTGCGGCTACTGCCAGTCGGGCCAGATCATGGCCGCCGCCGCGCTGCTCGCGAAGAGCGCGCATCCGTCCGACGCCGACATCGACGCGGCGATGACGAACATCTGCCGCTGCGGCACGTACCAGCGCATCCGGGCCGCCATCCATCGCGCGGCGCAGGAGGCGTGACATGAGCACCTCCACCAACGTCAACCGGCGCGAGTTCCTCGAGACCGCCGCGGTCGCCGGCGCCGGCCTGGTGATCGGCTTCTATGTCCCCACGGGCGGCCGCTTCGGCCGCGCCGCCGCTCCGGCCGCTCCCTTCACCCCCAACGCCTGGCTGCGCATTAACCCCGACGAGAGCGTGCTCGTGATCGTCGATCGCTCCGAGATGGGCCAGGGCGTCACCACCTCGCTCCCGATGCTGCTCGCCGAGGAACTCGAGGCCGACTGGTCCAAGATCCGGATCGAGTTCGCGCCCGCCGACAAGGCGTACACCAACCCCATGTTCGGTATGCAGGGGACGGGCGGCAGCACCAGCGTCCGCGCGGCGTACACGCCGCTCCGCAAGGCGGGCGCGGCGGCGCGCGAGATGCTGGTCGCGGCCGCGGCGGAGACGTGGGGCGTCGAGAACTCGGCGTGTCGCGCCGAAAAGGGAGCGGTGCTACACGCGGCGAGCGGGCGGCGGCTCACCTACGGCAAGCTCGCCGCGAAGGCGGCGACCGTCCCGCTGCCGCACGACGTACCGCTCAAGGATCCCAAGGATTGGAAGATCCTCGGTACGCGGGTGCGGCGGCTCGACACGCCGCCCAAGGTGGACGGGACCGCCCAGTTCGGCATCGACGTGAAGCAACCGGGCCTGCTCGTCGCCGTCGTGGCGCGCAGCCCGGTGTTCGGTGGCAAGGTGAAGACCTTCGACGCAGCCAAGGCGAAGGCCGTGCCCGGGGTGCGCCACGTCGTCGCGATCTCCAGCGGTGTCGCCGTCGTGGCCGACGGCTATTGGCCTGCCAAGAAAGGCCGGGACGCGCTCGAGATCACGTGGGACGAAGGATCCAACGCCGGCGTGTCGAGCAGCACCATCTCCCAGCTGTTCGCGCAGCGCGCCGAGCAACCGGGGGCGGTGGCGCGTCACGACGGCGCGCCCGATGCCGCGCTGCCGGCTGCCCCGACGAAGCTCGACGCGGTGTACGAGCTGCCGTTCCTCGCGCATGCCACTATGGAGCCGATGAACTGCACCGCGCACGTGCGGGCCGACGGGGGGGGCGTGGACATCTGGGCGCCGACGCAGTTCCAGACGGGCGCCCAGGGGATGGGCGCCGGGATCGGCGGCGTCGCCCCCGAGAAGGTCAAGGTGCACACAACGTATCTCGGCGGGGGCTTCGGGCGGCGGTTCGAGCTGGATTTCATCCGGGAGGCGCTCGAGACGTCGAAGGCCACCGGGGCACCGGTCAAGGTGGTGTGGTCCCGCGAGGACGACATCCGCAACGCGCAGTACCGTCCGGCGTGCCGTCACGCGCTGCGCGCCGGGCTCGACGCGGCGGGCCAGCCGGTGGCGTGGACGCATCGCATCGTGGCGCCGTCCATCATGGCGCGGGTGTTCCCGGACACGGTGAAGAACGGGCTCGATGGAGAAGCCGTGGAGGGCGGCGTCGGCATGCCCTACACGATTCCCAACGTGCACGTGGACTATGTGCTGACCGACACCGGCATCCCCGTCGGCTTCTGGCGCTCGGTGAACAACTCCTTCAACGCCTTCGCCGTCGAGAGCTTCATCGACGAGCTGGCGCAGGCGGCGAAGAAGGATCCGTACGAGTACCGCCGCGACCTGCTCGCCAAGGCGCCACGCCATCTGGCCGCGCTGAATCTCGCCGCGAGCAAGGCGGGTTGGGGCACGCCGCTCCCGTCTGGTCGCGCCCGCGGCATCGCGGTGTACAAGGCATTCGAGACCTACGTCGCCGAGGTGGCCGAGGTGTCCGTCGACACGGACGGCGCCCCGCACGTGCATCGCGTGGTGTGCGCGGTGGACTGCGGACCGGTGGTGAACCCCGACATTGTCGAGGCGCAGATGCAGAGCGCCATCGTGTACGGTCTCACGGCGGCGCTGTGGGGCGAGATCACGATCGACCAGGGCCGCGTGCAGCAGAGCAACTTCAACGACTATCGGATGCTGCGACTCGCGGAGATGCCGCAGGTCGAGGTGCACATCGTGCCGAGTAGCGACTCGCAGGGCGGCGTCGGTGAGCCGGGCACGCCCCCCATCGCGCCGGCGGTGTGCAACGCGATCTTCGCGCTGACCGGAAAACGGATTCGCAAGCTACCGATCGGAAAAGTGGTATGACGCGATAGGGCGTGGCGGTCCCGCTCCGCGGGACCCCACGCCCAATCTCCGGATTCTCGAGGTCTGACATGAGGACGTCCGCGCAGATCAGCCGCCGCGAATTCGTCCGAACGAGCGCCGGTCTCGTGGTCGCGTTCTACCTTCCCGGGCGCGCCGCGAGGCGGCCCGAGTCTGCCGACGCCGCGTTCGCCCCCAACGCCTGGCTGCGTGTCGGGACCGACGGCGTCGTGACGCTCACGGTCGACAAGTCCGAGATGGGCCAGGGCTCGCAGACCGCGCTCGCGATGATCCTGGCAGACGAGCTCGAAGCCGACTGGTCCAAGGTGCGGCTCGGGCCCGTGCCCGAGAACCCCGCGGCGTGGTCGCGGCCGATGTCCACAGGGGGCTCGCGCAGCGTGCGGATGTCGTGGGACACGCTGCGCAAGGCCGCCGCGACGGCGCGCGCGATGCTGGTCGCCGCCGCGGCGGAGACGTGGACAGTCGACCCCGCCACTTGCCGCGCCGAGAACGGCGCCGTGCAGCACGTACCGACAGGACGCCGGCGGGCCTACGGCGCGCTCGCCCGTAAGGCCGCCACCCTCCCCGTCCCCGAGAACCCGCCGCTCAAGGACCCGAAGGACTTCCGGCTCATCGGGACCCGGACCCGCCGGCTCGATACGCCGCCTAAAGTAGACGGCACCGCCCAGTTCGGCATCGACGTGACGCTCCCAGGAATGCTCGTGGCGAGCATCGAGCGCTGTCCGGTGTTCGGCGGCGCGGTGAAACGCTACAACGCAGACAAGGCGAAGGCGGTGCCGGGCGTGCGGCACGTGGCACAGCTCGACGCGAGCCCGTGGACTGGTACGACCGGGGCGTGGGGCGTAGGATGCGCGGCGGGGGTCGCGGTCGTGGCGGACACTTACTGGCAGGCGGTCACGGGCCGGCGCGCGCTCGAGATCGAGTGGGACGAGGGCGACAATGCGTCGCTCGATTCGGATGCGATCCGAGCCCAGTTCGCTCGCCTCGCCGGGCAGCCCGGCGTGGAGGCGCGCAAGGACGGCGATGCGGCGGTCGCGCTGAGCGGGGCCGCGAAGCGGGTCGAGGCGGTGTACGAGGTGCCATTCCTGCACCACGCCACGATGGAGCCGATGAACTGCACGGCCCAGGTCCGCTCCGACGGGTGCGACGTGTGGGCGCCCACCCAGAACCAGACGCGCGCGCAGGAAGTAGCCGCCCAGCTCGCCGGCCTGCCGAAGGAGCAAGTCCGGATTCATACGACGTATCTGGGCGGCGGGTTCGGCCGCCGGCTCGAGCCCGACTTCGTGTCGGAGGCGGTGCGTCTCTCCAAGGCCGTAGGCGCACCGGTCAAGGTGATCTGGTCGCGCGAGGACGACGTGCGCCACGGGTTCTACCGGCCGGCGTCCTACAACCGGTTCGCGGCCGGGCTCGACGCCGCCGGTCACCCGGTGGCGTGGACACACCGCATCGTCGCCCCGCCCATCCTGCTCAAGTTCGGGCCACTCGAGAAGGGGATCGATCGGACGCTCATCGACGGCGCGGCGAACCTGCCGTATGCAATCCCCAACGTGGCCGTGGATCAGGTGGCGGTGGACCTGCTTCCAGTGCCCCGGGGCTTCTGGCGCTCGGTCGGCATCTCCCAGAACGCGTTCGTCACGGAGTGCTTCTTGGACGAACTCGCCACGGCGGCCGGCAAGGACCCCTACGAGTTCCGCCGGGCGCTGCTCGCCGACAAGCCGCGCCACCGGCGCACGCTCGAGCTCGTGGCGGAGAAGGCCGGCTGGGGCTCACCTCTCACCGCAGGACGCGGCCGCGGCATCGCCCTCGCCGAGTGGGCTCCCACCACCTGCGCCCAAGTCGCGGAAGTCTCCGTCGCCGCGGACGGCACGGTGCGCGTGCATCGCGTCGTGTGCGCGGTGGACTGCGGGCCGGTGGTGAACCCGGACACGATCGAGGCGCAGCTCCAAGGCGGGATCGTCTACGGGCTCACGGCGGCGCTGTACGGGGAGATCACGATCGAGCGAGGCCGGGTGAAGCAGGGGAACTTCGACGACTATCGCATGGTGCGGCTGCCCGAAATGCCCGCGGTCGAGGTGTACATCGTGCCGTCGAGCGATGCCCAGGGCGGGATCGGCGAGCCGGCCGTGGGGCCGATCGCCCCGGCCGTGTGCAACGCCATCTTCGCCGCCACCGGCAAACGCATCCGCCGGTTGCCGATCGGCACAATCGCTTGACCGCTTCTTGATTCCGCTTTACCGGGCCTTGGGCGGCCCGGCCTATCCTGCACGCGTCCCCCTCCCGAGGCGGAGAGGCGCATGCAGGACCACATCTCCCGGCGGCAAGTCCTCAAGCATCTCGGCCTGATTGTGGCCGGCCTGGCGGCCGCGTGCACGCCGGTCCGCGTACTCGTCAACGCCTACCCGCAGACCTTCGACGACGACCCGGAGCTCGTGGACCGGGTCCTGCGTGCATTCGTGGCGGCGGTGATTCCCGGCGCGCCCGCCGACGACCCGGACCTGGTGCGTGCCTTTACCGACCGCGATTACCCCTTCGCCGAGTTCGCCGCGTTCTTCGCGGCCGACCTGACGCGGCGCGGCGCGCGCCGCTTCGCCGAGCCGGCGTTCGAGCGGCTCACGCTCGAGCAGCGTGCCGCCGTCGTCCGGGACGGCCTCGCGGCCGACGCCACCACCCGCAAGATGTACAACGGTGCCGTGACCCTCGCCCAGGTCGCGTTCTACGCCGGGATCTACAACGCCCAGCAGGGCTGCGCGCTGATCGGCTTCGAGGGCGGCTACCACTGGCACCCGCTGTCCGACATCACCTACCCAGAACCTGCGCTGTTTCTCGCTGCGGCCCTGACGCCCGACGGGAACGCAGCCTGACCGCAAGGGGGGGAGCCCACATGAAGACGATCTACACGGACGTCCTGGTCATCGGCACGGGGTTCGGCGCCGCCGCCCCCGCGCTGCGGCTCGCGCAGGCGGGCGCGAAGGTAGTGATGATCGAGAAGGGGCCACGCGTTCAGACGGCCGACTTTCGCCAGACCTCGGACCCGAAGTACATCCTCAAGTATCTGAAGGGCACCCCGGGGGACAACCTCCAACTCACCTACGCCGAGGCGTTGGGCGGCGGCTCGGGATTCTACGAGATGATCTCGCTGCGCGCCCCGTCGCTCGCGTTCCAGCAGCTCGACGCGGACGGCCGGCTGCTCTGGCCCGCGGGCGTGGACCGCCGCGCGCTCGACGCCTACTACGACCTCGCCGAGCAGATGCTGCACGTGTCGCAGATCCCGGTCGAGGAGATCCCGAAGACGGGGCTCGTGTTCGCCCACCTCATGAAGAACCTCGGCTATTCGGTGGACCGCTGCCGCTACGCGGTGCGGGGCTGCCAGGGGAGCGGGTTCTGCGTGACCGGATGCGTATACGGCGCGAAGCAGTCGCTGTTCCTGAACTACCTGCCGCAGGCCGTGTCGGCCGGGGCCGAGATCGAAACGGATCTCGAAGCGCTCGCGATCGAGCCGCTCGCCGCGCGCTGGACTATCGGGGCGGCGCTGCGCGACATCCCGTTCCGCTACCGCGTGACGGCCCGGCGCCGCACGGGTGAGCGCGAACTCGTGACGTTCGTGGCGCGCGTCGTGATCCTGGGCGGCGGCACGGTGGGTACGGCGAAGTTGCTGCTCGCGTCGCGCCGCTACCTCCCGAAACTCTCCGAGCACGTAGGGCGGCACATCGCCTACAACGGCAGCGTCAAGGTCGCCGCCCTGCTCCCGGACGGCGCCCCCGACGCGGACATGTTCACCGGGCGCACCCACCCCGGAATGGTGAGCTACCAGTTCCTGGGCTCGCACGGGATCACCGTGCACGCCGTGAAGGCGATGCCGCTGATGCTCGTGTCGGCAGCGCATCTGCGCCTGCGCGACGAGCCGCAGGCCGACTTCTGGGGCTCCGCGAACGTGGAGCTGATGAAGCAGCTGCGCCACCGCATGATCATCCTGGACGCGTTCGGCCTCACGCCGCCCGGCGCCGCGCTGCAGGTGACGGCAGGGGACGCGCGGGTGGCGCTGCCCATCACCGCCCAGCTGCGTGCATACCACGCCGAGACGAAGCGCATCCTCGAGTCGATCCTGGTGCGGAACGGCTGCCGTATCGTCGAGGCGGACTTCCTCGACAAGGGCTTCACACCGCAGCAGGGCGTCCACTTCTCCACCGCGCATCAGGTCGGGTCGTGCCGCATGGCGGACTCGAAGGAGCACGGCGTGGTGGACGCGAGCGGCGCGGTGTTCGACTACCCGGGACTGTACGTGAGCGACGGGTCCGCCATCCCGTCCTCGCTCGCCGTGAACACCAGCCTGACGATCCTCGCGAACGCGGAGCGGATCGCGGCCGGGCTCATCGAGCGCTACCGTCTCCCGCACCGCTCGCAGGCGCAGGCGGCGTGACTCGCTGCTTCCAGAGGAAGCGATAGATCAGCCAATCGAGCAGGCGGTCCGGGATCCAGAGGCTCACGCGGTCGAGCGGGTGCGGCGGGACGACCACGCGGAGGGGTGGCCGGCGCGCCGTGAGCGCGCGCCACACGGCGCGCGCCACCTTGTCGGGCGGCGGAGCCTGCTCCGCACCGCGCAGCGCCGCGCGCCGAAACCGACCCAGCGCTTCCCCATAGGGCGACCGCTCGTACAGGGCCAGGTCCATGGCCTCGACCTTGCTCCAGATTCTCGTCTGGAAGCTCCCGGGCTCGATCACGATCACCCGCACGCCGAAGGGCAGCAGCTCGCGGCGCAGGCTGTCGGAGACCGCTTCCAGGGCGAACTTGGAGGCGGCGTAGGGACCCATGAAGGGCAGCGCGGAGCGGCCGGCCACGGAGCTGATGTTGACGACGCGCCCGCGCGCCGGCTTGAGGAGCGGCAGGAACGCCTGGGTCACGGCCACCGCGCCCACCACGTTCACCTCGAGCACGCGGCGCAGCTCGTCGAGCGGCAGCAGCTCGAGCGGGCCCGCCGCGGGAATCCCGGCGTTGTTCACGAGGCCGAGCAGCGGCGCTCCGGCGAGCGCGCGCTCGACCTCGGCCCGCGCCCGCGCGATGCTGCCCGTGTCGGTCACGTCCATGCGCAGCGCCGTCACGCCGACCCGCTCGAGCGCGCCCGCATCCTCGGCACGCCGCACCGTCCCGAACACGCGGAAGCCCCGGCCGGCGAGGTGGCGCGCGCTGCACGCGCCGATACCGGTCGAGGCTCCCGTGACGACTACACCCGAGCTCACGCCCCGAATCTACGACCTCCGCGCCAGCGCCGCCGCGCGCACCCGCAAGCTCGCGTCGATGTCGGCGAGCGACACCGGCGCCGGAACGGTCCACCCGCCGCGCTGCATCGTCGGCACCCGGATCGCCGCCACGGCGCCGTCCGGCCCGAGATCCACTACGGCGGTGGCCGCCTCCTCCGGGCCGGCGTTCGCTTTGATGACGAGCGTCCACGTGCCTTCCTCGGGCCAGGAGCGCTTGAGCCCGAACACGCCCTCCCGCGACGTCTCGGTGAACTCGAGGTTGAGCGAGCGCCGCTCGCCGTTCACGATACCCTCTGCGGTGCCCGTGATGATGAAACCGATGGGCCTTTGATGATGGAAGGCGTGCACCAGCAAGAACGCGCCGCGCATCGACTGGTCGTAGGGATTGACCGGTAGCTCGATGGAGATCCACGGCGGGCCGGCGAGCGCCGGCGCGGCGAACAGGGCGCCCGCGACGGCCGCGAGGGCGAGGCTTCGAATCCTGGTCTGCATGGCAACCTCCGGTTGCAGGTTGCCGCTGAGATGCCGCCGAGGCGCGGAAGGTTTACGGCGACGCCAGCCGGTACACCGTGCCGTCGGCAGCGAGCACGTACAGCTCCCGACTCGCGTCCTCGCCGAACGACAGCACGTTGCCGAGGCTCGCGCTCAGGGTCCAGCTGGTCCGTTGCGCCACGGCGCCGCCGGCGTAGGTGAAGCTGCGGATCCAGCCCGAGCAGTAGTCGGAGTAGAAATATTGGCCGGCGAGCGAGGGGGAGCCAGCACCGTGGTAGACGAACCCGCCGATGATCGAGCAACCGTTCGAGTGGTCATATTCGAGTGCGGGCAGGACGAGACCGAGGCCAGCGGTGTCGGCGGCGCACGGGTTCGGGTTGTAGCAATGGGCGCCCTCCATGAAGCGCCAGCCATAGTTCACGCCGCCCCGGGTCCTGGGCTCGACATCCACTTCTTCCCATGCGTTCTGTCCCACGTCCGCGATGAAGAGTAGACCGGCCGCGCGATCGAAGGCGAACCGCCAGGGGTTCCGTAGGCCGATCGCCCAGATCTCTCCCCGCCCGCCCCCCGCAGCGTACGGGTTGTCGGGTGGGTTCACATACGGATCACCGCTCACGTCGATCCGCAGCAGCTTACCGAGCAGTGAGTCCCTGTTCTGGGCGCGGTTCTCGGGGTCGCCGCCCGACCCGCCGTCGCCCATGCCGATGTACAGCATCCCGTCCGGCCCGAACATGACGAGGCCGCCGTTGTGGTTCGAGTAGGGCTGAGCGACGAACAGGATCAGGTGGTGGGACGCCGTGTCGGCGACGTTGGAATCGGCGCTCACCTTGTAGCGCTCGACCCGGGTGTCGCCGTGCAAGTCCGTGTAATCCACGTAGAAGTAGCCGTTCGTGGCGTAGTTCGGGTGGAACGCGACGCTCAACAGTCCCTGCTCCCCGCCCGAGAGCACGCGGTCGGTGATATCAAGGAACGCCGTGTCGCGCAGCACCCCGTTCTGGACGATGCGGATGCGACCCGGTTGCTCCACGATGAAAAGCCGCTGCACGTCCCCGGGCGGCGCGGTGAGATAGAGCGGACTCGCGAGCCCGCTCGCGACGGGCACGAGCCGCAGGTTCCCGCTCACCGGCGGGGGCATGGTCGAGCTGTCGCCGCACGTGAGCAGCGCCACCGCGCACAACAGGGCGGTAATCGTTCGAGCGGGGATCATTTTGGTTCCAGAAAAATAGGCCCCTTGAAGCTGCGGACCGTGACCTGGGCTCCACCCGCTCCGGTCGAGAGGCGGAGCTCCTGGCCGACGCCGGCGGCGCGCCGTTCGGGCGCCGCGGCGGTCAGGGTGTTGGTGATCGTCCCGCCGATCGTCAGCAGGTCGAAGTCGGCCACGGTGCTCGCGGGCACGCGTAGGTCGAGCGTGCCACTCTGCGTCTCGAGCTCGACCACCCCGCCCCGACCCAGCTCCCCCTCGAAGCGAACGTCGCCCGTGACCGATTCGAACTTGCCGCGTTGCACTCCCGTGCCGCCGCGTTGCCACCCCGCCGCGCGCACCACGATCGTGCCGCTCAGCGTGGACGCACCCAGATCCTCGCTCGCCCCGCGCAACAGGATCCCGCCGCTCACCGTCTTCACCCGCGCCCGTCCCGTGCCGCCGGCAATCTCCACCGCGCCGTCCATCGTCTCCGCGGTCACATCCTGGGGCGTGCCGACCACGTGGATCGCGCCGCTGACGCTGTTCAGATCGAGCGTGCCATCCACGCCCTCGACCGCGATGTCCGCGGTGGCCGTCTTCACCCACACGGCGGCGCGCCGCGGCACGCGCACTTCGAGGTCGGCCTTCCCGGCTTCCAGCTGCTCCACCGGCACCTCGACGCCCAGCTTGCGCACGCGGGCGTCCCCGGCGGTGTAGAAGCGGCCAGCCTTGGCATCGAGCCGGCCCGAGACCACGAGGCTGTCCGCGTCCCAGCCGATCACGCGGATCCGCCCGTAGGGGTTCATGATGCGCACCGACCCGCCGGGATCGAACGCCCCCCGCCAGAGCGCCGCGACCGGGGCCTGCGCCGCGCCCGGCGGCCCCAGCAGCGTGAGGCCGAGCGCCAACCAACCCACCGTTCTCACCATGGCCACCCCTCCCCCATGATCATGTCAGCTCGCCGTCGCGACCCGGGTCGCCCAGCGCAACAGCTCGACTTTCTGTCGGTACGCCGCCGCAAACAGTTCACGCAGCTCCGCGTTGCCGGGATCGCGCTCGAGCGCCGCGCGTGACTCGCGGATCGCCGCATCGATGATCTGGAGATTCCGCTCGACCAGCGCGACCGTCGCCGGCCGCAGGTGCCCGCGCTGCGTCGCGAGCGTCGCTGCCAACGCCGCGGCGGACTGCTCATAGTCGGCCTGGACCGCCGCCCAGCCCCGCCCTTCCGGGCGGGAGAGGTGGGAGATCCCCACCACGATCGCGAAGACCGCGGCGGCGGCCAGCGCACCGGCCCAGAAGGCCCGTTGCACGTTCCCCGTTGCACGTCGCCCGAGTCGCGCCGCGATTCCGACCCAGAGATCACGGGGTGGCTCGATCGTTCGCGGCAGCTCCTGGGCGCCCCCGAGCAGCGCCCGGAGCTCCGCCACCGCGGCACGGCAGCCGCTGCAACGCGCGACGTGCGCCTCCACGGCCGCGCGCTCGCCAGGGTCGAGCGTGCCGTCCGCATACTCGTTCAGCTTCACTTCCATCTCACGACACATCATCGGTGCAATGCCTCCCGCAACAGGCGACGCGCCCGGAACAGTTGCGCCTTCGAAGTCCCCACCGCGACGCCGGTGAGCCGGGCGATCTCTTCGTGCCGATATCCCTCGACATCGTGCAGCACGAACACCTGGCGTGCGCCCGGCGGCAGCCCAGCCACCGCACGCTCGAGATCGAGCGCCCCCGCCCCCGCCCCCCTCCCCGCCCCCGGGCCGCCGGACTCGGCCTCCTCCGGTCGCTCGAGCGCCCCCGGATCGTCGGTCGTGAACACCCGCAGCGTTCGCCGCCGCGCCGCGCGGAAGTGCAGAAACACCACGTTCA
>Ga0209802_1000530_pt1 | contig 29230 bp, 22 predicted proteins | sample GraSoiAngelo_129_FD_185886 | JGI IMG/M metagenome (GOLD analysis project Ga0209802, IMG submission 185886) | Grasslands soil microbial communities from the Angelo Coastal Reserve, California, USA - 14_0927_12_40cm (SPAdes) (version 2) | ecosystem: Environmental > Terrestrial > Soil > Grasslands ... | reverse complement strand
AGCCGGCGCGGCCGTAGACGGCGGATATTGCTTCCTCCGCCCTCGCTCCTCCTTGTGGCACAGCAGTCAGGCGCAGATCTTGCAGATTCTAGTGCATCGTGCCCCGCCGACGGCGCCGGCCGGTGTCTGCGACTCGACCCATGGAGGGTGCAGGGAATGACGCTCTCGGATAATAGCAAACTCCGCGTCGGTCTCCTCATGGATTCTCTCACCCTCCCGGCGTGGGCCTACGAAATGCTGGTCACGGTGCAACACTCAGCTTATGCCGAGGTCAAGCTGATCGTGTTGAACGACTCTGAAGAGCCGAAGAGGAGGAGTTTGTTCGCGAGGGTCGTGCGCAACTGGGGAATCATTCTCTATCTGGCCTATTGCAAGCTCGAAGACAGGGTCTTTGCACCGGTACCCAACGCCTTTGAACCGCGGAATGCCGCGGAGTTGTTGCGCGATGTCCCTGTGATTCGGGCGAAGCCGAGACGTTCGAAGCATTCCGACCGGCTCGAGGACGATGACATCGAGAAGATCAGCCAGTATCACATTGACGTGTTCGTGAGACTGGGCTTCAGGATCCTGAGGGGTCGAATTCTCCAAGCCGCGAGATACGGCGTTTGGTCCTATCATCATGGCGACAATACCGTGAACCGCGGCGTACCCGCCGGGTTCTGGGAGGTTCTCGAAGGCCACCCGGTCACCGGGTCGATACTCCAGATCCTGACCGAGGACCTGGATAACGGAACGGTACTGTGCCGATCATTCTCGGCGACAGACCATCTATCGGTGAACCGCAACCGCAACACCTACTACTGGAAGAGCGCATCCTTCCTGCCCCGAAAGCTGAAAGAGTTACAGGCGCTCGGGAGGGAGGAGTTCTTTCGTCGCCTCGGCTCGTGCAATCGTCTGAACTTCTATTCTCGCAGGCTGTACGTCGCGCCGAGGAATTGGGAATTCGTCGCCCTCCTGAGCAAACATCTGGTGCGCTACGGCAAACTGAAGGTGAGAAACGCCTTGTTTCCGGATCAATGGGTCCTGCTGTACGACCTGCGCGACGGGCTCTCGGAATCCCTGTGGAGGTTCAAGCGGATCGTACCGCCCAGAGACAGGTTTTGGGCGGATCCGCATGTCGTCCACCGGGACGGCACGTACTACATTTTCGTCGAGGAGTTCTTGTACCGGCAAGGCAAGGCACGCATCTCGCTGATCGAAATGGACGGCAAGGGCAACTACACCCAACCGCAGCCGGTCCTCGAGCGACCGTATCATCTCTCCTACCCGTTTGTGTTCGAGTGGAACGGCGACTGGTACATGATACCGGAAACCTCCGCCAACCATACCGTCGAGGTCTACAAGTGCGTCGCCTTTCCCAATCGGTGGGAGTTCTGTCTCACGCTGATGGAAAACATCACAGCCGTAGACGCCACACCCTTCTTCGACGGGAGAAAGTGGTGGCTGTTTGCGAACGTCACAGAACAACCGGGAGCCTCGATCTGTGACGAGCTGTTCCTGTTCTTTGCCGACACGCCGCTCAGCACGAGCTGGACCGCCCACGCGACCAATCCCGTCGTATCCGACGTGAGAAGTTCCAGACCAGCGGGAAGGATCTTCGAACACGGCGGCCACCTCTACCGGCCGTCACAGAATAGCGAAGGGGAATATGGCTATGGGCTCAAGCTCAATCGCATCGTGACCCTGAGCGAAACAGAGTATCGGGAAGAAGAGGTCAGTTCTATCGAGCCTCGGTGGGCCCGTGATATTCGAGGCATCCACACGCTGAGCCACGCGCAGGAGCTGACCGTGGTGGATGCGAGGCTGCGAAGGCTGGCTTACCCTATTCGCGGGAAGCGGTACTCGACCAGCAGCTAGCTGGATGCCCTGGCCCGGATTCGAACCGGGACGCCTTGCGGCGCTGCCCCCTCAAGACAGTGTGTCTACCAGTTCCACCACCAGGGCGAGGCGAAGAAAGCTAGGCCGCGGCTGGGTGCGAATCAAGGCGAAGCCTCTTAGCTTAGGGCCATGGAATTGTGGGTCGCGTTCGCGTTCGGTGCGCTGGTGGGCACGTTTGTGGGGGTGTTCGTGGGGCGTCATCGCGCGGCGGCGACGCGGCGCGCCGCCCCGCCGGTGACGCCCGCACCGCCGCCCCGCACGTCCCTGCCCGCCGAGGTGAAGCACGTCGTCCTCGACGAGGGCTCTGCCAACGTCCTGAACGCGCTCAACAACCGGCTCGCGGCGATCGGCGCTCTGGCGGATCTGCTGCACGGCAGCCCGCTCGACCCCGAACGGGCCCGCGCGCTGATGATGCTGCACGGCGAGGTGCGGCGCGCCGCCGAAATCACCCAGCACTTCCTCGAGCTGGCCGAGCACCCGGTCGGGGCGGCGGAGCCGTCCGACGCCGCCATCGTGCTCAACGGCGTGCTGGCCGAGCGCGAGCCGGTCTTCCGGGAGCTGGGCGTCAAGGTCGTCCGGGCGATCCCGCAGGAGCTGCCGATGGTCGCATGCCCGATGGCGCAGCTGACCGAGATGCTGATGAAGCTGCTGGACTTCTCGCTGCGGCGCTTGCGGGACAGCCAGCCGCCCCGGGAGCTGCGGATCGCGGTGAGCGAGAGCGGGCCGTCGCTGATCATCGCCCTGTCGGACAGCGGCAATCCGCTGTCCGTCGAGGCCGAGCAGCGGCTGGTGACGCCGTTCCGGTTCACCCAGAGCGCGGGTGGTGGCGAGATCGAGTTCGCCCTGGCGCGGGCGCTGGCCCAGTCGTCGGGCGGGACGCTGCGGCTGCGGCCGCGTGGCGGCGGCGGTGCGGAAGTGGTGGTGACGCTGTCGAAGAGCGTGCTCGCGCCGCTCGCCAGGACGCTCCCGGCCCCGCCTGCGCTGCCCAAGCTCCGCATCCTGGTCGTGGACGACGACGCCGTGAACCGGCAGGCGATGCGACTCCTGCTCGAGCGCGACGGCCACGAGGTGGTGGCGGTCGAGAACGGCCTCGAAGCGATCGAGCGGCTCGGCCCCGCGAGCGAGCGCTTCGACGCCGTCGTGACCGACCTGCAGATGCCGCGACTGGGCGGCCGGGCACTGTACGAGCAGCTCACCGAGCAACGGCCGCAGCTGGCCGACCGGTTCGTGTTTGTGACGGGAGACCGGGCGCGCGACGAGACCCGCAAGTTCCTCGACGAGTGCGGCCAGCCCTCGGTTATGAAGCCCTACGATTTCAACGACCTGATCACCGCGATCGCCAAGGTGGCCGGGAAGAAGTAGCTCAAGGGGGCGTGAAGAGGCCGGCCTGACTCACTGTGTACGGGGCCGACGTGAGGGAATTGTTGGTTTCGTTGACCTCGACCACCGCGTTCGTCGCATCAACCGTCACTGTGTCCTGATAGGTCCCGGCAGCGCGCGGGCCAATCGTCACGCTGACCGGAGCGCTCGCGTTGCCACTTAGACCCCCGAGTGCCACCGCGGGCGACGGCCCTCCGCCGATGGCGAACGCCACATCAAATGCGCTGGCCGCAACCGGAGTGCCGTTTCTGACCCAGGCGGTTACCGTGATCGAGTCGAGCGACGTCGGTTGCTCCGGAGAATGTGACACGCTGTCGACCACCAGGTCCGCAGCCGAGTCCACGGCGACGAACGAGCCGCCGCCGCCGAACGCGCCGATCGAGCCGCCCATCCCTCCGTGGCTGGCGTAGAGCGGCGACGGCAGGATCAACCGGGCCGCAAACGCGCCGACGCGCCGCAGCACCCCGCCGATTGCGCCGGGCAGGAGCACGGCGTCCGTGCACACGAGCCCCAACGGGTCTGCAGCGCGCGTGGTGAACTCGATGGCGGCCGGCTCACTAGGATCGGGGTGAGCGAGCACGAGTCGGCTGTGGATGGGCTCTTCAGGAGGAGGCTCGAGCTGGCACACGACGACCGTCACGGGCAGGGCGAAGCGCGTCTCGGGGAGAACGAAGAACTCGTAGCACAGGGGGTACTGGGGGAGCGCGGTGCTCAGGCAGGTCCCCTGGAGCGCCAAGTCGTCGCGACGGGTGATCACAAACAGGTGCGGATCGCTCATAGCGTTCGGTGGCACTCTCAATCCCGCCAGCTTCTCGCCAGTTACGAGGTCGCCTCCCAGGAGGCCAATCACCTCCGAGGCTCCGCTCTCACCTGTTGGGCCGAGTGCGTCCGGAGACAGCCCCGTCGGAGGCAAGCTCACGAAGCAAAACACCGCATCGATCAACTGCACGACGCCTTCCTGGGTCGTCGGCGGCGCCGGGCCGTTCGGATCGAGCAATTGCGCTGCGCGATAGGCCTTGATGGTGAAATCGGCAAAGCCGAGCGCCCGGCTCTGCGCGCCGGGGAGGTCTCCGGTTGCGAGCAGGAGCTGAATCTCGGCGAATTGTTGGCGTGCCTGATCCAACAACGACGCGTTCAGCAACCCCCCCGCCGGGAACAGCTGCACCAGCATCCCGTCGATGTCCGCGAGGATGGGGCAGGCGGCCACACCTAGCACATCGGCCCGCGGTCCCTGCGTCGGGAGGGGTGGCCGCTCTGCGGTGCAGCCGAAGAGAAACAGGCCACCGACAACGATGGAGAGCTTGAGATGCATTTGCGCCGGCCCTCCGCGATGAAACCCTACGACTGCAATGAACTCAGAAGAGCGGCGTCACGATCACCGGAGCCACGGTATAGGCGGCTGAGGTGAGCGTATTGTTGCCTTCGTTGAACTCCACCACCGTGTTCCCCGCGTCGACCGTCACGGTGTCCTGATACGTCCCGGCCGCGCGCGCACCGATCGTCACGCTCACCGTCACGCTCGCGCCACCTGCAAGACCCGGGACGCTCACCACGGGCGCCGACGCCGGGTCGGCGCCGAACGCCACGGTGAAAGGCCCCGCCGGCACAGGACTGTTGTTTTGGATCACCGCGCTGACGGTGATCGGGTCAGCCGTCGTCGGAGCGTCGGGGGTGTGGGTCACGCTCTGGACCGTGAGGTCCGCGGCCGAGTCCACGGCGATGAAGGGGCTGAACGAGGATACCGAGCCGCCCATGCCGTCATGCGTAGCATACAGGGGCGACGGCAGGATCAACCGCGCCGCGAACGCGCCGAGCCGCCGCAGCAGACTCCCGACCCCACCCGTTGGTGGAGGGGGGAGTACGGCGTTGGTGCACACCAATCCCAGCGGATCTGCCGCACGCGCCGTGAACTCAATCGCGTTTGGGTTGTTCGGATCAGGATGCGCCAGCACGAGCCTGGGGTAGGCCGCGGCGTGGGACGCAGACTCGAGCACGCACACGACGACGGTCACGGGGACGGTGAAGCTGGTCTTGGGAAAGACAGAGAAGTCATAGCACAACGGGTACTGGGGCAGCGGGGTGCTGAGGCAGCTCCCTTGGAGCGCCAAGTCGTCGCGCCGGGTGATCAGAAACAGGTGAGCGCCGCTCACGGCATCGGGCGGGACGCTCAGCCCGGCCAGTCCCTCAACCGTCACCAAGGCGCCTCCGACCAGGCCGATGACGTCGGAAGCTCCGCTCGGACCTGTCGGGCCGAGTGCATCGGCGGTGAGACCAGACGGGGGCAGGCCCGCGAAACTCAGGAGGGCGTCGAACAGCTGCACGACTGCCTCCGGGGTCGTCGGTGGCAGCGTCCCGTTCGGATCGAGCAGTTGCCCTGCGCGATAGGTCTTGATGGTGAAATCAGCGAGGTGGAGCGCCGTGCTCTGCGCACCTGCGAGGTCTCCGTGCGAAAGCAGGGGCTGAATGTTATTCAGCTGATCCCGCGCCGCATCGAGCAACGGCCCATCCGGAAACAGCCCGATCAACAGCTGGTTAATGGCCCCGCCGTTCAGGGCTGTGGCCAGCAGATCCGAACGCGGGCCCTGGCCCTGCGTGGGCAGCGCAGTGCGCTGCTCGGTGCAGCCGAGGATCACTCCCCCGATGAGCACCGAGAATTCCGCGAGAAGAAAGCGGGACGAGTAGCGACGCTGGCGCACCATTTGCCCGCACCAGCGAGTCGCAACCTTTACGCCACGGTGCCGAGGCTCGTGACGTAACTCGGTTCGATGCCTGAACTGTAAGGGAAAGAATGAGTTAGCATTCAGGCAGGGGAACCGATGGAGGCCCCGCCATATCACGTGTGCACCAAAATGCAGCCGATCGCCGGGGCGGATACGACTCAGTGCGATGCATTCCCGCTACGGCCTCCCAGCCAGCTCGATTCAGTTCCCCTTGCCTACGAGCTGGCGGAACCGCGGATCGTCGCGCAGCTCCCGCCACCACCAGTGGTAACTCGTGGCGAACCCGACGCGGTGCTCGGGGTTCGCCGCCACGTATTGCTTCAACAGCTCGAGCGCCTGGTCGCGGTCTCCGAGCAACAACCGGACGAACGCCTGGTAGGAGGCCAACTCGCGCTCGCGATCGATCTCCGGGTCGACGCGTGATCTCGCGAGCACGTGCCTGGCGCTGTCGCCCAACCCTGCCCGCGCCAGCACGCCCGCCACGAGGATCTGGGCCATCGGTCCGTCGAACTGCCACTGCCGCTCGGAGCTGATGGCCCGCAGCTCATCCACGACGCGCCACGCCCTGGGTATGTCGGGCGCCACGTCCCGCAAGGTCATCGCCCACAACTGGCATTGGGTGAACTTCGGGTTCTTGACGAAGCGTCGGTGCCCTTCGGCGCACCAGTGAATGGCGTCCTGGGACTGCTCCAGGTCGTAGGAGGTCGTGAACAGGCGCCACACGACCTGGTCGGCCACGCGCAGATAGGCGTCCTCCTCATAGGCGCGCTGGGCATCGATCTTCGCCTGCGTGATGTCGTTCTTCTGATAGTCGAGATGGCTCAGCGTGCTCCAGGCGCTGGCGAGCGAGGGCGTCAGCCCGACGGCCGCCCGGAGGTCCCGTTCCGCACCCTGTAGCAGCGCGGCCGCCTCCTTGGGGTCGGGCGCCAGGTGCAGGAGCCAGCGCCAGTAGCGCAGGGTCCCGCGCAGCTCGAGCGCCCGGGCGTTTTGGGGGTCGCGCTGCAGGGCCTGCGCGGCGAGGCTCAGGCCGCGCTCGATCCACGGAGCCGCGTCGAGCGGCGCGCGCGCGCCGACGAGTCGGGAATGGCGGTACGCAATCGCCGCGCGCAGCACGATCGGCTCCGTCCACTTCGGATCGAGCGTCTCGGCCTGCGCCAGCAGGCTGTCGCCCCGCTGCAGGCTCCGCGCGCCTCCCGCGACGTCGCCCGCGGCCGCGAGCGAGTCCGAGTCTTTGCGGGCCTTCTCCGCTTGCTGCACGAGAATCCAGGCGGCGACGTTTTCGGTGCCTCCTTTCTGTTCGCGCAGCACGAGCTCCTCCCCCAGGCGGCGGCGCAGGAAGGCCGCGACTTGTTGCGCGAGCGTATCGCGCAGCTGGAGCGGGTTGCCGCGCGGGTGGGCGAAGCTCCCTCGCTCGATGTCCGCACCGCTGGTGCCATCGATCAGACGAACCGACGCGACCAGGCGGTCGCCGCGCTGTTCGACGCTTCCCTCGATGAGGCTGCCGGCGCGGAGCGCCCGAGCGATGCTGTCGCGCGCCAGGCCGGAATGCCGGTAGGGCAACAGACCGTCGGTCGAGATGAGTTGTAGCGACGGCACCGACGCCAGGCGATCTCGCAAGCCCTCGGTCAACGCGTCTGCCAGATAGCCAAGATCCCGGCTCTGGCTTACATCGTCGAAGTAGAGCACGGCAATCCGCCGTGGGTCGAGCCCCCCAGCTTCGCCCACCCCCGCCCCACTCCGCCGCCAGGCGCGACCCGCCCACAGACCTCCGACGAGCAGGATGAGCGACCCCAAGAGCCCCGCGCCGAGATACACGCGTCGCTGGCGTCGCTGCGCGGGCAGCGCGGCGCGGGAGGTACGGCGGCGTGGGGCGGTCGTCGGCGGCGCGCTCAGCAGCGCCTCGGCGAACAGGGCGGCGGTGGGAAAGCGGTCGGCAGGCACCTTGGAGAGGGCGCGCAGGACCGCCTCTTCCACGCCCTCGGGGATCGTTTCGCGCACGATCGAGGGCGGGGAAACGGCGTCCAGCGAATGGCGAGCCATCACGGCCTGCGCGGTCGAACCCGAGAAGGGCGGCTCGCCGGTCAGCATCTCGTACACCACGCATCCCAGGCTGTACTGATCGCTCCGCCCGTCGATGTCCTCGGCGCCCATCGCCTGCTCCGGGCTCATGTAAGTGGGCGTCCCGATCACCGTTCCCGTCTGCGTGAGTCGCGTGTCGCCGGCAGCGGTGATCGCGCGGGCGATGCCGAAGTCCGCGACCACGGCGGTCTCACCCATGAGCAGGATGTTCTCAGGCTTGATGTCGCGGTGGATCACCCGGTGGCTGTGCGCGTACGTGAGCGCGCTCGCCACTTCCGAGGCGATCCGTAGCGCTTCCGGCAGCGGCAGCATCTTTTCGCGCTCCAGACGCCCCCGCAGCGACTCTCCCTCCACGTAGGGCATGACGTAGTAGAGAGAACCCGCCGCGGCCCCCGAATCGTACAGCGACAGAATGTGGGGATGCTGCAACCAGGAGGCGATCTCGATCTCGCGCAGGAAACGCTCGGTGCCGAGCGCCGCGGCGAGCTCGGGGTGGAGCACTTTGATGGCGACGGGCCGGTGGTGCTTGAGGTCCTCGGCGAGGAACACGGTCGCCGTGAGCCCGTGGCCCAGTTGCCGCTGCAAAGCGTAGCGTCCGGCCAGCGCTTCAGCGAGAACGTCGATCAGCTCGGCCACGAGGACGCCAGGTGTAGGTTCGCACGTATCCCATCGGCGCTGCAGGTCCAGGCGCACACGATCGGTCGCTCAACCTCAGGCGCTGAGCTGCTGGAGCTCCTTGCGCACGTGTTCGAGCTCCGTGGCGCCGCCGGTCGACTCGTAGATGTCCCGGGCCCGCTCGAGATAGGCCCGGGCCGTTTCCCGATCGCCCAGCCGGAGCTGAAACAGCCCGTACTCCTCGTACACCTGCGCCTCGGCGAGGGACGAGGGCTCGACCGTCCGAGACAGCTCGATCGCCTGCTCGAAGAACACGAATCCGGTTTCGTCGAGCTGTCGTCCGCGCAGCGCGCCGAGCATAGTGTAAATCTCCACGAGCTGGCGCATCAGGGTGTCGCCGATCGCGAGCTGCTCGGCGCGCCGCAGCTCCTCCTCCGCCTCGAGAAAACGACCCGCCTCGAGATGCAGCCTGGCCAGGTTGAGGCGGATGCCCGACTCGAGGCTGGGCTCGCGTGGCGCCCGTTGCAGCCAAGCCAGCGCCTCGCGGTACGCGGCGGCGGCCGCCTGCTGTCGCCCGAGCTGCACGTCGAGCTGCCCCTGGGTGTCGAGCACCTGCGCCATCGGAAGCGCCTCGGTCAGCGGCTCGAACAGCGCCCGCGCGCGCCGCAGGTAGTCGCCGGCGGCGGCGAGATCGCCCTTGCGGCACGCCAGCGTGGCCAACTCGTGCAGCAAGCTGCCGATGCGCCGCTGGTCCCCTGAGGCCTCGGCGAGCCGCACGCCGCGCGCGTACCACGCCTCGGCGCCCACCCACTCCACCTGGGCCTGCGCGATCTTGCCCAACCCCTCGCACGCGGCGATCGCCGCGGCCTGGTCGAATTCAGCCTCCGCCAGCGCGAGACAGCGCTGGTAGTGGCGCGCGCCCTCGGCGTACATGCCCAGCCGCAGGCACGCCCGCCCCAGCGCTTGGAGGGTCTCGACCTCCGGATGCCGGTCCTGCAAGCCTTGGGAGACGCGCAGCGCCACGGCGTACCACTCGAGCGCCTGCGCGACCCGACCAACGCCCTCCTCCAAGCGCCCCGCCGTCAACAAGGCTTCCACCGCCCCTACCCCGTCGCCACGCTGCTGGCACTCGAGCGCCTCCACGTACGCCGTGAACAGCGCCTCGAGGTGACCCGCGATGCGATGAAACACCTGCGGGATGCGGCGCCGCAGTTCCTCCGGCTGCACGCCGCGCTTCCCCAGCGTGAGGTACGGGCCGGAGCTCGACCAGAGCGCCCGCTCGTCGGGTCGGGAAATCGACACGAGGAGGGAGCGCAAGGGCGCGAGTGCCTCGAGATCAGGGAGCAGCGCGAGGGCCTTCTCGACCCGCAGCGGGGGGACTCCCTGGACCAGCGGCTCCCTCACAGGCCGTACTCCTTCATCTTGCGGGTCAGGGTGTTGCGGTGGATGCCGAGGACCTCCGCCGCCGCCCCGATCTGATTTTTGGTGCGAGCCAGGACGCGGGCGATGTGGCGGGATTCGACTTCGGCCAGCGTCAGGTGGGCGCCCGACGGCCGGTCGGGGAGCGCGGCCTCTTCACCCCGGAGCTCGTCCGGCAAGTGCTCCACCCGCAGCGTCTCGTCCGTCGCGACGATCACCGCGCGCTCGATCACGTTGCGCAGCTCCCGCACGTTCCCCACCCAGGTGTGGTTGCGCAGCAGGTCCAGTGCCCGGTCCGAGATCGCCCCGATGCGCTTCCCGTACCGCTCGGCGAAGTGCCGCACGAAGTAAGCGGTGAGCAGCACGAGATCATCGCCGCGCTCGGCGAGCGTGGGCAGGCGGATCGTGACCACGGCCAGCCGGTAATACAGGTCCTCGCGGAAACGGCCCTGCTTGATCGCTTCGTTCAAGTCGCGGTTGGTGGCCGCGATGAGCCGGACGTCCACCGGAATCGTGTCCGTGCCGCCCACGCGCTCGATCTCGCGCTCCTGCACCGCGCGCAGGATCTTCGCCTGGAGCGCGAGGCTCATGTCGACGATTTCGTCGAGGAACAGGGTTCCGTTCGCCGCCTGCTCGAACCGGCCGGTCTTGCGCGTGACGGCGCCCGTGAACGCGCCCTTCTCGTGCCCGAACAACTCGCTTTCGAGCAGGTTCTCCGGGATCGCCGCGCAGTTGACCGCGACGAACGGCCCGGACGCCTTGGCGCCGTTCAAGTGGATGGCGCGGGCGATGACTTCCTTCCCCGTCCCCGACTCGCCCTGGACGAGGACAGTCGCGCTGCTCTGCGCGACCCGTGCCATCAGCTTGTAGACCTCGAGCATCGCGGGGCTCTGCCCGACCAGGGCGTAGGGGCCGACGGCGTGGGGCTCCGCCTCCGGCAGCGGGAGCGGGACCTCGGTGGCGACCGCGCGCACCCGCTCGAGCGCGCGCTGCAAATCCTCCCGGCGGGCGGGCAGCGACAGCAGGTCGAGCACGCCCAGCTTCTCTGCCCGCAGCACCAGGCCCATGGAGGGCCGGTGCGCGGCGGTCAGGAGCTGTGGGCTCCCCGCGGCACCGCGCAGCGCCTCCACCCACCAGGTCACATCGTCGTCGGCCCGCTCGCCCAGGACCGCGAGGACGATGTCCCAGCGCTGCGCCGCGAGCTGACGCACCGCCCGGGGCAGGTCCGGGGCGGCCTCCACCTCGATCGCCAGGTCGGGAGCCCATTGCCGCAGGCTCTGCAGCAGGCCACCGCTGCCTTCCCCCGCGACCACGAGCACGCGCAAGGGGCCGGGCTGGGCTCGGCGTTGTGCCGCAGGCGACGGCGACGGCTCCATCGAGACCGGTGGCTTCATCCCTTCGCTCCGGCGTCCCCGAGGTAGCGCGCGACCAGCACGAGTGCGTCATCCGTACCCTTGCCCGACCGCGCGAGGATCTGGTCGGCCAGCTGCTGCGGCGGCCCGTCGATCGCCAGATCGTCGGCGAAACCGCTCCGGATCCCGTCGGTGGCGAGAATGAGGGTGTCCCCCGGGGCCACGGCGAGAACCTCCGCCCGGAGCGGCGGGAGCTCCGAGCCCACGATGCCGCCGCGCGTCACCAGGCGCTCGCGGCCCCGGCGCCGGCCCGAGTCGGCGTAGAGCAGGACACCTTCGACATTGCCGACGCCCAGCCAGGTCATGGAGCCGTCCGCGCGATCGAACAGAGCGACGCTCACCACCACCCCGCGGGTCCCCGCGAGCGCCTGATGGCAGCGCTGCAGCAACGGCAGCACGGATTCCTGCGCATGTCGATTCAGCGCGGCCACGGCCGTGCGGGCCGCCGCGGCGGCCTCGGCGCCGTGACCGAGGCCGTCCACCACGGAGACCAGGACGCCTGTTCCGACGGGCTTTATGAGGTGGAGGTCGCCCGATTCCTGCTCGCCGGCGAGCATCAGCGTGGCGACTCCCCAGTCGATCAGGGCGGCACGGTGCACGACCGCCTCAGGAGCTCAGGTGCCGCCACTTCTTCATGGTGACGGTCGTCCCCTTCCCGACGACCGACGAGACGTCGAACTCATCCATCAGCCGTCTCGCGCCGGGGAGACCCAGACCGAGCCCGCCCGAGGTGGAGTACCCGTCCTGCAACGCGCGCCCGACGTCAGGGATGCCCGGTCCCTGATCGCGCGCGACCACGACCAGGCCTTGGCGGTCACCATTACTGATCACGTTGATGGCGATCTCGCCGCGCCTCGCGTACATGAGAATGTTGCGCGCGAGCTCCGAGATCGCGGCAGCGATGACCGTCTGGTCGCCACTGGAGAAACCGGCGTTCGCGGCCACGCTCCGGCCCTGCTGGCGCGCGGTGACCACATCCACGTCGGACGCAATCGGAACCAGCAGCTCGTCAGGCACGATCGACGCGCCCCTGGCCGCGCTCGATGCGCTCGCGGGCGACCCCGTCGAGGAAGGCCAGCCCTTCCTCGAGATCGAGCGCGGTCGCGACGCCCTTGAGCGTGAGGCCGAGCTGGACCATCGCGAAGGCGACCTCGGGCTGGATCCCGACGATGACGGTCTCGGCGCCGCGCAGGCGGGCCATGTGCGCGATGTCGCGCAGCGTGCGCACGGCAAAGGAGTCCATTACGTCCAGTGCCGTCACGTCCACGATGACGCCGCGGGCGCGGAAGCGCCCCACCCGCTCGATCAGCGCCTCCCGCAGCTGCGAGAGGTCGGCATCGGTCAGCGCCGATTGGATGGACGCGATGAGGTAGTGGCCCTGTTTGAGAATCGGAACTTCCACATCGCCTCCGCTTACGGAGTGGGCTGCGGGTTCACGCCTTCGGGGCCAGCTCCTCCAACGGCACGACCTTGTAGCCCAGCAACCGCTCCGCCTCCTCGATGCCACCCTGCAGGTCGCCGACGGTCGCCATCTCGCTCAGGTCCACGCCGATCGTTACGAGCGTTTGGGCGATCTCGGGTGAGAGGCCGGTCACGATCACGGTGCCGCCGAGCAGGCGGGACGCTTCGACCGTCTGCACGAGATGGTTCGCGACGTTCGAGTCCATGGCCGCCACGCCGGTGATGTCGATCACGACCACTTTCGCCCGGTTCGTCCGGATCGCCCGCAACAGTTGCTCGGTCAGCTGTCGCGCGCGCTGCGGGTCGATCACGCCGATGATCGGGAGAATCAGGAGACGCTCACGCACCTGCAGCACCGGCGTCGACAGCTCGCGGATCGCCTCCTGCTGCTGCCGGATGATGCGCTCACGCTCCTGCACGAAGCCCACGGCCACCGTGTTCGCGACCCGGTTCGCGGCGGGCTCATAGGCGTCGAGAATGCGGTTGAGTTTATCGAAGTCCTCGTGGTACTTGGCGAACAGCGAGCGGGCGAGCACGTCGCGCAGCAGCAGCACGATCCCGACCACTTCGTGCGTCTCCACCCCTCGCGGGATGATGCGCTCGGAGAGGTTGCGCGCGTAGGCCTGCAGTGCCTCGAACGTCCCCGTCTCCAGCGCCTCGACGTAGTTGTCGTACACCGAGGTCGCCTCCGCGAAGATCTCCGCTTCGGTCATCGCGGTCAGCAGCTGGGCCCGGGTGATGCGGCGTGCCCACTCCTCGCGTAACTGTGTGCGATTCTGTCGCAGATGGGCGACGAGCTCGCGTAACAGCGTGGCGGTGTCCTGCGTCTGGGTTGGAAAACCAGCGGGAGGGGACGGGCGATCCTTCGACCTGGTAGCCATGGGTGCGTTCCTGTGCTGTCGAATGTTGCTGCGACGCAACAGCAAGGGAAGTGCCAGCGGCTGCCCCAGAAAACATCTAGTTAAGCAATTTATCTACAACATGTTGCGATTTGCTTCGGGAGTCAAAAAACGGCGCCGAGTGGCAAATTAGGGCGGCACCCTTTTCCAGCGTGCATCAAAACAGGGCGCAGGGAGCGTGGGCCCCCACCGGGATTCCTCCGCTTCGCGCCGCGAAGCGGAAGAACGCAATCCGCGATGGTCAACTCAGTTGGCCCGCGCTCCCCACCTATGTCCTGCCTGGGCTTCCAGGATGCTCCTGGGGCCCCTCGTCCACCAGCTCTATTGCACGGAGCTCGCCGCCGACCCGACAACGATCTCGCCGGTCGTCGTCGGCACCCCGGGGAGACAGCCCAACAGCGTGCAGGTGCCGCCGGTCAGGGTCTGGAGCACCACATGGATCATGTTCACCGTGATGCCGCTCGACGTCACGCCGTCGCCCGTGGGGATCTGCTCGTTGAGCGTGACGAAGCCGACCCCGGGCAGCGCGACCTGCGTGTTGGGCGCCACGTCGGTCGGGACCGACATCCCGTTCACGACGAGGTTCGCCAACTGCGAGCCCTCGGTGTTGCTCGTCGCCACCCCGTTCTTGATCGCGCTGCTGGCGAAGGCCATCACCGCGTCCGCCGTGATGAGGCCGTTCAGGAGATTCACACTCTCGAGCGTGGAGCTACTCACGGCCGTGGCGTCCGGTGTACCGCTCGGGTCCACGTCGCCCGCGCCGCTCGCCATGGCAAATGCGTTCTGCGCGCCGGCGAGTCCGGCAACGTCGACGCTCGGTGCGTCGTTACTCACCACCCCCCCGTCCGCGGGGAGCACAGCGACGGGCGCCGTGCCGCTCGCGGTCGGCGTGTTGACGGCGACGCCGAACGACTGCGCCGTTGGCGTCTGCGCCCACGCGGCGGCCGATGGCAGCGCCGCGCTGAGCAAGCCCAGCACGACGAGCCCCATGGCGCTTCCTGCCGTGGTTGCGACCCTCTTCATCATGCGGTCCTCCTTCTTCAAGGCTCCATTGGAGCCGATCGTTTCCGAAAGGGCATAGTTGGTCACGTCTCGGTCTCCAGGATCAGTGGGTCGGATGGAACTGCCGGTTGCCACCCGTCAGGACGCAGAACGGCGGGCTTTCGCCTCTTCGCTGCGGGCACGTCACCGCATAGCCGGGCGGCGTGGTGAGCTCGTCCGGTATGAAGATCTCGAAGCCATCGTGCCCCACTCCAGGCTCGCCGCCATCGCAATCAAGAACCGAGAAGGGGAACTCTTGGCCCGTGTTCTTCACCACCAGGTCTCCGCCCCAGCGCAGCGCGCCATCCTTGCAATCGTTCGGGAAGAATTGCTCTACGAACGTGATCCTGACGCTGTGCAGGTTGAGGGGACGTCCATTGATCCGGGCGCCGTCCCTGTGATCGACCCACTCGAGCGAGCCCTTCACGATACAGTTGCCGCTCGCGTCGAAGCCGTCGGAAATGACGTGCGCGCCGAACGTCTGATAATCATGGCTCGCCGGCGCGTTCTTTGTCGGCTCTCCAGGTGGAAAATCGATCCGGCCACCACCAGTCATTTTCGCCACCGGGCACGGCACTCCTCCCGCATGGAACAGCGGCCCACTGGCCTTCGGGCTCACTGGGGTTGCCGGCCGGTCGCAACTCAACGCGACCAGGGCCACCGCCCCAAGGGCCGACAGCAGTGTGATGTCTCTCAGCTTGCGCATGAGGTTCGCCTCCAGGTCTGACAGGTTCGCAGATGCCGATCCGGCGGCGCTCCAAAGCAAACGCAATGCCACGACCGCAGCGCTCCGCAAGTTCTTGTGCGAGGGGAGGCTGGCCTCGCTGTCGCGGGGACGCAGCAGGGGTGCAGCATCAGTTTCGTGCGGCAGCGTGACGCGCGACCGCAGCAAAGATCTGCAGGACTCGCTACGCGATAAAAAAACCCGGGCTGGGATCCCGGGCCTCGTCGTCTCGCCCCTTGTGAGGCGAGCGGCAACGGCGGGGAGCGGCGTGCGGTCCGCTCCCCGCGGAGTGCTCGTCGCTCGTCAAACCATCACCTCCTCTAGCGATTTCCCGTTGCGCCGCCGTCGCTCGACCGCGGCGCCCGGGCTGGGGCGTCAACCCACAATGGACAGCTGCGGCACCGCGACGGCACGACGTGCCCGCCGCGCCGCTACAGCCTCACCCGGCTCCGCGTCATCGGCGTCGTAGCCTACACCTTCGCATAGCACCCGCGCGATTCGCTCCGCGGCCCGCCCATCCCAGCGCTCGATCACGGGCCGCGCAGGGGAGCGCCGCTGTCGCGCGCGCGCGGCCGCGGCGAGGACGGCGTCGCTGCGGGGGGCCACCAGCCGGTTGGTCCCGTGCAGGCACGTGATCGACCGCTCGGTGTTCGCTCGCACGGTGAGACAGGGCACGCCCAGGAAAGTGGTTTCCTCCTGGAGCCCGCCCGAATCCGTGATGACGAGCTCCGCTCCGGCGACGAGACTCAACATCTCCACGTAGCCGAGCGGCTCGAGCAGTCGCAGCCCGCTACCGTTCTCGGGGCGCATCCCGAGGGCGCTCAACCGCTCACGCGTCCGCGGATGCACGGGGAACACCACGACCATCTCGTCGGCAAGCCGCGCGAGCGCCAGCGAGAGCTCGAGCAACGCCTCCGGCTCGTCGACATTCGTGGGGCGGTGGAGCGTCACGACACAGTAGGGCGCGCCGGCCACGCCATGGCGCGCGGGCGCGTTCAGGTCCTGGGCGTGGGGGAGCGCCCAGCACAATGTGTCGATCATGACATTGCCCACGAAGTGGACCCGCTCGGCGGGAATCCCCTCGCTCCCGAGGTTTGCGACCGCGTCCCGCGACGGGGCAAACAGCAAATCGGACACCCGGTCTGTCACGACCCGATTGATCTCTTCCGGCAGCGACCAGTCACCGCTCCGCAAGCCCGCCTCCACGTGCCCGACGCGGAGCCCGAGCTTGGCCGCCGTGAGTGCGGCGGCGACCGTGGAGTTCGCGTCGCCGTAGACGAGCACGAGGTCGGGGTGAAGCTCGGTGAGGATCGGCTCCAGCCGCAGCATCACGCGGGCGGCCTGCTCCAGGTCCGAGCCCGCACCGACGCCCAGGTGGTGATCCGGCGCTGGAATCCACAGCTGCTCGAACAGCGCCACCGACATGGCAGGGTCTGCAAGCTGACCGGTGTGCACGACCACGTGCTCCAGATCGGGACGCTTGGCCAGCTCGCAGTCCACCGGTGCGAGCTTCATGAAGTTGGGGCGGGTGCCCACGACCGACAGGATCCGCACCGCTCAGAACCGCGTAACGGCGTAGATCACGGCAGGGACCGTCGCGAGGATGATACCGAAGATCCGCCAGGTCGACTCCTTGTCGTGTGGTATCTCCATGGGCAAGCGCGGCACTACGAAGCGATCATCGTCGCGCAGGCCTGCTTGCTCCACGGTCAGCCCGCGGGCGAACGCGAGCTGCAGCGAGTCGCCCTCGAGAAGGGGCTTCCCTCCACGCTCGATGCGCATCTCCCGCACCTTCGCATCGCGGGTGAGTCCGCCCGCCTGCATGAGGGCGTCCGCGAGCACAGCGTCCGCGGGCACGAAGTAGAAGCCGGGATGCTCCACGTCGCCCATGATCGAGAGCCGGATCAGTGCCTTGGCGTGCACCACGGGCTCCTTCAGGTAGCGCGCGAGCTCCCGGCCGAGGTAGGCCTCAACGTCGGCGCGCCGCACCCCGATGAGCGGGATCTCGCCGATCTCCGGAAGCGTCAGCGCCGGTCCCGGCCCGACGGCAAAGGTGCCCGACAACGCGGAATCTCCTTCGACCCGGAGGAGGACCCGATCGCCCACCTGAAAGGCGCCGGCCAACACGTCGGACGCCGCGGTGCCCGTCGGGCCGGCGGGGGTTTGCGCCCTGGCGCTCGCCACGCCCAGGGCGATACTAACGAACAGGAGTCGCAGAATCGTGTTCATATGTTCACTCCACCGTCACGCTCTTCGCCAAGTTACGGGGGCGGTCCACATCGCACCCCCGGAGCACGGCGATGTGGTAGGCCAGCAGCTGGAGCGGGATGACCGTCAGCACCGGCGACAGGAGGGGCGGGCACGCGGGCACGCGCAACTGGTGGTCGGCGAGGTGGCGCAGGTCGCCATTCGCTTCGCTCGTGATCGCGATGATGCGGCCACCTCGAGCCTTCACCTCCTGCATGTTGGACAGCACCTTCGGGTACACGGGATCCTTCGGCGCCAGACAGACGACGGGCAGGTTCTCATCGATCAACGCGATCGGCCCGTGCTTCATCTCCGCCGCCGGATAGCCTTCCGCATGGATGTAGGAAATTTCCTTGAGCTTCAGCGCGCCCTCGAGGGCCACGGGAAAGTTCATCCCGCGGCCGAGATAGAGCGCGTTCCGCGCATCGGCGTACCGCGCGGCGAGCTCTCGAACCTGGGGATCGAGGTCGAGGGTACGGGCCACGAGGTCGGGCAACGCGCGCAGCTCCGCGACGAGCCGCTGCCCGTCCTCGATCCCGAGCTGCTCGCGCTGCCGGCCCAAGTAGAGACCCAGCAACAACAGCGCCACGATCTGCGACGTGAAGGCCTTCGTGGACGCCACCCCGATCTCCGGGCCCGCGTGCAGATAGATCCCGCCATCCGCCTCCCGAGCGATGGAGCTGCCCACGACGTTGACGAGGCCGATGACTCGGGAGCCCACGGCGCGCGCCGCGCGGATCGCCTCGAGGGTGTCAGCCGTCTCACCCGACTGCGAGATCGCCACCGTGAGCGTGCCGGGCACCCGGAGCGGCCGCCGGTAGCGGTACTCCGAGGCGTACTCGACTTCGACCGGAATTCCCGCGAGCTCCTCGATGATCGAGCGGCCCACGAGGCCCGCGTGCCACGACGTGCCGCAGGCCACGATCACGATGCGTCGGATACGCGCGCAGTGGCCCGCCGACAAGTTGAGCCCATCGAGCCGCGCCGTTCCCTCCCCCCCTACCAGCCGCCCGCGCAGGGTGTGCCGCACGGTGTCGGGCTGCTCGCAGATCTCCTTGAGCATGAAGTGGGGGTACGCCCCGAGCGCCAAGGTTTCGAGGTCCCAGTCAAGGTCATCCACGGCGCGATCTTGGGGTCGCGCGTCGCGATCGAGTACCTGGTAGCCCTCGGGCGTCAACACGGCCACGTCCCCGTCGTCGAGATAGACGACCGAACGGGTGTGAGCGAGGACCGCGCTCGCGTCGGACGCCACGAGGTACTCACCGTCGCCGACACCGATCAGGAGCGGCGAGCCGCGCCGTGCCACCACGATCTTCCGCCGGTCGGCCTCCGAGATGACCGCCAGACCGTAGGTGCCCTCGACGCGCGCGAGCGCGGTGATGACCCGGTCCTCGAGCGTCTCGCCGGCCGCGGCCTCGATCAAATGGGCGAGCGTCTCGGTGTCGGTCTCGGTGGCGAAGCGGTGGCCCGCCCGTTCGAGCTGCGCTCGCAGCACATCGGCGTTTTCGATGATGCCGTTGTGCACCAGGGCCAACGTGCCCGTGCAGTCGGCGTGGGGGTGCGCGTTCCGCTTGGTGGGCGCGCCGTGGGTTGCCCAGCGAGTGTGTCCGATGCCGCAGCTGCCGCGGAGCGGCTCCTCGGTGACCAGCGCCCGCAGGGCCGCGATGCGGCCCGCAAGCTTGCGCGTCTCCACGCCCCGGCCGTTCAGGACGGCCACGCCGGCGGAGTCGTAGCCGCGATACTCGAGGCGCGTCAGCCCGTCCAGCAGCACGGCGAGGGCGTCCTTCGACCCGACGTATCCCACAATGCCGCACATCGCTCAGGTCCTCTCGCCCTTACGCTCGAGCAGCGGCCCGCCGGTAATGGCGAGGCCGAATCGCGCGAGCTGAGCCAGCGTGCCGTCACGCACGCGCCGCGGGACGTCCTCAAGTGCCGGGAGGGCGGCGCCGCACCACTCGCAGGTCGGGAGCGACGACGGCGGCGCGGGTCGCCGTGCCGTCCCGCCGTTCCAGCCCAGTGCTCGACAGCGCCTGCACAGCATGTGCAAGGTCCCGATCCCGTGAAAACGCTCGGCATGAACGCGCTTCAAGTTCGAGGCCCGGAAGCGCGTGACTCGGGCCGCGACCCATAGCACGCTTGGAGTCAACGTGTTAGCAATCCGAGGCGGGCCCGCCATGCGGCGCGCCCACGCTCACAACCGTTGCGTGGGCGCGGCACTCCGCCCACGTCGACGGCCCGCTCGGACCAGGTCGGTCGGCGCGGCGGCGGGCGCCGCTGCGGCCTCAGGTTTGCAGCGTCGAAGGGGCGGCGCCCTCCCCGACAACGTTCACTCATCGCCCGTGGTGAGCTTAATGAGCGATCGTATGGCATCGGCTGGGTTGCCGCTCGCGCTCCTCGCAGGGGATCGCGAGGGGGCGACGCATTGGCTCGAACGCCTCCTCGACGGCAGCGGGTATGCGGTACTGCGCGAGCGCACGGGCCGTCACGCGCTGGAGCGCGCACGGGCCACCCAGCCGGACGTGATCATCGTGGACACCGACCTGCCGGACCAAGCCGCGGTCGAGTTGTGTCGCGTGCTCCGCGACGACCCGCGTATCACGAGCAGCACACCGATCTTGCTCGTGACTGGCGAACTCTTCGACCGCGAGGTCCGCCTGGCGGCCCTGCGTGCCGGAGCCTGGGAATGCATCACGCCACCGCACGACGCCGATGAGATCCTGCTGCGGCTGCAGGCCTATGTGCGGGCGAAGCTCGACGCCGACCGGGCCCGGGCTGAGGGGCTGCTAGACCCCCCGACCGGCCTGTACAATCGTCAGGGGCTAGCGCGGCGTGCGCGCGAGCTCGGCTCGCAGGCGTTTCGGGAGCACGGGGCCCTCGCGTGCGTGGCCGTGGCCATCGATCTCGAGCAGGGCGAAGCCCCGGCGGAGGGCGAAACCGCGGCGCAGACCGAGGAGACTGACGGGGCCGCCGTTGTCCGCTGCGTGAACGCCCTCAAGTCGTCGGCGCGACTGTCCGACGTGATCGGCCGGCTGAGCGCCCTGGAGTTCGCGGTGCTCGCGCCCGACACCGACTCCGGCGGCGCGCGGCGGCTTGCCGAGCGGCTGGCCCAGAGCATCCGTGCCAGGACTACCCCCGAGCAAGCTATCGTGGCGGCGCGTCCCGTGGGCGTGCGCTGCGGCTATGAGGCGGTAGCGAACATGGGCTACGCGCCCATCGAGCCGATCGAGCTGCTGGTTCGCGCGTCAGCGGCGCTCCGCACCGGGAAGCCGGAAGGGGGCGCCTGGATCCGTCGTTTTGACGACGGGATTGGCCCGACCTAGCGAATGACGAGCGACCGAGCGCCGGTGGGCTCGTCCGTTGCTTCGTAGCCGGGTAGGTAGTACGAATAGTAGTTGTAGCTCGCACCCGGCGGCACATCGTTCAGAACAGCGCCGAGCAGCCGGACCGGCAGGCGCTCGAGCATCTCTAGCTTGGCGCTCGCCACCTGGCGATCACTGTGCCCCGTCCGCAGCACCATCAGCAGGCTCCCCGTCAGCGTGCCCAGGATGAACGGGTCAACCCCACCGGCGAGCGGCGGGCTGTCGATGAGGATGACGTTGTAGGCCGGGCGCACGCGGTTGATCAACTGCGCCATCGCCTGAGAGCTCAGCAGCTCGGGTGCGTTGCGAACCCGGGTGCCACAGCCAATGAGCGTGAGCGAGGGAAAGGCGGTCTCCTGCACGATCGTCTCAAACGGTGTCTCGCCGCGTAAGCAGTCCGTCAGGCCGGGTCGCCGCGCGGCGGTAAGGCGGCGGTGCAGCACGCCGCGCCGGATGTCCGCGTCCACGAGCAGCGTGCGGTGCCCGCCCTCAGCGAACGTGTGAGCCAGGTTTGCCGCGAGAAAGGACTTCCCGTCCCCCGGCCCCGGGCTCGTGATCGTCACCACCATCGGCCCGGCGGCTCCGTAGGCGTAGACCAGGTTCAAGCAGACGCCGCGCAGCGCTTCCACGAGCTGGGCGACGTCGCGCGGCGTGCGCCCCGCCTGGTCGCCATTCCCCGGGCGCCCCTTGAAGTGTGGCAGCACGCCGAGGATCGGGAGGCCCATCTCCCGCGACACCTGGTCAGGATAGCGCACCCGCGGGTCCGCCCGGTCGAGCAGCACTGCTCCGGCGATAGCGAGACCGAGGCTCCCGAGGAGTGCGACCAGCATGATGCCAGGAACCCTGTTCTTTACCGGCCGTTGGGGCACGACCGCGGAGTCCAGGATGCGCACGTCGGGGATCGTGCTCGCCTCGGCGAGGCGGGCCTCCTCGTAGCGCTGCTGCAGCGCGGTGTACACGTTCTCAGCGAGCTTGACGCTGCGCCGCAGGCGCGCCTCCTCCAGGGCCCGCGGCGGCACCCGGCGCAGGTTGCGCGAGCCCGTCTCGATCCGCCGGTCGAGCTGCGCCTCTCGTGCCGCGAGCCCGGCCAGGAGCGGCTGGGCGAGCGCCGGGATGGTCTGCCGCTCCAGGCTCGCGATCTCCTCCGTCAGCCGCTGCACCGGCGGGTACGCGTCGGCGTAGCGGTACCGGAGGGCACGGAGCTCCGCTTGCTTGGTGACCAGCTCGTTCAGGGTCTTGGTAAGGTCGGGGCTCTGTTGCACGGGCTCGATCGCTTGGAGCGCCGTGGCCGACAGGCCCGAGTCGCGCCCCTGCGCAATCACCTGCGCTAACGCCTCGCGGTCCCGTCGCACCTGCTCGCGCTGGAGTTGCAGATCGAAGAAGCTCGCCACGGCGGGGTCGCGGCTCGTGTCCCATTCGGCCTGTGCGCCCGGAGCTGACCGGCTAGACGGCAGCGTGATCGCCCGCACGCCGAAGGCTTCCAGCGCGCCCTCGGCGTCGCGCAGATTCTGCCGCGCGGACTCGAGTTGCTGGTCGAGAATCTTGGTGAGCTCGGTCAACTTTTCGCGCTTGAGGTCCGCCGCCACCTGGACGTAGCGCTGGGCGACGGCGTTCACGACGTCGGTGACACGAGCGGGACTGGGACCGCGCAGGCCGAGGTGCAGGAAGTTGCCCTGCGGGTCCGTGCGAACGTCGAGGGCCTCCTCGAGGCGCCGCGCGCCGTCCCGTACCGTCGCCACCGCGAACCGGACCCTGCGCCCCGGCGGGAGCACCTCCCGCGGCGGGGCCCACAACAGCCCGAGCCGGGCCCCGATGGAGTCACCCACGACCCCCCGTTCGAGCGTCAGCCCGTCCGCATTGGCAAGCGTGTAGCCCCGCCCCGCGGAATCGACCGTTAGCCGATATCGGCCCGGCCGGTAGCGCTCGGCGACAGCCAACCCCGCCACGACGGCCGTGTCCGCGGGCAGCGGCACCGTGAGGAACAGCCGCTGATCGCGCACCACCTGGTCGAGGACCACGTATGACTGGAGGAGATCCACCCAGGCTTCGGGCTCAAGCAGGTGGCCTTGGCGGATTGGACCGCGGTCCACATCCCGCCGGTTCTGGTCTCGGTCCGCCTGGTCGATCCAGATAGTCGCCTGCGCGAGGTACTCCGGCTTCGCGAACCGCGACGCCACGACCCCGCCCGCCACGCCGAGCGAGGTGACCGAGAGGATCAGCCATTTGAAGTGCCTGACGGCGCCCACCACGCGTCGCCAATCGATCCCGCGTTCGAGATCGGCGAACCCGGGCTCGACGAGGGACGGTGCCGGCTGCGCCACCGCTCCCGGACCCAGGTGCGCGACGCGCGGCACGAGCGCGGCCTCGTGGTCGCCGATCGTCATGGAACCCCGCTCCGGACATCCAAATGGTGAATCACCGCCGCAGGGCCACAGCAAGTCCAATACCGCCAGCGGGGGCGGCAGCGCGGCACCCCCCTCACTGGCCAGGACGCCGCAAATCAGTGCAACCCCCGGGGTGGCGGTGATGCTTCTTGGTGCGCCCGGGGCCCAGTAAGGTGTTGCTGCGAGGTCGCGACACCGTGGCCCGAACCCTGCGTACGGGCGGGTCAAAAGCACTCGGGGACGAGCACGATGTCGACGCCCGTTGCACGCGACAGAGCCGCACCGTCGGAGGACTCCAGCGAAACGCAGGGTCTCGCGGCGCTGCTCCCAATTGGCTCGGATCTGAAGGCACGCATCCGCGTCCTCATTGTCGATGACGAGCACACGCTGCGTGAGAGTTGCGCCACGGTGCTCCGCCAAGACGGCTACGATGTGACCGTCTGCGGGCGCGGCCAGGAAGCGCTGGAGCTGCTCAAGCGCCGCGGCTTCGACATCGTGCTCGTGGACCTGTACATGTCGCAGGTCGACGGGCTCATGCTGCTGCGCACCGCCCTGGCGACGAACCGTGACACGGTCGCGATCGTGATGACGGGAAACCCGAGCGTGGAATCGAGCGTCGAGGCACTGCGGCAGGGCGCGTTCGACTACCTTCCCAAGCCGTTCACGGCCACGCACCTGCAGATTCTCATTGGCCGCGCGGTCCACGCGCTGCTGGTGGCTCGCGAGAGCCGCGAGCAGCGGACCGCGCTCGAGCGGAATCATAACCACAGCGACAAGATCACGCTGCTCGGCACCGCGCCGGCGTTCCGGCGCGCGATCGAGCTCGCGCGCAAGGTCGCTCCGACCGATGCGTCGGTCTTCATCACCGGGGAGAGCGGCAGCGGCAAGGAGCTGATCGCCCAATTCATCCACCACCACAGCCGTCGCTCGAGCCGAGCGTTCGTCGCGGTGAACTGCGCGGCGCTTCCCGAAGGGCTGCTCGAGTCGGAGATGTTCGGGCATCGCAAGGGAGCATTTACCGGAGCCGTGCGGGACAAACCCGGGCTGCTCGAAGCGGCGAACGGCGGGACCCTGTTCCTCGACGAGCTGATTGAAATGTCGACGCCGATCCAGGCGAAGCTGCTGCGCGCGATCCAGGACGGCATCGTCCGGCGCGTCGGCAGCGAGACGACCGACGCCGTCGTGAACGTGCGGTTCATCGCCGCCACCAACGGAGACGCCGAAGCGGCCCTGAAGGCGGGGGACCTCCGCGAGGACCTCTACTATCGCCTGCGGGTCGTCCCGATCCACGTGCCGCCGCTACGCGAGCGACCGGAGGACATCCCGCTGCTCGCCGAATACTTCCTCTCGACCTACTGGGTGCGCCATCGCAATAAGGGGGCGCCGTTCCCCCGCCTGGCCGAGGGGGCGATCCACGCCCTGAGCGGGCACGCGTGGCGCGGCAATGTCCGCGAGCTGCAGAACGTGATCGAGAATGTCGCCGTGATCGTAGAGCCCGGCGCCGAAATCCGGCCGGAGGACTTGCATCTCGTCGCGGAGGAGGAGCCTACCGTCGATGCGAACCCCGCGTCGCTCGTCTCCACGCTGCTCAAGGAGAGCTACCACGCCGCGCGCGACCGCGTGATCGCACAGTTCGAGCGGCAGTACCTCACCTGGCTCGTCAACCGGGTGGGAGGGAACATGTCCAAGGCGGCACGCATCGCCGGCGTGGACCGCACGACGCTGTACCGCCTGATGGGACGCCATGGGCTGCAGCGCAGCCCCAGCACTGGCTGGGTGATCGAGCGCGAGGCGACGGCGCAGGAGGCGGTGGTGCCGACTGGCGCCGGCCCGTCGGAGGAACCGTGAGGCAAGAGGGAGCCCGCAGATGACCGCGACAGCCGTAGAACGCCGGTGGCAGGTCACCGAGTCGGCCGGCGAGTCTGAGGACTTGGCGTCGTGCCTCACCGGACCGAACGGGCTCGAGCTCGTGGTCGAGATGGCCCACGATCTGCGGTCGCCCCTGACCTCGATTCTCTTCCTGGCTGAATCGCTGCGAAACGGGCCGAACGGCTTGGCCAGCGACGCGCAGCGCCGACAGCTCGGACTGATCTATAGCGCCGCCCTGTGCCTCTGCACGGCGGCGAACGACGTGCTCGAGCTGGCCCGCGGCGGCGACCGGCTGGCGGACAAGGACCCCCGTCCCTTCTCGATAGTCGAGGTGTTCGGGTCGGTGCGGGACATGGTGCAGCCGGTGGCCGAGGAGAAGGGCCTGGCCCTCCGCCTCCAGCCAGCGCGGCCCGATTGGCGCCTCGGACACCCCCGGGTGTTGAGCCGCGTGCTGCTCAACCTCGTCACTAACGCTCTCAAGTTCACTGACCGGGGCTTCGTCGAGCTCACGGCGCTAGCCGTCGATGATGCATGCGTCGAGTTCTCGGTCCGCGACACCGGACCGGGCCTGGATCCCGCGATGCGGCGGGCGCTGTACCGCCCGTTCCGCAAGCAGCCATCGGAGCCGCGGCACCGTTTCTCGAGCTCCGGCCTCGGGCTTGCGATCTGCCGCAAGCTCGTCACCGCGATGGGTTCGCAGCTCCGCGTCGAAACGCGCGCGAACTGGGGGACGCGGTTTTTCTTCCAGCTCGAGCTGCCACCGACCAACGGCGTCGCGTAACGGGCGCCGCCTCGTCGCGGCCGCCCCACACTCGACGCCACGCTGCCATATAGCGGCAGCACCGCACGCCGAAGCGTAGTACCACAACTATCAGCGCAGTAAGGAGTTAGACGGGGCCGCGCCGCCGGGCCCCCGCGCACACGGCTTGCCATTCTCCGCTCGCATGGCGACGACGCTGGCGCCGCGCCTCGCGCGACGCACCCTCACGCTGGCCCACGCACTGCGGCCCATCGACCGCGAGCGGCCGAGCCGGCGAGTGCTCAACATCGCCGTGGCCGCGGCGGGGATCGTGCTGGCGCTGCCGCTCATGGCGGTCATCGCCGTGCTGATCAAGCTCACGTCGCGCGGCCCGTTGCTGTTTCGACACGCACGCATCGGTCTCGACCGCCGGGCGCTGTCGCGCATGGGGGGGAACACTCGGCGCCGGATGGATCTGGGTGGACAGCCGTTCACCATGTGCAAGTTCCGCACGATGTACAGCGAGCGTGAGAGCAGTCGGCAGGTGTGGGCACAGCCGGACGACGACCGCGTGACTCCGATCGGGCGCGTGCTGCGCCGCTTCCGGCTCGATGAGTTGCCGCAGCTGTGGAACGTCATGCGGGGCGACATGAACATCGTGGGGCCCCGCCCCGAGCAGCCGGCGATCTTCGTGCAACTGCGAGAGCAGATCGAGGGGTACCAGCGCCGCCAGCGCGTCCGACCCGGCATCACCGGCTGGGCCCAGATCAACCTCTGCTACGACCGCACGGTGGAGGATGTCCGCCGGAAGGTCTCCTTGGACCTCGCGTACATCCGGCGCCAGTCGGTGCTCGAGGACTTGAGGATCATGCTGCGCACGCCGGCCGCGATGCTCGGCCGGCACGGGTGGTGAGATAACGCCGCGCCGCCAACCCGGAGTCGGAGGTCAGCCCCGGACAGCGGCGCCGCGGCCCGCCCTTCGGCGCTCTCCCACCACGCGATAGATCTCCTCGTAACGCTGCAGCCACTGTCCAAAGTCGAAGTCCCGTTCGAGCCGGGCCCTGGCGGCCCGGGCGCGGGCCGCAGCCGCCACGGGGTCGCGGTAGATGGCGCGGATCTCGTCAGCGAGGGCCTGCGGGTCGCCCGGGGGCACCAGCGCCGCTTCGGCAGCCGAAACGACATCCGGCACCCCTCCCACGGAAGTCGCCACCACAGGCACTCCGGCCGCCATCGCTTCGAACAGCGCGATAGGCGTCCCTTCGGTGCGCGAGCTCAGCACGAAGATGTCGAACGCTCGGTACAGGCGTCCGGCGCCTGTCAGGCGACCATGCCAGTGCACGCGGTCCCCGATACCGAGCCCCGCCGCGCGCGCCTCCAGGGCCGGGCGCGCGGGGCCTTCGCCGAGCACGCAGGCCGTCCACGCCAGGTCGCGCAGCCGTGCCAGCGATTCCAGGAACACGTCCGGCCCCTTCTCGTCGCTGAGCCGTCCAACCCAGCCGATGCAGAGGTTATCGTGGTCCTTCCCCAGGACCCGGCGGGCCGTCGGCCGATCGAGTGGCGGCTCGGCGGGCCGCCACGCGTTTGGCACCAAGTGGAGACGCTCGGGGGGGACCCCACTCCGCGACAGTTCCTGGGCCAGGGGGCGCGACACGGCGACGACCGCGTCGAAGCGGCGGAACGCGCGGCGCTGCAGCCACTCGTAACCCCGGTTCTTCCAGTCCCCTCCCGTGAAGCCGTGCACCGTCGTTACGACCGGGATTCCGAGCCGCCGGGCCACGATCGCATCGAGCACGTCGGCTCGGTAGCCGTGCGTGTGGACGACGTCCGGCCGCAGGTCCGCGCACAGCTCAGCAAGCGCCGCGCGCTCCCGCAGGTAGGCACGCGGCGCGACGACGATCGGGAACACCTCCACCCCAGCCGCTCGTAGCGGCCCGAGCAATGGGTGATCGACCCCGTCCTCCGGGATGACCGCCGCCACCCGCATCTCCACGCGTGACCCGCGCGAGCCGATTGCCAGCGCCTGCACGATGGCCTCCATCCCACCGAATTCGGCCGATGCCAGGACGTGCAGCACCGACAGAGGGGCTGCGGGGCGCAAGGATGCGTCTCGGCTGCTCTGCCGCACTGGGACTGGCATCTCCCGGGTGGTCAAGGCCCCGCCGCGACCGCGAGAGCGGGAGCGGGGGCGGGGGCGGGGGCGGGTTCTGGCACTGCGTCCCCCTCGATGATGCGTGAGTGGCGCAGCCACGCCTCCGTCAAGCTCATCCCTTCGGCGTATGACACGGGCGCGGTGTAGCCGAGCAGCCGGCGCGCCTTTGCGCTGGAGTGAGCGACCGTTCGCCCCTGAGCCGCGATGAGAGGGTCATCCGCGCGGAAGCGGCGCTCGCCCGCTCCGTCTCGGAGCAAGCGCTCCGGGCCGCGCAGCGCCAGACGGATCCGCTGTCTGGTCTCCTCGGCGAGCGACTGAAACCAGCCGTAGAGGACGCTTTCGGCCTTCCTGACGACGGGAATCCGTGCGAGGACACGTCGCAGGTCTCGATCGACGAGCACTTGCGGCCACGCCCGCATGGAGTCGCGAAACATGCGTTCCCGCGGCGACGCCACGAGCTCCGTGGCTGCGACGCGCGGCACCGCGACACCGACCAATGCGGCGTGGTCCGTGATGCTTTGCTCCCACGTCACGACTGCTCCATCAGTCACGAAGAATACTTCCCCGACCGCCTCGGGCTTCCAGAGCGCGAGCAGGATCGCCTGGACCAGATTGTCGATGTAGACGAGGTTGCACGGATTGCGACCACCCTCGACGATGGCGATGCTGCGTGAACGGAGCTTGCTGATCAGATTCAGCGTGAACGGGGCGAAGGGTCCCCACACGTTGGGGGGCCTGAGGATGACGGCGTTGAGGCCATGCCGTTTCCAGTACCACAGGACGCGGCGCTCCTGCTGCAACTTTGCATTCCCGTACGCCATGTCCGTCCGCCGGGCGGGGGCGGCTTCTGATACG
>Ga0209802_1000528_pt1 | contig 29256 bp, 35 predicted proteins | sample GraSoiAngelo_129_FD_185886 | JGI IMG/M metagenome (GOLD analysis project Ga0209802, IMG submission 185886) | Grasslands soil microbial communities from the Angelo Coastal Reserve, California, USA - 14_0927_12_40cm (SPAdes) (version 2) | ecosystem: Environmental > Terrestrial > Soil > Grasslands ... | reverse complement strand
GCTATGCGTCCTGACCCCACCCGTTGGGGCGAAGTCGCCGCCAACGGCATGTTGTTTGAACCGGTGATCGACGGCGACGTGGTCGGCGACCGGCCCATCAACGCCATCGCTGCCGGGATCGGAGCCGGCGTTGACCTGCTGATCGGCACCACGGCCGAGGAGTGGCGTTTCTTTATGGTGCCGACTGGGGCGATCGATCGGGTGACTGAGACGCAGCTGCAGGGGCTGGCTGCCAGGCGGGGTCTAGACCCTGCACTAGCCCTTCCCACCTATCGGGCAGCCCAGCCGACCGCAACCCCGGGCGATCTCGTCGCCGCCATAGTCACGGACTGGTTCTTCCGGATTCCGGCGATTCGCCTTGCCGAGGCGCAGGCCAGAAACGGAGGCGCACCCTTCCTCTATGAATTCGCCTGGCGCTCCCCGCTGTATGACGGCCGGTTAGGCGCCTGCCACGCCCTGGAGATCCCGTTCGTCTTCGATAACCTGGATCGCACGACCAGCCCCATGACCGGCGATCGGCCGCCGCAGACCCTCGCCGATGACCTGCACCGGGCATGGGTCCACTTCGCGGCCACCGGCGACCCCGGTTGGCCGCGCTACGACCTGGCCCAGCGGCAGGTAATGCGCTTCGATGCGAACGGCCGAGTGCTGGTCTCAGATCCGGACGCGGCCACCCGTCGGCTCTGGGATGGAGTCCGATGACTGGCGGCTGCCGCTACTCCTTCGAAGAAGGAGTCCAGTCTGAGGGGTATATGTTCGCGTCCGCCGAGCTCCTTTGTGCGTCAGAACCGAGGCGGGCGGGCTACCTGGTCAAGGGGTCTTGGCCTAGAACTTGACCACTGGGCTTGGAGACTGGCCTTTCCTACTCCACGTTGCTGGACGTCTGGCCCAGCTGAAGCAATGGCTGGGTCAACTGGTCGGGTCTGGCAGCTCGGCTCGCTAACATCGATAAGGGATTCGCCGGGAGGTTGAATCATCTTCTTCGCAGCGTCGCCTCGCCGCCAAGCAGCAAAGAGATCAGCCTCCGGCCACCAGCTTGAGTCCCATCTCCTCCGCAGCGATTCGCTGGCGTGCATCGAAGGATGCGAAGCGGTTGAGCCCGGCGACTAGAGCTGTGGCCACGTGAATAGCGTCCAGCGACCTGACGCTGGCGGGACGTACCTCGATCGCCCGCTGCCGGATTTCGGGTGTGAGATCCACGATTTCGCAGTGATCCAGCAGCTCGCGCGCTGCTCGCTGAACGGATGGTGGCGCGACACGCCGGCCCAAGGCACGACCGATCTCGACTTCACTCACTGAAGAGGTCACCATTGTCCGCTGGCGCACACGTACAAGCCTGATGGCAGATTCGTGCTGCTTGTCGCCAGCCGCAAGGAGCGCGACAAGTACTGACGAGTCGACGTAGAGCGCGTTTTCCAGTCCTTCCTTGCTAACGGTCGGTATCGCGCTGCTCCTTCAGGGCCTCCATCAGCCCGATCTCAGGCAGCTTACCCACGGCTTTGATCACGTCGTACAGTCCACCTGACTTGGCCGGACGAACCGCGCCTGCCTGACGAAGGCGCTCAAGGCCCTCTGTGCGAGGCGGCGGAGCAAGGATCGCGACGATGCGGCCCCGATCCGTGATCTCCTCAGCCACTCCGGAAGCTGCCACCCGCCGTACCACACGCGCCGCATTGCGTTGTAGCGCACTGATGGGTGTTGCCATATGCGTATAGTAGCATATGGACCCTGAGTCTTCCAATTTCCACCGAGCCGCAACCGGGCTACCACGAAAGCCGATACAAGCACCCGCCTGCTGAGTCAGGGCGACCGAGGCTGGAGCGAAGGCGATGGCTGGGGCGGTAGGATTCGAACCTACGGTGGCGGATCCAAAGGGCGTCGATCCAGCTTCATGGAAGGTCGCAGCGGTTCACTCCGTATTCGGATTTCGCATCCATCGTCCGCCAGAGGACGCCGAAATTCACGGAAGTCCATCCGGGTTGCCGTCAAGGTTGCCGTCACGCGGAGCGGAGTCTGTCACCGATATCGTCTCGAGACCGCCATCGGGAACCGGACCCGAAGCTCTGGCACTACGGGAGAGAGAGCTGCTTCGAGAAGAGCGCGTCGAGGGCGCTCACAGCTTGACGCTGCAGGTCAGGACTGACATGCGAGTAGATGTCGAGCGTGATGGCCACACTCGCGTGGCCCAACATCTCTGACACCACCTTTGGATGGACACCCTGCTCCAGCAACCGGGTGGCTGCCGTATGGCGAAGGTCATGAAAACGGATTGGTGGGAGCCCGGCTTTCCGCAATAACGGACGGAACCGAGCGCGGAGCAACTTGTCGGCAGTGAGTGGGCCGCCCAGCCCGTTGGAGAATACGAGGTCGCGATCGGTCCATGCCGCCCCGGCTCGGAGCCGCTCCCCGGCCTGGGTGGCGCGATGCCGGCGAAGGGCCTCCACAGCAATTGCGGGAAGCGCCACCCGGCGCCTGGACCGGGCCGTCTTGGGGTCGGTGATCATCAGCCCTTGCGGCCCCCGGGTGAGGCTCCCGCAGACACCGAGGACTCCGCGGTCGAGGTCAACATCGCGCCATCGCAGCCCCAGCAACTCTCCCTGGCGCATCCCAACCGTGGCGGCCAGCACCCACAAGGCTTCCAGACGATCGCCAGCCGCGGCCGCAAAGAGCGCCCCGACTTCTGGCTGAGTCAGGGTGCGCATCTCGTGTGCTGGCTTTTGCGGCGGCCGGACCAGCGCGGCCACGTTGCGAGCAACGAGTCCCCAACGCACGGCCTCGGTCAAGGCCCCATGCAGGACGGCACGCGCCTGGCGAGTCGAACTGGGGCTGGCGCCCGCCTCCAGCATGCGTTGCTGCATCACCTTCACGTCGCTCGGCTCCAGCCGGCCAAGCGGGATGGCACCGAGAGCCGGGAGCACGTGGAGGCGGGCGAGTTGCTCGTACCGGACCCAGGTCCGATGGCGCAGCTGCGATCTCGCCCCGGCAAGCCATGAGTTCAGATGCGTGGCTACCGTCGCGCGCGCCGGGCCAATCGGAAGGCCCTCCTCCTTGGCTCTCATGGTGGCCGTGAGCCACTGGGATGCCTGCTGCCGAGTCTTGGCACAAACGCGCTTCCGGTCCCCGCGAAGGGTAACAGCCGCTTCCCAGCGTCCGTCCTTCCGCCTGTAGACGGACCCCTCGCCATTCCCGCGCTTGCTCATGTCTTCAGCTTCCTTGGCCGACTCGCCAAATTCCGGAGTGTCGACATGGTAGCGTCGACAGCGCCCTTGTCAAGATCCACTTAGAGCCGTGTCCACTTAGAGCCTGGCGATCTGGCTCGGGAGGGCCACAGGAAGGCAAGTTCACATGATCGGACGGGTTAGGCGGGCTTGAGCTGCCGGCGGCCAGCCCTGACACCGCGCCACGGGACCGTCATATCGGTGTCAGGTACAGGCGCGCTTACTTCTGCTTGGCGTACTCCGGCGAACCCTTGAAGTCGAGCAAGATCACCGTTTCGTTGCCGACCGTCCAGGCATCGTGTCCTGGCGGGATGACAAAGCCATCGCCAGCTTTGATCTCATCCTCCGAGCCGTCCCGACCGACGATTTTCATCCGCCCTTGAACGACGTATCCGACATGGTGGACCTCGCAGCGATCGGTCTTCGCGATCGGCTTGACGTGCTCAGACCACTTCCAACCAGGCTCATGGTGCGAGCGGCCGACGGTCACGCCGCCGACGGTCACGACCTCCAGCTTGCCCTTGCCGAATGGGCGCGTTTCGTCGGGAGAGTGAAGGCTCTTCTTGTGAACCGCGGCCTTCTTCTCGGTAGTGGGTGCATCTGCCATCGCGACCTCCTTGCTAAACCGACTCGTCGGCGATCGTCCCGTGGCGATCTCCAGTATGCGCGTTGTGTTTTGGCTCTCGCACCAGCTCCGCGCCCGTGGTGTAAGAGCCGCCGTCGACGTGCACGATCTCGCCGATCGTCGCCGAGCTCCAGTCCAAGAATCGGGCTCCATCGAAGTCAGGACACCCCTGAGTCTCCACAAAACTCAGGGCGATGCATCAGCTCGCGATTTTGGCTTCCCTGGATTCGCAATGCTTCCATTGAGTCCCGGGTTCGTTAAGCGCCGCTGGCTCCGGCTGGAATGGAGCGAAGAGTCGCAACCTTCTTCGCGAATCGAGTCCGTTCCGCAGAGGTCGACGTCGATGGTAGCCGTCGCTGGGCCGTTAAACTAGTAGCCGCGGGATGGGTGCGTGAGTTTCCCGATGACCAGGCAGGTTGGCGAGTTCTCGGCCTTGCTCGGGGACCTGCTGCCTGTCCCCGACGACCTGCTGTGTGGCGCCCTACGCGATCTGCAGCGCGAGGTGGAAGCCAGCCCCGTGTCCAGACTTCATGTGTTGGCGAGACGCGCAATCAGCCTCACCGATGTGGTCTGCTGGGTCACCCTCGAGCGTGGGAACATGATGCGGTTCTGTCGCGACGTGGACACGGCCGTCGCGCTTCGACAGTTCACGGTCAGCGCCAAACTTCTGCCCGAGCTTGAGCCTAGCTTGAGCGGCCCGCCGGACCACATCGCACCCCAATGGAAATGAGGGAGTAGCTTCCGCCGGCTTCGGCCGCACGGATGAGGCTGTTAAGCATCGATTAGGGCTTCGTCGAGTCGCCTTCTGGTCCTACCTAAATCTAATGCAGGCTTGTCGGAGCAACTGATTTGAGTCAGTCGTGAATACGTCCGCCGGCAACCGACGTGTGCCTATCGGCCACGCGGGAGTGCCCGCGCGGCAATTCGAGACCAGCCTTTGGCCCAGTCGTCCAGTGGCGCCACGGCGCTCAACAGGCCGAGGCCTTGTTCGGTCAGCCGATAGCCCTCCCCCGGCCTGGTTGCGAGGAGCCCAGCTTCCCGAAGCTCTGAGAGCCGGGCGTTGAGCACACTTGGCGACATGGAGTCGCAGCGACTCCTAAGCATGCGGAAGCTCAGCGCTTCGTGCCGCAGCTCCCAGAGGATACGCAGCGTCCACCGACGACCGAGGAGATCCAGGGCCGCCATGATCGGGCGCCCGGTCCTCGAGCCTCGCACCCGTTGTCCGGGAAGCGGGGTGCGCGCTCTGCGCCTGGCTTGCGCCTCTGATTCCGTAGCGCTATTATCCATTTGCTACGAGATTAGTAGCAGAAGAGGTGCAGTCATGGTTCCGGCTCCCAGGATCCCGGCCCTAGAGCCTCCCTACGACCCGGAGATCGCGCGAACCCTCGAACGGATGATGGGCGGCTCGGGACGCGAGCCCCTTCTGCTCTTTCGGGTGGTCGCCCACAATCCCAACGTCCTCGACAAGTTCCGCAGCAGCGGCTCGTACCTGCTGAATTTCGGAACGATAGATCCCATTGAACGAGAGATCGTGATCGACCGGACCTGCGCGCGGTGCCGTTCCGAGTACGAATGGGGCGTCCATGTGACTGTCTATGGGCGGCGCGTGGGTCTCAGCGATGAGCAGATTCGAGCGACCGTTCTGGGAACCGCCGAGAGTCCGGAGTGGACGGAGCGACAGGCCACGTTGATAAGACTCGCGGATGAACTCCACGACACTGGGGGAGCCTCAGACGATCTATGGGCTCAGCTGCAGGCCGGTTGGAGTGCGGCACAGCTGGTCGAACTGCTGGCCCTCGTCGGCCAGTATCACACGGTCGCCTACTTCACCAACGCCCTCCGCCTGCCTCTGGAGGCCTACGCCCAGCATTTCCCCCGCGAGTCCCGCCAAACCGGCCGCCGCACGGAACGGAACCTAGGATCAAGCTGAGCTTGGCGACACCCACCCTCGCGGCGGGTAAGTCAACCGATGACGCCCAGCTGTCGGAGCATGCTGAGGTCGTCACGCACTGCCCAATGCTCTCGGATCTTGCCGTCACGGATCCTGTAAATGTGCACGTGAGTGACTGTGTAGGACTGCCCGTGCGCAGGAACGACAAACCCGAAAGCACGCAGCTCTTCGTGCAATGTCCGCGAGATCGTCATGAGCGCGACGACCAGGTCGCTCTCCGCGATGAGCAGATCGATCACATTTGCCGACCCCGGGGCCACCCGGAGGCTTGCTGCAAGGCGCTTGAAATCCTCGGTACCGGACCGCCCAGTGACGTGATTGAAGAAGTCCGGCGCCAAATACCGGTCGACGGCATCGACGTCGCCCTCGTCGAACACCGCGTGCGTGTAACGCCGGATCAGTTCTTTGTTCTCTTCCAAACCCAGCATCGGAGTCAAGGATGCATGAAGTCTTCGTCCAGTCGCGATGAAGACGTCACCAGTAAAGGCTCATCGCGACTCCTTCCATGTCAGGCAGGTCAGGCGCCTCCGAAACGGCCTCTACGGCGCTCCACAAAGCTGCGCACTCCCTCCGCGGCGTCCTCGCTCTGGAGGATGCCCGGCAGAATTCCGCGCAGGTGCTCGACTGCGGCCAGATCGGCTGCAGCGCGAGCCGCGCGAGCGTTTGCCAGGGTGCCTTGCACGCCGAGCGGTGCCTGGGCGGCGATGGCCTGAGCGATCTCGGTCGCCCTGATCACGTGCTGACCGGTGGCGACGACTTCCTGCACCAGGCCGATCCGGAGGGCCTCCTCAGCGCCGAACTCCTCCGCGGTGAGCAAGAAGCGCATGGCGTTGCCCCATCCGAGCTGGGCCGGGGCGCGAAAGCTGGCGCCGCCGAATGGCAAAATGCCGCGGCCAATCTCGAGCTGGCAGAATCGCACGTCATCGGCTGCCACTACGATGTCGGAGGCGAGCGCCAGCTCGATTGACAGGGTGAACGCCACGCCATTGATGGCGGTGACGACCGGCTTCGGCGCCGGCTCCTTCCACACCCCAAAGGGGTCGTAGCGACGGCTGCCCGCCAGGACTTCAGGGCCGCGCTCGGCTACCAGCGGCCCAACTTCCGCCAGGTCGAGCCCAGCACTGAAGTGTTTACCGTGAGCGAAAAGGACACCGACCCGGATCTCGCGGTCGTCACCGAGCCGCTCGTAGGCCGCGGCTAGCTGCTCGATCATCGCCAGGTCGAAGGCGTTGCGCTTCTCAGCCCGGTTGAGGCCGATCAGCAGCACGTGTCCATCGAGTTCAACGATAATGCGGTCGGTCAAGTTCCTTTGGCCAGTAGCTGGCTCCTCAATCAGTGGCTTCAGTTCCCGATGGCCAAGCGTAGCCGCTTGTTGATGCGCCCCTTGCTTTCGTGCCCCACCAAGCGGATCGTACCCACCTCGCCTGTTCGCGCCACGTGCGTGCCCCCGTCCGTCTGCATATCCAGGCCGACGATTTCGATCACGCGGATATGCTCTATACCCGCCGGCAGCAAGTTGATCTTGGTGCGGATAAGGTCGGGGATGGCGAACGCCTCCGCACGCGGTAACATGCGGACCCGCACCTGTCGGTCGGCAGCCAGCTCCGCGTTGGTGCGCCGTTCCACTTCGACGGCGAAATCGGCACTCATGTGCTCCGACTCGAAGTCCTGGCGCGCACTGCCTGGCTCCATGGCGCTGCCGGTGACGAGTGCCCCGAAGTCGCGCCAAATGACGCCGTCCAGGACATGGGTCGCGGTGTGCGCGCGCATCAACGCGTAGCGGCGCTCCCAGTCGAGCACGCCGTCGACGGCCGCACCAGCTGGGGGCAGCGGCCCTTCCAGCGTGTGCAGCACCTCATCGCCGAGCTTGCGCACCTCCACGACACGTGCCTGACCCCCATCCCAGTGGAGTGTCCCGTGGTCAGCCGGCTGGCCAGCGCCCTGAGCATAGAAGACCGTGCGATCGAGGGCGACGCGCGCGCCCTCGACGCGCGTAACGATGGCATCCATCTCGCGCAGATAGCTGTCGGTGTGATAGAGCAGAATTGTCAATCCGTTTCCTCAGACACTGATGCGACTCATCGAATGCCACCCGCTTCGAGCAATTTTCGGCATCGTCAGCGGCTCCAGGCGCCAGCATGTGGCTGACGCGTGGCGACCAGCGCGGCGATGCCCAGAAAAACCGTGGAGGCCGCCAACCCAGCTTTGAGGCTGCCCGACCAGTCCGCGAGGACTCCCGTCATCACAGGGCCGATGACCTGACCGAGCGCGAACAGGGTAATGGCCGCGGCAAGACCGACGGCATACTGATGCGGCGCCAGGTTCTGCCGGATCAGCTGTGTGATGGCGGCGCTCACGCTGAGAAAGGCCGCGCCAAAGAGGATCGCCGAGCCGAAGATGGCGGCGGCACTGTGAGAAGCCAGCGGTAGCGCCGCGCCAGCGGTCACCACGGCCAGCAGGGCCGCCAGCGCCGTGCCTCCATGGGCCCGATCGAGCAGCGAGCGCCAGAACCATGCGGACGCGGCTGATGCGAGACCAAGGAGCGACCAGAACAGGACGATCTCGCTGACCGTCCGCCCGGTTTCCCGATAGTAGGCGACGATGAACGTCATATAGGAGATGTAGCCGAGCCCGAAGAGGGCGAAAGCCGCGACGGCCCACGCCAGTCGTTGAAGAGGAGCCGGCCGACCGTGCGGAGCATTCGGCGTTTCCGTGATGAGTTGACTGGCCCGCGTGGCGACAACCCCGGATACCATCGCGACCGCGCCCATGATCAGCCAGCCCATTCGCCAGCCGTGAGCTGTGTTGAAAACGGTGGGGGCCACCAGCGCCGAGATCAGGATGCCTGGACCGACACCGGCGAAGTACGCGCCGAGAACCAAGCCTGGGGAGCGGCTGGCATTGGCTACCCGGGCGGCGAGGGCCCCACCGGAGATGAATAGGACGGCGCCGGCGGCGCCACCGAGACCACGGAGCAAGAGCAGGAGGACGTAGCTCGTCGTGAACCCCGAAGCAAGGATCGACGTCGCGGTGAGGGTGAACGAGAGCGCAAACGTGCGCCGTTCACCAATGACGGCGGTAGTGATGGTGACGGCGAGCGCCCCAGCGAGATATCCGAGCGCATTGGCCGTATTCATGCCGCCGGCTTGCGTGTATGACCACTTCAAGTCGGTGCGCATCGCCGGGAGGAGGACGGCGTATCCGAAACGAGCCAGTCCGAGCGTGGTAGCGGCCAACCCGATGGCGGCCGCCTGCGCGAACGATTCCTGAGCAGTTGGGGTGGTGTCGGAGTTCCGTCCTAGAGTGCGCGCCACCAATTCTGCCCTACGAGGTCGCGGCCGAAGCTGCGGTGCCGCTCCTCCTCGACAAGCTTGAACCCCGCGCGCTCGTAGATGCGGCGGGCATCGTCCAGGACGTCGTTGGTCCAGAGCATCATCTGCTCGTATCCCGCCCGCCGGGCAAACCGCATGCACTCCTCCACCAAGCGGCTACCAATACCCATCCCACGGGCCCGTGGCTCGACCAACAAAATGCGTAGCTGAGCGGTCTTTTCCTCCTTCTTCACGCAGAAAACGCAGCCGACCGGCTCCCCGTCGACCTCGGCGATCCAGGCGTTCTCTCGCTGGGGATCGCGGTGGTCCACGTAATCGGCGACGATCCGCGCCACCAGCGCCTCGAACGTCTCGTCCCAGCCATACTCCTCCGCATAGAGCACGCCGTGGCGATGCACGACCCACCCCAAGTCTCCCGGGCCGGGCGGCCGCAGGACGTAAGGCTCCGGCCGCGGGGAGCGCTCGATAATTTCCTGAACGATCTTCATCGCCGCCACAAGCCGTCGCTGGTCTTCATCGCTCAGCCGGGACAGAAGTGTCCGGATCTGCTCCGTGGACCGGGTGTCGAGCATCTTGAACGCCGCCCGGCCCGGCCTGGTCAGCCGGATGACCTGGCGTCGACCATCGACCTTGGATCGTTCCCGGGTCGCTAGCCTGTCGGTCTCGAATCGGGCCAGGATACGGCTCAGGTAGCCCGCATCGATGTCGAGCAGACGACGTAGGTCGGCAAGGTCCATGGACCCTCGCTGGGCCAGTTCGAAGATGACCCGCGCTTCCGTAAGTGAATAGGGGCTGCGCAGAAGACCCTCGCGCAGGAGACCGATCAAGTTCGTGTAGAAGCGGCTGAACGCTCGAACGGCGTTCACCCGCTCCTCTGCCGGCTGACGAACTGGCCTGGTGGACGAGGCCAAAATGCCTTGCCTCCGTCAAAGACTTACTTGACTAAGGCAAGTTTAGCGGGTGTCGGCGGGGTCTGTCCAACTTCAAGCCCATCGGGGTCGCATGGACTCCGACGACCGCGGCGTCCCTTCGGATCACTCGCGCCGGATCAGCGGCCGAGCCGCTAAGGAGTCATGAAGAATTCGTCCAGTCGTGCCTTTATCTGAATGAAGTCAGATGATCGAGAACCTCGACGAAGTCTTTACTTCGCTCAACGGAGCTAGTCAACCAACCGATCACGAGCGCCCGTCGGTTCTGAAGGTTCATGTCCGCTCTTTTGAGATCGTTCGCCGGGGTTTGCAGGCTTTTGCCGGCATTGTGCTGCATGCAGGAAGATGGGAAAGCCGTGCGGATCTCCGCGCTCGAGGTAGAACGACCCGGCGCCCATCCAACGTCACAACCATGCCTTCCCGAAGGTCAGCTACTTGAGCCATATTCACGTGGTCATGTAACCATAGGAGCGGGAAACTGAGCGGTCATCGATGATTTCAGCCAACGACATTCATCGGCTGGTGCTCGGGCACTTCACACGACCTGCCCCCGAGCCGCTCGCCGGACACCAGATCGTCGTTGCGGTCTATGTGGTGCCACACGGGGATCGAGTGCTCGTGTTCGACACGGGTTTGGGCGAAGGAGACCGCGAACTCGAAGAGCACTATCAGATCGTCCGACGTCCATTCCTGCCAGCGTTAGCGGAGCTCGGCCTGCGAGTGGAGGACGTACGAGGAGTCGTGAATAGCCACCTTCACTTCGATCACTGCGGCGGAAACACTCACCTTGCTGGACGACCCATCTTCGTGCAGGCGGTCGAGCTGCAAGCCGCGCACGGGCCCGACTACACGCTGCCAAGCCTGATTGACTTTCCGGGCGCTACCTATGAAATCGTCCGCGGCGAAACTGACATTTTGCCGGGAGTGCGCTTGTTGCCCACACCTGGGCACGTGCCCGGACATCAATCTCTAGTGGTCAGCTGTAAGGAAGGGCCTGTGGTGCTGGCTGGCCAGGCATTCGAGGACGCCTCCAGTTACGCGCGGGCAGACTTCGCTTGCACCCTGGCCCGGTCAGGAAGCCCTGGGCCGGTGGCCGAGTACCCGGCCTGGGTCAGCCGCCTGCAGGGGCTGGAGCCTTACCAGATCCTGTTTGCCCATGACCTCGCCATTTGGATGCGCGAAAGGCCTCGCCGCGGTTAATCGAAAGGCTAGCCGAGGTCCCGTCATTAACCCATGCCGCGGCTGGATAAGGAGTCTTCGCCAGGCAGCTGCGTCACGGATATCGTATTTCCGTCCGGATCTCGGTAGACCGCAGTTCTTCCCCAAGACTTCGCTTCGGGAGGGTGAACCACATCGACACCGGCGCTCTTGAGCCTGGCATGCAGGCCGTCCAGATCTTCGACGGCAAAGCCGACATTCGTGCGGGATTCCTGCCCGGTCTCGGCGGGATAGATGTTGAACAACAGGAAATCCTTCGCGCCATCGGACCACGATCCCCGCGAGGCATGCGCATGCCGGAGGCCGCCGTCTTCGTGGACCTCGGGCTGTCCAAGCGGCAATCCAAGAAGGTCCCGGTAGAAGCGAAGAGACCGATCAAGGTCGCGTACCCTCAGCTCCACCTCGATCAGCCTTACATCGGAAGACGGCATCACTCAGCCCTCGGCTCACTATAGGCGGCTCCACAGATCCCCTCGCGCGGATCCGTGCGGCCCGCTGGCTGAAGCTGCCCAAATTCGATTGTTCCACTTTTGTTTGCGTAGTGTTTGCGCCGGGGCGTCCACGAGGGGCTTCACTTTCATTAACAAGCCGGGCGACCGGGATGACTACTAGTGGCTGCTCGATCTCCCTGATTGACATCACCTTCGTGGTGAAGGATAAACACCGAGCATTCCGACCGTGGCCTGACACTTGAGGCCTCGCGGGCAGTTACCCGGCCGGTTCGGAGTTGCTAAGCCCCGCGGATCCGCGAGATGGCGCTGCTTTCAAGGTGGTGGCGCCCCCAGAGTCGCATGTTCTCGACCAACGGGAGGACTGAACTGCCGTAATCCGTCAGTGAGTACACCACCGGGGCAGGGATGGGGCCCATGGGCTTACGGTCGACGATCCCGTCGCTCTTGAGCTCTCGGAGTTGCTGCGTCAGGACCTTTGACGAGATCCCGGGAATAAGTTGCCGCAGAGCGGCGAAGTGGCGGGGAGATTTGGCGAGCCAATAGACGATGATCAACTTCCACTTGCCGCCGATGGCGGCTAGGGCTGCCGTCAGCGGACATCCATCGACCGGGTTCAGCCGGCGGGCATTGTTACCTTCGGGTACCTTCTTTTCAGCGGTCACGAACACAACTACCCTTGTATCATCCCGGTGGCCGATTCGGCTCTGAGGAGTTCATCCCATGATTATCGAGGTGCGTAACTATCGGACGAAACCTGGATGTCGCGGCGAATTTGTCCGGCTGTTCGAAGAGCGGGCCGGCCCGAGCCAGATCTCGCTGGGTATGACGCTCATCGGGCCATTGCTCGACCTCGATGATAGCGATGTGGTGGTCTGGCTCAGGGGCTTTCCGTCCATGGAAGAGCGGGTTCGCATGAAGGAGGCGTTCTATGAAGGCCCGCCGTGGAAGAGTGAACTCGAAGGGCTTGTAATGCCGCTCCTCGAGAGTTATTTGGTGGTCGTCTGCCAGGCATCCCCGCGCATGTTCGACGGGCCGCTCGGTGTGTGGGGGCCATAGGGCCTTGAGTGACGCGGGCGACTGACCGTCGTGCATTTCGTGGTCATTCGAAAACGAGGAGCCGCATGGAACGATGTCCTGCCCATGCCTCAACAGGAGCGGTGGGCCGAGCATGCCGCGTTCATGAACACTCTCGCCGATGAGGGCTTCGTCGTCCTGGGTGGCCCTCTTAGCGGCACAGGGATGTTTCTTTTGATCGTGAGCGCAGAGAGCAAGCCAGCCATACGAGCCCGGCTGGTGCACGACCCCTGGACGTCAATCGGACTACTTACCATCTCTTCGATCGAGCCCTGGGAAATCCTCTTGGGGAGATAATCCGGATAGGAACGCAACCGCCCCGCGTCGGTCCACCCTGTGATTCAATGGTTGTTGTAGCCGATGTTCGTCCAGTTGGCGCTGAATCTCAACGTGACGGTCGGCGCGGCCATACAGGTGGTCTGGATGACTGATCCGGCGCCTCGCGCCACGCGCTTGGTGTCCAACAAAGCCGTCGGGTAGTCTGAGATTCATGCCGAATCGGATCGGCGTCTTCATGCTCGCCGCTCTTGTGCTGGTGGCGGTACCAGGGCCGGATGTCCTTTACATAACAGCTCGGGGCATGGACCAGGGACGCTTGGCCGGACTGGTATGCGCCTGGAGTGCCGCACTCGGCGGTCTCGTCCTCACCGTCGGGGCCGCCCTTGGACTGTCGCGCCGTTCCGGGCCGTCAATTGCACTTTGTTCGATTCAACACCCGCACGGGGGAACAACGCCAGTTTGTCGTCGGAGTCGTACGCGAAGCCGATGGTCAATGGGAGGTGCGCGGTTGTGCAGGCGGAGGTAGCGGCGACCACCCACGTGCCCACCCGTGGATCAACTTCGGGGCATGGGGCTGGCCGCGCTTCTTCTGCGGCGGTGGAAGGGTGATTGGCGTGGGGGCAGAGCGGGCCGTGCGTTGCCGGGCTGCGGTTCGCTGATGGGCCGTCCCTTGAGGACAGCGTTGATGCGGGCATTGTCCTGTTCATGAGCGAGACCCCGGTTCGGTTGCCCGCCACGGTCGAGATCGTCGACGGGACGGGCACATTGCTGACGAGGTACGAGGCCTTCAAGGGCCTCTAAGGGAGCGGCGCCGCTGCCGTGGGCATGCTGGGGAGATCGAGTCGGGCTGGCAGATCAGGTCAACCTGAGTTCACCTTCTTCTTGACGTCGCGATCGAACGCCCTCAGAGTGCCTCTATGAACTCAGCCCCTTCGCGGCCGCAGCGGGAGGTGGTCGTGTGGGTGGTTCTGTTAGTTGGCCTCTCTGCGCTCGGACTCATCCCTTTCTATGCATTCGTTCCCGATCTCAGCAAGTTCACTGGTAACTTGCCGCCCGCCCAGCTTGCCACGTTGGGCCTCGGCGTTGAGCTCACCGCGTGCGCTCCGTCGCTAGCAGCGATTCTTGTGGCGTGGCGCATGCCCGGTGCGGGCGGAGCCCGGGCGCTGTTCCGGCAGCTCAAGCGCTGGCGCGTGCATCCCGTCTGGTACGTGATTGCGCTGCTTCTCCCAGTCCCACTCCTTCTCGCGAGCAACGTGATTTGGCTCGCGCTTGGTAAGCAATCGCTTGTGTGGTTGACACTGCCGAGCGCCCTCCCATTTACGATCGGCGCAGCGCTTGTACCGCCGCTCGGAGAGGAGTTCGGTTGGCGCGGCTTCGCTCAGCCCCGCTTGCAGCGGCGCATGGGGGCGCTCTGGGCCGCGCTCATTGTTGGAACTCTGTGGTCGACCTGGCACCTGTGGCCGCTCGTTGTTCCCGGCGGCGCGAAATTGTTCCTCCCATCCGACGTGGTTCAGACCTACATCCGCCTCATCAGCACCGCCGTCATCTACGCCTGGATCTACAACAGCACGCACGGCAGCCTGCCAGCGGTCATGATCGCACACGCAGCCCATAACATCGATTCGAGCTTCATCCCTGGTCCGTTAAACGACCCAGCTCATCTGAGTCCGTTCACCGGTGCCGTTCTCTATGCAGTCGCTGCGATCGTGGTCCTGCTCGCCACCAACCGCCGAACGCTCACCAGGTCGACCTACTCCGAGCGTCCCCCTATCGCGACCAGCACCTGACCGGACAACCCAATTCCGCCGTCCGACGCTAGGAACGCGATGGCGCCCGCGATGTCCTTAACGAACCCGGTGGCGAAGCCACCACGCGCTGAGCCCGAGCAGCAGAAGGGTGAGAAGAACAAAGATGCTGGCTTCATGAGTTGGAATGTCCACAAGGCGTTTGCAGCATGCTGGTGATGCGACAAAGAGCTGTTGGCCGTGGCATCCTCCTGGCTTTCTGGGGCTGTGGGGCGGCAAAAGGCACGCCAGTTACGCGGCCCATTCATAGCTATGGTGGAGGCCGCCGAGGATCGGACGGCACACGAGCCTGCCGGCTTGCCGACGGCCCGTAACCTCCGGCGTCCTCAAGGCCAGGCTCCGGTGCGGCCGATCGCGGTTGTAGTAAGCGACGAACTCGCTAAGGACCGATCGCAGTTGCGGCTCGTTCAGCACGATCAGGTGGTCGAGACACTCCCGCCGGAAGGTCCCCACCATGCGCTCGGCGACGGCATTCGCCTTGGGCGCCATCACGGGAGTCCGGATGCCGCGAATCCCGAGCCTTCGCATCTGCGCATCGAAGTCGACGCCGTAGACCCCATCGCGGTCATGAACCAGAAAGCGCGGCTGCTTGCCGTCCGGTGTGGCATTCAGGAGCTGCTGCCAGACCCAGGCCACCGTTGGGTGCTCGGTGACATTGAAGTGGACCAGGTGGCGGCGGGCATGCTCGATGAAGAAGAGTACGTATAGGGTCTTGAAGGTCAGGGTTTGCACGACGAGCAGATCCACGGCCCAGATCCCGGCGATCTCGTTGTGCAGGAAAGTGCGCCAGGCCAGGCTTGGCGGACGAGCTGGCTGCCGGCGCCGGTAGCGCCGGATCGATCGGGCACTCACGACCAGGCCGAGCTTAAGCAGCTCGCCTCGAATCCGCTCGGTGCCCCACAGTGGATTCTCGCCGGCCATCCTCGTGATGAGGAGACGGACTTCAGACGATAGTCGGGGCCGGCCGAGCCGGGTTCGCGATCGCCAAGCCCAATACCGCCGCCAGCCGCCCCGATGCCAGCGAATGACTGTCTCGGGCCGGACAAATAGAAGGTAGCGGCGCCAGTCCGGAAGGATTCGCCAGACCAAAACCCAGAAGAGACGATCACGCGGCTGGAGCGAGAGGTGGCGCCTCGGTCGCAGCGCCACCTGGAGCTGCTGGCGAAGCAGGAGATTCTCCAAGATCAGCTGGTTCCGACCGCGGACGGCTGCGCGAGTAGTGCCGATGATTAACGAAAGGAACTCAAGCACCGCCGAAGGATAGCCGTTCGGCCATCTCCGCTATTGCGCCTGACTTTTGCCCTCCGACAACCGTATGAGGAGAGCCTTGAGCGTCGCGTTCGGTCTCGCCCTGGCCGCATCGGGCCTGACCGTGATTCCCGCCGCGGCAGAGACCCCGTTGTGGGTCACGCACGTGCAGCATTTCCCAGGCGGCATTTCTGACGGCGTCCGAGCGAAGCTGACGGCGGCCGCCTTGACCGGCGGGGTTAGTGGCGCGTCGGGCGGCAGCCTCCGAAACGTTCAGATTAACGACGAGACCAACCCCGACCTGCCGCTAGACGAGACGGCCGTGGCGTTCGACCCGAACCACCCGATGATCGCGGTTGCTTCGGCGAACGACTTCAACTTCCCTGGTGGGCTCTTCATCGGAAGGACCGCCAACGGCGGCCGGACGTGGTCGAGCTTACACAAGGCCGCCGACACGTCGACCGGTCACCGCTGCGTGGGGAGCGACCCGTCGGTCGTCTTTAGCCAGCGGGATCAGGCCTTCTTCGTCTCCACCCTTTGCTTCTTCTTCAACCGCCCCGACTCGGAGATCGACGTCTGGAAGTCGGTCGACGACGGCATCACCTGGACGCCGTCGGATAAGGCGGCCGTGGCGATCTCGAACCTGCAGCCGACCGGTCCAGCGGACGCCTCAGTCTTCTTCGATAAGGAACTGCTGGCAGTCGACAACGACCCGGCGAGCCCACACTTCGGCCGTCTCTACCTCACGTTCATCAAGTTCCACATGCTGCCCAGCGGCTTCAGCGACTTCTGCCCGGTGCAGCTCGCCTCCACCGACAATGTGCCCACGGCGGATCCGACCACGACGGTTTGGAGCCACACGGCGGTGGTCCCTGATCTGCCTCAGGATCAAGGTGTCGGTCCGGGCGCGAACCAGTGGGCGCTGCCCGTAGTCGATACGGCTGGTGGCCTGGATATTGCCTATGCCAGCGAGGACTGCAACACCGGCTTCGATCGCACCCTCTTCTTCAATCGGTCAGTTGACGGCGGAAGCACGTTTGGGACGGCCGTTCAGATCAACCGGGGCAACGAGTTCGTCGACAACCCGGACCTCAACGACCTGCTGCCGAACAAGCACTTCCGCGCCCCCCTCTCGCCATCGCTCGCCTTCAACCCGACAACCGGCACACTCGACTTCGTCTACCAGAACAATGTGAACCGAGCAGTCTCGGGGGCGGACATCTCATTCCAGCAGTCACGCGATTTCGGCAAGCACTGGAGCCATGCCAGGTTCATCAGCATCACCGTAACGGGCGCGCCGGCGCCGAACGACCAGTATGAGCCGTGGCTGGCGGTCGACGAGGCCGGCAACCTGCACGCGATCTGGTACGACAACCGAAACGACCCGGGCAACAAACTGATCGAGACGTTCGAAGCATTTTCGCCGAACGACGGCGCCAGCTGGACGAACGCCGACATCAGCACCACCGCCTGGAACCCGGACACGAGCTTCTTTGCCTGCGGCTGCTTCATCGGCGACTATACGGGCTTCGCGGCGTCGAACGCGGTCAGATACCCGGTCTGGACCGATGGGCGGAACAGCCCTGGCCTGCCCCGTGGATCGACCGATATCTTCACCAACGTGGAAATCAGCGGTTAGCCGGACCTGTCAGGGGAGGGGCGGCCTGCCCGCCGCCCCGTCCTTCTCCGCTGGCTGAGGCCATCCCACCGGCCTGCTACCGTACGAGCCGGTCTTCGGGCCATGCCGTGGTCACCGGGGGCGCCGGCTTCCTGGGATCCCACCTCTGCGAGCGACTCCTCGAGGACGGCTGGCAGGTGACCTGTGTCGACAACCTGGTCACCGGCGTACCCACCAACGTCGCCGATCTGCGGCAAGACGATCGGTTCCGGTTCCTCCAGCACAACGTCTCCGAGCATCTCGAGCTCGTCGGCGCGATCGATGCTGTCGTCCACTTCGCCTCGCCGGCATCGCCCGTTGATCACGAGCGCCACCCCATCCATACGTTGAAGGTCGGCACGCTTGGCACCCACAACATGCTTGGCCTGGCGCGCGCGAAAGGCGCCGTCTTCCTCCTCGCCTCAACCTCCGAGGTCTACGGCGATCCGCTCGTCCATCCCCAGTCTGAAACGTACTGGGGCAACGTCAACCCGACCGGCCCGCGCGGCGTCTACGACGAAGCCAAACGCGCGGCCGAGGCCTTCACCATGGCCTATCACCGGGCGCATGGGCTCAAGACGCGCATCGCCCGCATCTTCAATTACGTTCGGCCCGCGTATGCGTTTGAATGACGGCCGGGCCGCGCCCAACGTCATCCGGTAGGCGCTCACCAATGAGCCGCTTACCGTCTCAACCGGCCTTGACACCCGATGAGCTGACGCGCATCATCGGCCGTGGGAACCGCTGCTCAATAAGGAGGAGACGATGGCAAAGCAAATCACCTGTCGGGATGCCGGGATGGATTGCCCCGGCCAGTTCAAGGTTGAGACCGAGGACGAGCTCATGCAGCACGTCCAGATTCACGCCAAGGCGGCTCATCCGGACCTTCCAGTGACCCCGGAGTTCCAGCGGCAAATCAAGAGCCTCATCAAGACCGTCTGACAGATCGCTCTGGGAAGATCCAAGGCGGTCGGGTCGCTCCTAGTCTCCCGACTCCTGGGCGATCGTTCGCCGAACCTTACGGACTGGCCCATGGTATTGGCGCCGCCGACACAGTCAGATGACGGAGAACGAGGAGGGAAACCACCATGAAGAAGCTCGTCGTCGCCGTGGGACTCGCCCTGGCGGTGCTTGGCCTGCCGGGTGCGCAGGCGGCCGTCGCCGGTCCGGCGTACCTTGCGGTCACTTCGTTCAGCGCCACGCTGCAGAACCCAAACCTCGCCAAGCTGTCGGTCACGACCGGCGGCAACATCCCGATCCGGGCCGACGACTTCATAAACTCCAATCTGGTCGTCGGGCTGGCGTGGGCGGACCTCAGCACAGGGAAGGTGTTCGTGGCGACCATCCACCCGGTGCTCGGCAGGGACTCGCTGCAGAATCCCGTCGGGTGGCACGCCCATACGGCCACCCTGGCCGGCGTGGCCACTGCGCCGCACGACTTCTGCGTAGCATCGATCGACTCGACGCCGACGGCGGGTATCAAGATCGAGGCCAATACCATGGCGGTCAACGTCGCCGCGTCGGACCTGCCGGAACCTCCCGACCGGTTCAATGCCGCTAAGGGATTCACCATCCAGAAGGATTCGGCTTGCGTGTCAGGCCTGGCGGTCCAGCTCAGCAGCTGAATTTAGCGTTGGGCTGATGGGCGCAGCCGGTGGCCTCGACTGCCGGCTGCCCGTTCGGCGGCCGTGGCGTTGCCTGGCCCGAGTGCATTCAACCTAATCGTCTAGCGCTTGATCATCTGTATTTTGAGTTCGACACTTGTCCGGGCGGGTCGTTTCGCTGCTGGCCTTTCGGCAGGGCAACACCGACGCGACACGGCGCTACGCCTCCGAAGCGCTCGGGCTTGCAAAGGAGTTCGCCGCACCCGAGCTGCAGATCGATGCGGCATTGGCGCTTGCACGCGTTGGTCTGCGTGAGGGCGATGTTGAAGCAGTGCGCCGGTTCGCCGGAGAGGCGCAGGAGCTCGCACTCAAAATCCGCGACGAGACGCGCGAGCTCAGTGCCATCCACCCGAAGGACGGCAAAACTCCATCCGCATTCAAGCGGCCCGCGCGTAGACGTGGTGCAGGCCGCCCAAGATGGGGCGCGACACCACTCGGCCACCGGCTCGGACGCTGCTGGAGAGCGGACTCTGCAGCCCGAGGCTCCGATGCGGTCGGTCGCGATTGTAGTAATCCGCGAACTCGGCTAGCACGGCCTGCAGGTGGCGCTCGTCGATCACGATCAGGTGGTCGAGGCATTCGGTCCGAATCGTCCGCACGATCCGCTCGGCCACGGCGTTGGCGTTCGGTGCCAGTGGCGGGGTCCTCACCCCAGAGATGCCCAGACTCGCCAGTTGACGGTCAAAGTCACCGCCATAGACAGCGTCCCGGTCGTGGATGAGGTACTTCGGCTGCCGGCCCCAGGGCGTCGCCTCCAGGAACTGGTGCCAGACCCAAGCGGCAGTCGGACTGGCGGTGACGTTGAAGTGGAGCAGCTCTCGCCGCTCGTGGCGGATACAGAAGAAGACGTAGAGGGTCCGGAAGGTCACGGTCTGGACGACGAACAGGTCGGCCGCCCAGATGCCGCGCAGCTGGTTCGAGAGAAAGGTTCGCCAACGCTGGTGGTCGCCCGGCCCCAGCCGCCGCCATCGGTATCGCCGGATGGAACGGTTGCTCACCACGATGCCCAGCTTCAGCAGCTCACCACGGATGCGTTCGGTCCCCCAGAGCGGATTCTCACGCGAGAGTCGGCCGACGAGCGCCTTCAGTTCGGCACTGAGGCGCGGTCGACCGAGCCGGGTTCGCGACCTCCACGTCCAATACAGTCGCCAGCCCTTGCGGTGCCAGCGCAGGACCGTCTCCGGCTGCACGATCCGAAGGTGCTCTCGCCAGCCCTGAGGCCAGAGGTGGCGAAGCCAGACCCAGAGGGCTCGATCCGGAGCCCGGAGGCGGGGATGCGGGTTGGTACGCAACGCGACCTGGAGCTGATGCCGGAGGACCAGGTTCTCGAGTGCCAGATCCCGGCGGGATCGAATGGCAGCGATGAACGTGCGAAGCACAATGAGGAGTAATTCGGGCATCCGTCAGAGTAGCAACCTGCCTCTGGAGGCGGCCCCGTCGAATTGGATCGTCTTCTGCCGCCCTTCGCCCCGTTGTCAAGAAATCTGGCTGGGGCGGTAGGATTCGAACCTACGACCTGTGAGATCGGGGGGTTTGTTCCATCGGCGACTGGTGCAGATTTTCGTAACCATGACCGGAAAGACCGGTGCCACGAGCCAGGCGCCCTGCCGCTGGTGCTAGCTGCCTGCCGACTGCCGCACGGGCTCCGGCGCCGCCACCAGCTGGTCGTCGCCCCCCGCCCCGCCGCCGGCCACCGGAAGGCTGACGGTGAAGCGGCTCCCTATCCCCACATCGCTCTCAACCTCGATCGAGCCGCCGTGCTGGGCCGCGATGTGCCGCGCGATCGCAAGCCCGAGCCCCATCCCTTCCTTGTCTTTCGCATTCTCCGCGCGATAGAAGCGGTCGAAGACATGGGGCAGGTCTTCGGATGCGATCCCCATCCCCGTGTCCGCGACGGTGACGGTCACCCGGTCCTTGTCCAGGGTGCCACTGACGGTCACGTGGCCACCGGCGGGCGTGTACTTGTAGGCGTTGTCCAGCAGGATGAGAAAGAGTTGCTTTAGATAATCGGGGTTCCCGTTGACCACCGCATCCCCAAGCCGCTCCAAACCATTGCACTCGACCGACACCTGGCGGCCGTCCGGGGTCAGCTGTCGGCAGGCGTCCGCCACGCTGTCGGCAATCAGCACCGGTTGGTACGCCACCGTAGCGCCGGCATCGGAGCGCGCCATGATGAGCAGCTGGCTGACCATCCGAGCCATCCGGTTCGCCTCCAGCCGCATGTCCGCGAGCGCCTTGGGCTGGAACTCCGGATCGGTCCTCCCAACCCGGGCCAGCAGATCGAGCGAGGACAGCATGATGGTGAGCGGTGTCCGCAATTCATGGGAAACGTCGACGAGGAACTGGCGCTGGCTGGCGTTGAGCTCCTGTAACTGACGATGTGCGTCTTCCAGCGCGGCCAGCATCCCGTCGATCGTCAGGGCGAGCCGCCCGATTTCGTCCGCCGGTCCCCGATGGCCCAGGCGGCGCGCATGATCTCGGGTGGCCGCGATCTCCGACGCCACCCGTGCCACCCGGTCGAGCGGGCGCATGGCTTGTCGGACCAGCAACCACCCCGCGACCCCTGCCAGGAGCAGCGCGAGCGCCGCCCCCGGGTAGAGGATCGACCGCAGTCGCGCCAGCGCTCGGTAGATAGTCACCGGCGAGCGCGCCACCAGGACGTAGCCGATCGTTTGGCCGTTGGCCGCGACGGGCCGGCCATACAGGACCAGGGGCCGCCCGCCGACTCGGACGTCCTCCACGCGATCTGACTGAATTGCGCTGCGATCGAAGGGCAACGTTCTGCCGCTGAGGTTGCTCGAACCCGAGAGCACCTGGCCCCTGGGGTCGACGACCTGCACGAAGACGTCCGGCGCGCTGAACATATCGGTGTTTGAGGTCACCAGGCTCGTCCCGGCAGCACCGCCTGCCGACGCGGCTATGACGGTCGCACGTTGCCGGACGTCCTGCTGGACCTCGCGAAGGAGGCTATCTCGGGTCAGCTGGTACACCGCATAGCTGAGGACCGCGAGCACGAGCGCCATGATGGCAACGAACCAGATCGTCAAGCGGGTTCGGATATACATCAGCCTGGTGCCCGCAGGGCGTACCCGATGCCGCGGATGGTGTGGATCAGGCGGGGCCCGCCTTGCGCCTCCAGCTTCTGGCGCAGGTGGCCGACATGAACTTCGACCACGTTGGTGTCGACCGACGACTCGTAGCCCCACGCCCGTTGCAAGAGCTGCTCACGGGTGACCACCTGGCGCGGGTGACGCACGAAAAAGAGCATCAGGTCGTACTCGCGTGCCGTGAGGTCGATCGGTTGGCCCTGTCGCACCACCTCGTGTGTCTGTGGATTCACCACCAGGTCCCCGAAGACGACGGGTTCGTCGCCCTGCTGATGCCGGCGCATCACGGCGCGCATGCGAGCGACTAGCTCGTCGAAGGCGAACGGCTTGGCCACGTAGTCGTCGGCTCCCTGGTTGAGGGCGGTGACCTTGTCGACTACATCATCGCGAGCCGTCAGCATGATGATTGGGACGTCATGGACCAGGCGCAGCCGCCGGCACACCTCGAATCCATCCAGGCCCGGCATCGCGATGTCGAGGAGCACGACGTGCGGCCGGCTGAGGCGGGCTGCCTCCAGCCCGGCCTCGCCGTCGGCAGCCGTGATGACCTCGAATCCCTCGAAGGCCAGCCCGCGCTCGAGGAGCCCGACGATCTTGTTGTCGTCGTCGATCAGCAGGACTCGGGTTGCCATCGCCTCATCCCCGACATGTCATAGCACGAGTCGGCCCCTGGCAGAAGGGCCAGGAGGCCGGCTGCTGCCGGGGCCCCGGCGAGTCAGAGCCAGGCGAGGTGCGGGAACCGCCGGCGGAGGAACCCGTCAAGGCCGTAGTAGCGGCCTGGGCTGATCAGGAACATGGTCACCAGGATGATGATGGTGACCCGGTCGAGATTGGCATTGCCCGATCCATAGGTCTTGGCTAGCATGTAGTTGAGATTCGCGAAGATTTGAAACGGGATCAAGACCGCAGGCCGATCCCCACGATCAGGGCAATCGCGAAGAGCCGCTCCCAGCCGGCAATCAGGCCTCGCAAGAATCCGGCGTTGTGGTGAGCTTCTCCCAGGCCTCGTGGTAGACGAGCCACCCACCGAACGCCACCCGTATGAAGACGACACCCCAGATCACGAGTCCGCTGGCGCGGCCCGTCGCGAGGTACGCCTGCCGAGCCGGCGTTCTGGCATTCACCGTTGCCTGTACAGACCTCACACTCCCTCGTCTAGGATTCTCAGATCTCTAAAGGCGCGTCTTCAGGAAATCTTCAGGAAATCCGAGGACCGCCCTTCAGGTTGGGATGGCACCCTGAGAAGTTGGAGCGCTCGAGGTCCACGCTCCGGGGAGGAAACAGCCATGAGCGACAACGGCAAACACGTCCTCGATGAAGCGGGCCGCGATCCATTGGCCGCACGCTTGTCACGCAGGGGCTTTCTGGGCGCCACGGTCGGGGCGTCCGCAGGACTGGCGCTGGGCTCGAAGCTGCTGACGCCGTCGCTCGTACTCGCGGACGACGAGAGCCTGGTCGACCCCACTCCGATCCCGGGAGGCGACAGCCGGCATCACTTCTTCCCGGGCCGGGGGAAGGAGATTTCGACCATCAACAACTTCGACGGCTTCGTCGGCATCGCCAATGTCGTCGGTACGGGTAGGGCGGCCGACGGAACCGGCCTCAACTTCAGCATCGATAACCGATTCCTGGTGGGGAACTACGTCGGGGTGGACGGTGAGGTCCACCGCGGCGCCTTCGCCGTCTTCTGACTCGATCTCTGGACTGGCCCGGTGGGCACAGGTCACATTCACGACTTCAATCCTGGTATCTCGCCGAACGGCGTTTTCTGGACCGACCACGTTCCACGGAGTAGCGTGCAGTTCGACCTGGGTGCGGTCACCGCCTCCCTGCGAGTCACGAACTTCGCCATCCCGGACACCATTCCCGTCCCCACTGTCGGCGCCATCGTCACGATGGAAATCGAGTGGAGAGGCTTAACCGCGGAGGTCAAGGTGAAGGATCTGGTCAACGGCTTCGCCGGCAGCTACCGGGAATGCCACGCGACCATCAACTGGACGGCAACGGAGCCCAACTTCGGATTCACCTCAGACGGAAACGAGGTCACCAGGTACGCGGCGATCGGTCGCGAGCGTAATGGCGAGTTTTTCCGCGGGCAGGACCCAGACTGACAATCGGGGTTAAGGAGACCGACCACTGTGCTGCGGTCATGATTGCTTCACCCCTCCTTGACACGCGCGTTATCGACGAGTTCATGGTGAGCCCATCAAGGGAAGCGGCTGCCCGAAGGGCGGCAGAAATCAATCCAGTTCGGTCAGGCGGTTCGCGCACCGCGGCACCCTCGAGAACCTGGTGGCCCCCTCATCGCGCGAGGTATTTCATCGGCACGTTTCCCGCGCCGCGTGTGTCGGGCCAGAGGCGATGGTTATTCTGCCCGTCAACTCCGATCATCCAGGTTCCACTGTCACCGGCATTCGGGCTGCCGCGGTCGTAGATGAGCCACTTTCCGTCCGGTGACCAAGCGGGGTTATCGGCCGCGAGGCAGGCGCCGCGAGGAAAAGATTGGATTCCCGCAGGCGTCGTTGCCGGTGTACAGGCCGTGATGATCTTGCGCGCCCCACCGGCAGCCGGGGTGAGCGCAACGTTGCGGTGTCCCCACGTTAGCGGGGATTGAGTAAAACCACCCATGCCCAGATCGGATTCCTTGCCGCTGAAGAACGCTACCGTACTCTCATCCGGCGAGATACTTGACGCGTTGCCGTCCGGGTAGTCTGGATCGCCGGTAAAGGTGAGTTGCCGTACCCCTGTCCCGTCGGTGTTGATCCGCCAGATTTCGCGGTGACCGTCGATTTCCTTGGTGCATGTCAGCCATCGGCCTGACAGGGCGAGCGCCGGCGCGGTGCAATGTTGGAACAGCAGCTGGAGGCTGGAGCCGTCCTGTTGCATGACATAGGTGCCGTTTTGCGGGCCGGGGTTGTCTGCGGTCTGGGTCGGCGCGCCCTGCTGGTCAGAGAACACGATCAGGCCATTTTTCGCCAGCTGCGGCTTGGCGATTGGGTTGTTCATGGCCAGTTGAAGGTTTCCGACTTGCTGCGGATTGCTGCCATCGGCATCCATGATCCAGATTTGGGGCGAACTGCCTCGATTGGAGACGGAGATGATCCTACCGTCGGGCGTCCACGAAGGCATGGACCCGGACCCAGGCAGCACCACCTTGCCGGTGCCATCGTCTCGGACGGTGAACAGCTTCCCGTCCGCGCCGCTCATCACGAGAAGGCCGTGCTGCGCTGTGGGGGGCGAAGGCGGTGGCGGGTTAGCGCCGGAACCGGTTGCGAGCGCGAGTGCTAGAACGATGATGATGATCTTCATATCAATCCTTCACCACGGCGTAACCGATCGCCAGCAGGCCGTCGAAACAAGAAGCTCGGTGCCTATCAGGCATGGGAACGCCGCCGCCATCTCGTCGTCGGCGCTCCGCTCATTCTGTCCTGCCGCCCAGCCGAGCGCAAGGAAGATCTCTCCCAGCCCGGTTGACCCCGGGTCCAAGCCGCTCGCTTCATCGCGCCTCCACCATGGAATCTCCCGGCGGACAGGGAACGGACGATGCGCTAGCGCTAGGCCGTCGCCGCCCTGTAGGTTTTCAGGACCCGCCCGGGACCGGTCCGGCCACTCGCGGGTCCCGGCTCTCTCAGATCTGTTGATAACTGCGAAGGGCCGCGATCATCTGTGGCGTCATCAGCGTGGGCACGCGCCTACTCTTCGTGCTGGCGGCCGAGGGACACGTGATCCGGGGGACGACCGCTTGGCTCCTGGGCGAGCAGGCAGTTCCGTTGGTCGCCGCTCGGCGCGCTTGTCGAAGGGCCTTCAGAGCGCAGCTTCTGCTCTTCAACTGGCCGGCGCTGATGTAGTGGCGGCGGTGGTTATCGGTAGGGTCATTAACCCAGAGTTCAGCGGCGCTCTTTGGGCTCGGGTCTCAAAGTTCCGCCTTAGCTTCGAGACTTGTTGTCTTGAATAGCAGCCAGCCTCACTTGCCGGGCATGCGGCCCTGCCGGGTACCGGGAGGCGACGCGACGGCGTCTTTATGGTCGGACGGCGCACGATACGGTTCCCGCACGCGACCGCTTTCAGAGTGCTTGCCTGCCGAACAGTGGTCCAAGCTCGGCAGCGCTTGCTCCACGCACGTATACCGGGATCTCTTCGATCGGCACGTCACGCTCAAGAGTGACCGGTCCCTGATACACCGAGCCGGCCCAGGCGTCGACCCAGTCGCCTCGTGGCAAGTAGACACGCCATGTCTGGGCACCTGGCTCCACCACGGGCGCCACCAGCAAGTCGTCTCCAAGCAGGTACTCGTACGGCCAGTTCCAGATCTCCGGATCTTGCGGCGCCTCGAAGCACAGGGCTCGCATCAGCGGGCGGCGGCTTTCCACCGCGAGTCGCGCCTGCGCGATGAGATAGGGGACGAGCGCCTCCCGGAGTTGGGCAAAGCGTCGATAGACTGGCAGCACCCGCGAGTCGCCGGTTCGCTGCTGGATATTCCAGGGCGTCCGATCCCGCAACGGCTGGCGGTGATGGTTGTACTCCGAGTGGTACTGCATGATAGGACAGAAGCAGGCCATGGCGGCCGCGCGCAGATAGAGCTCCGCGCTGGGGATCTCGCCCGAGAAGCCGGCCAGGTCCCAGCCCCAGAAGAAGATCCCGCTGGCGCCAGCCGTCAGCCCGGCCGTGATCGACGCCCGAAACGCTTCCCAGGTGGAGTCCTCATCCCCGGCCCAGTGACAGGGATACGATGCCGACCCGGTAAAGCCCGCCCGGCTGAAGGTGATGCCGTCGCAGCCCGCCTGCGCGAGCAGCTGGTGGTACGCCGCGGCGTACGCCACCGGATAACGGTTGTTCCCCGCATCGCCGCGCGATCCATCAGCGTAGCGGAGGTCATCACCCCAGGCGTGTTCACCCCCGTCCGTCTTGAAGCCGTCAATGCCGACCTCCTCCACCAGGTAGCGGCGCTTGGCCAGCCACCATTCCCGAGCCTCCGGCGAGGTGAAGTCGGGCAGCAGGGCGCCCGGGAACCACCAGCCGCGGTTGCGATATGGGCGCCCCTTCGTATCTCGCACGGCGTAGCCGCGCTTCACCATCACATCGTGGTCACGACGCGCCTGCCCGCTGGGCGCCGGCCGGGCCTTTAGTAGAGGAACTTGCCAGAGCAGCACCTTGATGCCGCGGTCGTGCAACTCCTCGACCATTCCCCTCGGATCCGGCCAAGCGCCATCCGCCGGAAACCGAAAATCGGCTAGCCGGTGTGGCGCGCCGTCTGGATGAACTCGGTACCGCGCGTCCCTGAATGCGACAAACGTCGACTCGTCGCTCCAGGCTTCAATGACGACAACTGCGACCGGGATCTGCTCCCGACGACTCCGCTCCACTTCATCCATCACCCGGGCCTGAGTATTCCACTCGTTGGCACTCATCCAGGGGTGAAAGATCCAGCTCGGGGGGAGCTTAGGGGGTCCGATGCGCTCGAGGAACGTACGAAGCACGTCGCTCGGCGAGCCCCGAATGAGTTCCAGGGTAAATACGGGGTGCCGTTCGTCGGGATCGAGCGCCGCCTCAATCCAAAGCTGGTCGGGCTTGGTCTTGCCGACGTCAAACCACGTCCGCCGCGAGGTCACCACATGGAATCCCCATCCCTCATCGCCCGTCACGATGGCAAATGGCATCGGGAGGTAGGTGCGCGCCCCCTGCCGTTTGTACTGCTCGAAGACCACGGCGTCGAGCTGCCTCCCTCGTTGATCGAGCGCATCGAATCGCTCCCCAAACCCCACCACGTGTTCCTTGGCTTCCAGACGAACGGCAAAGCGAACTCGAAGCGGTCCGGCCTCCGCGATCAACCATGCGAGGCTCCCGGGAATCAGACGGTCGGCAAGCCCGGTGTCCCCAGCGGGTGAATTGACGACGAGCCGCCCGCCCTCGTCGTCCCAGTGCGCCGGAAACACCGAATACCACGCCGTCTGCTGTCGCCGGCCCCGGCCCATCGCCAGAAACCGGTAGCGCAGGGCAGTCCCGAACGGCAGGGGATCGGGTCGCACCACCCACGAGGGCCGGTCGCGCGCGCCTTTGCCAGAAGCCGCCGCAGCTAGGTGGCCGTCTAGCGACGTTGCTGTCGCGAAGGACGAGTCCGGACCGGCTTGGCTCGCATCAAGGAGCCTTCGCTTCCCGGCCAGCTGCAGTTCGACGTGAACGGCTCGGACAGCATGATCGGTGGTTGCCCGCAGCTCGAAGGGCTGCCCGGCAATGGGGATGGCGGGAACCCGCTGGTCGGGTTCCAGCCGATACGGATGTCCGAGTCCAAACGGTCGGTGCCGGATCACCTCGCCGGGGTGATCGGGGGGGTGAGCTCGCCGAGCTCCAGAGCCAGTGTCAGGAACATCGCGTGCGACCACAGCAGGGGGGTGGCCACGGGCCCCCAGCGGTCGATCCATTTTTGACGCTCACCCGGCGCCAGCAGGTGATCGGCGACCTGCTCGGGGAGATCTCCGTCGTGGGTCGCGTGCTCAAGAATCCACGCCAGCTGGGCCCGGGCCGCATCGAGGCGGCCCACGCTGGCATAGTGCCATCCGACCAGCGCGGAAAGAAGCGGCCACTCACCTCCTCCGTAGTAGGTATCTTCCAGGTAGCGATGCACGCCACCGTGGGCCAGACTGGATTCAACCGCCCGGACGGTGGCCGTCATCAACGGGTCACTCGATGAGACGAGCCC
>Ga0209802_1000526_pt1 | contig 29284 bp, 28 predicted proteins | sample GraSoiAngelo_129_FD_185886 | JGI IMG/M metagenome (GOLD analysis project Ga0209802, IMG submission 185886) | Grasslands soil microbial communities from the Angelo Coastal Reserve, California, USA - 14_0927_12_40cm (SPAdes) (version 2) | ecosystem: Environmental > Terrestrial > Soil > Grasslands ... | reverse complement strand
CGAGCGACGCAATCTGCACCCGGATCTGTCGCCCCCCCACGTCCAACTCGCGCTCCGCGATGCGCTCTCCCTCGCCCCCCGCCCCCCCCGCCCCCCCTGCCCCTGTCCCGGCGGCGAGGAACTCGCTCACCGCGTTCCACACGGGGAGCCACTCGGACGACGCCGTCCGGGGGAGCAAGTTGCCGGGCTCGAGCGGTGTCCCGAGCAGGTCCGCCGCGCGGGGATTGGCCATCGTCACGCGCAACCCCTCGTCCACGGCGATCACGCCCGTCGCCACGTTCGCGAGCACCTGGGCCGTCCGGTGGCGCGCCTCCTCCAGCGCCGCCTGGCTCTTGTGCACGTCCGCCGCCATGCGCTCGAACGCCGACACGACCGGCTGGAACTCGCGCAGCGCCCCGGGCGGAAACGTGGGCAGCGGTGCGCTCTGGCCCAGCGCGACCGCGGCGTCCCGCAGGGCTGCCACCGGGCGGGCGAGGCCGCGCGCCACCAAGCCCGCGAGCGCCACCGCGGCCACCAGACCGACCAGGATGGCGAGGACCAGGGTGAACGTCAGGTCCTCGAGCGGCTGGCGGACACGCTCGTCGTCCACCAGCTGGGGCGCGGCAAGAATCGCCTGCGCTCGCGGCGCGCCGGCCAGCACCACGCGATACCCCACCCGGACCGGCCGTCCGGCCGTGCTGCCGTCGGCGCTGACCTCCAGCTCGTCCCGCAGGGCCAACCGCACGAACACGTCTGGAGCGAGGAACGGATCCGCGAGCCCGAGCTCGTCGAGCACCGGTGCGCTCGTCGCGGTCAACACGCCGTCCTGATACAACCACAGGTCGGCATCGAGCCGGTTGGCGAGCTCTCCGATCGCTCGATCGACGTTGGTCGCCCGGTCCGACAGGGCGGCGCCCGCCGTGGTGGCGGCATCGCGCAGCGTCTGGCGGATGAGCAGGTCGCCGTCCTGGCGGGCATCGTCACGCAGCTGCGCGAAGCTCCACAGGGCGAACGCCATCACCGGGACCACGAAGAAGCCCGCGAGCGCGGCGGTCAGTCGCACCCGGTAGCTCGTGCGCAGACCGGCGAGCACGGGCTGGAGCCGCGGTCGCCCCCCGGCGACGAGTAGCAGGCTGGCGAGCCATGCGGTGCCGAGCAGCACGGCGTCCAAGACGACGACCAGAGCCCCGCGCACCAGCAGGGCCCATGGTCCCCCTTGCTGCAGGTCGACGCGCAGGTGGACGTGCCGCACGCCGCCGGGCAGCTCGAGGCGCCGCTCGCCTCGCACCGACCACCCGGTGCGCGTCCAGATGACCCGGGCGCTCTGCGCCGGCGGGCCAGGGCTCGGGAGCGACAGCGAGGGGACGTACGGGAGCCCCGCGCCGACGTCACCCTGGAGAAATCGCGCCACGCGGTCCGCCGCGATGAGCAGCGTGCGTGGACCCACGCCGACGGTCAGCACGTCGCCCGAGGGAAGCGGTGCGACGAGCACATTGTGAACACCCGGCACCGCGGGCAGGCGCTCGACGCGGGGACCGCGCCGCGTGTCCGGAGAGCGCACCAGCGCCGCCAGGAGCGGTGGCCGCAGGTCGAGTCGCGCCAGGCGGAGCTCGGCCACGGGATCGCCGGTCCGCGTCCATACCGCGAGAGTCGCGGGATAGTCCTCGGCGGCGAGCGGCGACTTGAGCCAGAATGCGTACAGCTCTCCTGCCGTGCGCGGCTCGGGCGTCGGCAGCTCGTGAGCCATGCGCTCGAGCAGCACGACCGCGGGCGCGTCGTCCTCCCGACCCAACCCGGCGGCGTCCCGCTCGGCGAGGCCGAGGCGGCCTTCGACCGCCGCGCCCCACGTGACGAGCGCAGCGGCCGTGCCGGCGACCGTGGCGATGCCGCATACGGCCCAGCGACTCGGCGCCGGCACCATCACGCCCACGAGCGCCGGGAGCCAGACGAACGTGTACCACTCGGGCCAGGCACCATAGGGCTGCCACAGCCGGAGGCCGGCGAGCGCTGCGAGCACCGCCCACGCGCACGCGGCCGGGAGCGTCCACGGAACGCCCCGCGGCTCCCCCGTGCCGCGCACCAAGGCCGCCGCCCAAAACACCAGCGCCATGCCGGCGGCCGCCACCGCGAGCTGCCACGAGATCCACAAGCCGACGCTCACGCCACCGGCCGGAGGCGCGATGCCGCGACCGAAGTAGCGGACCAGGTACGGGGCGGCGAGCACGAGGAGCGCCGCCGCGGACACGGTCCACCAGCGCCGCGGGATCCCGCGACGCCACAGCAGCGCCGCCGCCAGCAACAGCACGAGCCCCAGCACGACCAGCGACCCCGCGGACGCGCTGAACACGCCGAGCATCGGCCGGTAGAACAGGGCCGGCGAAAACGAGCTCGCCAGCCCGAGGGCGAGGCCGAGCGGAGCCCGCAACAGACACCACGCCGCGGCCAGCACGACCACCCAACGCCACGGCCCCGGCGGGGCGACCATAAAGAGGAAGAGGAGCGCCGCGGCGAGCGCCGTGCCGGCGCGCCCGGCGGTGCCATGCAGTGCGGCGAGCTTCGCGTCACCTTGGGACGGCGGGATCGGCTGCACGCTGAACAGGGTACGGCCGTCAGGGGTGGTGTAGTCGAAGATGGTGGAGTCGCCAGGGGCGAGGTGTGGTGTGTAAAACCGCAGCGTGACACCGTAGCGGCGCGCGAACAACGCGCTCACCGCTCCGTCCCGGTCGCGCGCGGCCGGCGCGGCGTCGATCAGGACGGAGCCCACGGCGCTGCTGCCGGCCTGTGTCTGGCGCTGGGCCTCGAGCGACACGTAGAATGGGGTGATGACGGCGCGCAATTCTACGGTGTCCCGGACGGGAACGAAGCGATGGCGACCCGCCCATGCGAACGGCTCACCGTCGGCGCCCAGGATCACTACGCCCCGCTCCACGCCCGGTGCCCGGCCTGTGGTCTGCATCGCGAGCGCGAGCTGGTCGAAGGCCGCGTCCCGCGGCAGCAGCCCAGCCGTCATGCCGCGCTCGGCGAGGCGGCGCGCTTCGGCCACCGCGGCCGCGAGCGCGCCGCGCAGCTCGGCCGAGTCCCGAGGGACTCGTTCCGCCCGGACCGCGGTCCAGCAGCACTCGATCCGCCGGACTTGGCGCACGCCCGCGATGACGACGGCGCCGAGCAGGAGGAACGCCAGCGCGGCGAGGCCCGAAGCGATGGCCCGGGGGCCGCGCGCCACCGCCAAGCCGGCGGTCGCCAGCGCCGCGGCCGCCGCCGCCCACGCCCAGACCCCGGCGTTGCCGTGGAGCCACTCCGCCACGGCCACGGCGGCGGCGCAGCCCGCGAGCACGATATGAAGGCGCCGCGTCATTTGAAGACGTTGGTGGCCGACGAAGTCCGCTTCATCCTGGAGCGCGATTCCCGCCTCCTGGTGCCGGTCGGCACCTGCGAGCAGCACGGCCCCCATCTGCCGCTGGGATGCGACACGATCATCGTCGAGCGGCTGGCCGACGATCTCTCCGCCAGCTTCGACATCCTGCGCGCCCCGACGATCGAATACGGCGTGAACACGGCCACCCAGCGGCCGTACGCCGGCAACGCCACGGTGCGCCGCAAGACCCTGCACCGCTGGATGAACGACCTGCTCGGCTCGTGGGAGCAAGCCGGTGTCGACGCGTTCATCATTCTGACGGCGCACGGCCACGACCCGCACCAGGAGGCGCTCTCCACGCTGCGCACCCAGCGCGCCCGGGTCTTCACGGTCGACGTGTTCGCCCTCGACTTCGCCGGCCACGTGGAGGACCAGGACGGACCGATGCACGGCAGCGAGCTGGACACCTCGTTGCTGCTGTACCTCGCCCCCCAGCTCGTGCGGATGGAGCGCGCCCAGGACTTCGTGCTGCCGCCGCGTCAGAGCGCGCGCCACCTGCGCACCACCCGCCCCCTCCCCGAGCTTTCCCCCGGCTCGCTCGGCCGGCCGACGCTGGCCACGCGGGAGAAGGGCGAGCGGCTCTATAAAATGATTTACGAGCGCATCGCGACGCGAGTACTCGGGGTGCCGGTCCTATGAGCGCCCCGCTGCTGGTGCTGCTCGCGCTGCAAGCGCCGCTCGACGAGGGCACACTCCTCGTGCGGCAAGATACCGCGGAGATCGGCCGTGAGGCGTTTCGGCTGTCGGCAGCCCCGGGCGGGGCGGGAGGCGCGGGGTGGACTCTCGCGTCCACGGTCCGTTACGACCGCACCCGCCCCATCGTGGTGCTCAACCCCATCTTGCAGGTCGGGCCCGACTCGGCGCCGGCGAGCCTGGAATACACCGTGGCCGACCCGCGCGAGCCGCTCCGCATCCTGGGACAGCTCGCGCGCGGCCGCTTCACGGTGCGACTCCTGGGCCGTCGCACCGAGCGCGCGCGCGAGTTCCCGGCCGCCGGGCGGGTGGTGGTGCTCGACGACTCGGTGTTTGCCCTGTACCTTTTTGCTGGATGGCAGGCCGGTCCGGGCGCCATGCCCGTTACCGCGATCTTCCCCCGCGGCGGGCGCCGCGAGCCGCTCGTGGTTCAAGACCTTGGCGTCGAGGCCACGACCCTGAACCGCGACGCGGCGTCGCTGCACCACGTGAGCGTGACCGGCGGCGCCAACCAGTTGGTACACCTGTGGCTGGACCGTGCGGGCCGGCTGCTCAAGGTGGAAATCCCCTCGCGCCACCTCACGGCCGAGCGGACCCCGGCCTCCTGACCGGTTCGCCGCAGGGGCGACGGGGTTAGATTCCCGCGCAATCGCTGCCGTCGTCTTAAGTCGAAACCCATGCTGCTCCGAGCGCGTATGAGGTGACGACCTCACGACCGGTCCAAGGAAATCCATGAGGCACATGCTGTTGTCCGTCGGGCTCGCCGTCTGTCCAGCCCTTTCCGTTACCCAGCAACCAACTCCCGCGAACCTGTCGCTCGCCGACGCGATCGCGCTCGCGCGCGCGCACAACCCCGTGTATCGCCAGGCGATCCACGACCGCTCCCCCGCCGGGTGGGGGGTGCGGAACGCCTACTCGAGCCTGCTGATCCCGTCGCTCACTGCGACGGGCGGCGTCGGCTACAGCGGGCCGGGTCAGCAGCGGTTCCTGACGTCCAACTTCTCGCAGAGCGTGTCGACGCTGTCGTCGTTCTACAGCCTCGACCTGAACTGGCAGCTCTCGGGCCAGACGCTCTCCCAGCCCGGGCTCAGGAAGGCGCAGCTCGACGCCGCCGACGCCGATGTCCGCGGCGCGGAGACGAACCTGATCACCGGCGTGACCCAACAGTACCTGAGCGTGCTCCAGGCCCGCGACAACGCCGACGTGGCGCGCCGGGAGCTCGACCGCAACGACGAGTTCTTGAAACTCGCCCAGGCGCGCTACGCCGTAGGCCGGTCATCGCTGATCGACGTGCGCCAGGCGCAGGTGGCGCGCGGGCAAGCGGAGGTCGCGTTGTTGCGGGCGCAGACGGCGCTCCAGCTCGAAAAGCTGCGCCTGTTCCAGCAGATCGGCGTGACGCCGCCGGTGGAGGTGTCCACGGTGCAGCTCACCGACACCTTCCAGGTCCAGACTCCGACGTGGCAGCTCAGCGATCTGTTGACGATGGCCGAGGAGCAGAACCCGTCGCTCAAGGCACTGCGGGCACGCGAGGGCGCCGCCAGTTGGGGAGTGCGCGCCGCCACGGGTGCCTATACCCCCACGGTCTCGGTCTCGGCCAGCTGGTCGGGGTTCACGCAGAAGCTCTCCAACATCACCCCGACGATCGCGGCCGAGTCGGCGGGCGCGGCTGCGAACATGGCGGCGTGCCAGTACGAGAACACGGCGTGGCTCAACGCGGGGCAGTCGGCGCTGAACTGCAACCTGCTGGCGTTCACGCCGCAGCAGGCGCAGGCGATCCGCGACCAGAACACCGCCTACCCGTTCAGCTTTACGCCGCAGCCGTTTCAGGCGCGCCTGGCGATCAGCCTCCCGCTGTGGACCAACTTCTCGCAGCCGCTGCAGGTGTCGCAGGCCAAGGCGCAGCAACAGGACCTGGAGGAGTCGGTGCGGGCGCGCGGCCTGCAGGTGCACACCGACGTGAGCCAGGCCTATCTCACGGTCACGACCGACTACCGCACCATCGCGATCCAGGACACCAACCGCGCGGCGGCGCGCGAGCAGCTGCAGCTCGCCACCGAGCGCTACCGCGTGGGCTCAGGTACGTTCTTCGAGCTGCTGGACGCGCAGGTCGCACAGCTCCGGGCGGAGAGCGACTACGTGAACGCCGTTTACGACTATCACAAGGCGGTCGCCGCGCTCGAGGCAGCGGTGGGCCGGCCGCTGCGGTAACGAGAGGATCCGACAGACATGTCCAAGCGCAATAAACTGCTCGTGGGAGCCGGGGCCACGGTGCTGATCGTGGGGCTCGTGGTGATCAGCGCGGGCGCCCGGCGCGACCGCGGCGTGGAGGTGCGGTTCGAGCAGGCGGGCCGCCGCGACTTGGTCGCCGCCGTCACCGCGAGCGGCAAGATCCAACCGAAGAAGAAGGTCGACATCTCGGCCGACATCACGGGGCGCATCACACGGATCGCGGTGCGCGAAGGGGATCTGGTCACGAAGGGGCAGTTCCTGCTCCAGATCGATCCCACCATCTACCAGGCCAACCTGCAGCAGGCGGAGGCGACCTACGCCTCCTCGCAGGCGGCGGCGGTGCAGGCGAAGGCCAACCGCGACCAAGCGCAGCGCGCGCTGGGCCGCACCAAGGAGCTGCGGACCCAAAACCCCAACCTGATCTCGCAGGAGCAGCTCGAGCAGGCGCAGACGGCGTTCGACATCGCCGAGGCGAACCTGACGGCCGCGCAGCACCAGGTGGACCAGGCCCGCGCCGCGGTGCGGTCCGCCAGTGACAACCTCCGCAAGACGACGCTGTTGGCCCCGATGAACGGGCGCGTGACGCGGCTCCCGGTCGAAGAGGGAGAGGTCGCCGTGCCGGGGACGTTCTCGAAGGACGTCGGCCTGCTGCTGACCGTCTCCGATCTATCCGTGATCCAGGCGAAGGTGAAGGTGGACGAGACCGACGTGGTGCGCATCCATCTCGGGGACTCGGTGGATGTCTCGATCGATGCGTTCCCGGATACCTCGTTCACGGGACGGGTGACCAAGCTGTCCAACTCGAGCATCCTCACGGCGGCCTCGAGCGCCACCGGGCAGAACGACCGCGCCGTGGACTACGAGGTCGAAGTGACGCTCAACCACCCGCCGGCCGACGTGCGCCCGGACCTCTCGGCCACCGCGCGGATCATCACCGACACGCGCAAACAGGCGCTCTCGATCCCGATCATCGCGCTCACGGTACGGGAGAACAAACCGGTCTCCACCGAAAACCGACCCCTGGACACCGCGGCGACCCGTAAGAAGAAGGAAGCCGAAGGCGTATTCGTCGTGGACAAGGGCAGCGCCACGTTTCGGCCGATCAAGGTCGGGATCGCCGGAGACGAGTACTTCGAGGTGCTGGACGGCTTGAAGCAGGGGGAAACCATCGTCGCGGGGCCCTACCAGGCGATCCGCGATTTGAAGGACGGCACGCGCGTGCGCCCGCTGAAGCAGGCCGCGGACACCACGAAGAAGACCGTGAAGAAGACCGCATGACGGACGTGCAGCCGTTCCGGACGGGCGACACGCCGCTCCCCGACATCGTGATCCTGACGCACAAGCTCACGCGCGACTACGACATGGGAGGCGAAGTGGTGCGCGCGCTGCGCGGCGTCAGCCTGCAGATCCGCAAGAACGAGTACGTCGCCGTCATGGGACCGTCGGGGTCGGGGAAGTCGACCTTCATGAACTTGATCGGCTGCCTGGATACTCCCACCGCGGGCGAATACTGGCTGAACGGGCAGAAGGTGAGCGATTTGTCGGATGACGAGCTGGCCCGTATCCGGAACAAAGAGATCGGGTTCGTCTTTCAAACGTTCAACCTGCTGCCGCGGGCGACGGCGCTGCACAACGTGGAGCTGCCACTCATCTACGCCGGGCAGCCCGCGCGACAGCGGCGCGAGCACGCGGCGCGGGCGCTCACCAGCGTGGGGCTGGGCGACCGGATGGACCACCGGCCGAACGAGCTGTCGGGCGGCCAGCGCCAGCGCGTGGCGATCGCCCGCGCGCTCGTGAATCAGCCCTCGATCCTGCTGGCGGACGAGCCCACCGGCAACCTCGACTCGGCGACGAGCGGCGAGCTGATGCAGGTGTTCGGCGACCTACACCGCCAGGGCCAGACGATCGTCATGGTCACGCACGAGCACGACATCGCGGCCCACGCGGCGCGCGTCGTCACCCTGCGGGATGGGGTCATCGCCACCGACCAGCTCCAGGCCGCCTAGGTGCGGTTTCTCGAGGCGGTCCGGCTCGCGCTCCAGACGATCCGCACGCAGAAGTTGAAGAGCGGCTTTTCGCTGCTCGGTGTCTTCATCGGCGTCGCGTCGCTGATCGGTGCGTGGTCGATCGTCAACGGTGTGAACCGCTACATGACCGAGAAGTTCGCCCAGACGCTGTACGGGGTGAACACGTTTCAGCTGCGGCGCCGGCCGATGTTCACGCCCAACGTGCCCGACTCGGTGTGGCGGTCGTGGGCCCGCCGCCCCCGCATCCGCTTCAGCGACGCGGAAGCGCTGAGCGCCGGCCTCACGGTGCCCGTCATCACCGCCTGGCAGTCGAGTGACAACATCACCGTCTCGTACCGCGACAAGCAGGCGCGGGACATCGAGCTGACGGCGGCGAGCGAGCGCTATTTCGACATCAAGAATCTGCGGCTCGCCCTGGGACGGGCGTTCACCGCTCAGGAAAACCGCGCCGGCGCGGCGGTGGTCGTGCTGGGCGACGCCGTGGCCCAGCGGCTGTTCGTCGACCGCACCCCGCTCGACCGCAACGTGCGGATCGGCGGCATCGCCTATCGCGTGATCGGCGTGGTGGAGCGGCAGGGCAGCATCCTCGGCTTCCCGCTCGACCGCTTCGTCGTCGTGCCGGCGCTGTCGCCCGCGCAGAATCTCGTCAACCCGCCCGGGATCCTCGACGCCTTCCTCGTGAAGGCGCAATCCGAGCCCGAGATGCGCGTGGCGCTGGACCAAGCCGAGGGGATCATGCGCAGCCGCCGCCATCTGCGGCCGCGCCAGGACGATAACTTCGCGCTGGACACGTCCGAAGGCGTGCAACGCTTCTGGGCCGGCATCAGTCGCATCCTCGTCGTAGTGCTGCCGGGCGTGGTGGTCGTGTCGCTCGTGATCGGCGGCATCGTGATCATGAACATCATGCTCATGTCGGTGGCGGAGCGGACGCGCGAGATCGGCCTGCGGAAGTCGCTGGGCGCTCGGCGCCGGGACGTGCTGCGCCAGTTTCTCGCCGAATCGGCCGCGATCGCCACCGTCGGCGCGGCGTTCGGCGTCGTCGCCGGCATCGGGCTCACGTTCCTGATCGCCGCCACCTCGCCCCTCCCGGCCAGGGTGTCGCCCGCGTCGATCTTGTTGGGCGTCGTCATGGGCGCGAGCGTCGGCGTGATCGCGGGCGTGTATCCCGCCAGCCGCGCGGCGCGGCTCGACCCCATCGCCGCGCTGCGCCAGGAGTAGCCGTGACCGCCCTGTTCGAAGGCGTCGGCATCGCTCTCGCGTCGCTGCGCGCCCACAAGATGCGCGCCGCTCTCACGATCCTGGGTGTCGCCATCGGCGTCACGGTCGTGATGGTCATCGGCGCGTTGATCAGCGGGTTCAACAAGGGCATCTCCGACATGCTCGCGTCGCTCGGCCCCAAGACGTTCTGGGTCGGGCGCTATTGGGGCGGGCAGGGCGACGTGGATCCGGAAGATCCGGATCCGTGGCGGCGGCGCCCGCCGCTCACGATGACGGAGGCCAACCGCCTCGAGCAGCTCCCCTCCGTCGCCTTCGTGGTGGTCGACGAGAACAGCTCGGCGGACATCGACTTCGAAGGCCACCGCATGTCGGCCATCAACATCCGGGGCCGCAACGCCGACTGGCCGAAGATCGAGCGCGGGATCATCCACCCCGGTCGCTCGTTCAGCCACGTCGAGGACGCCGCCAACAGCCACGTCGTCGTGGTGAACTCGAAGCTGGCGGAGAACCTGTTCGGCCAACGGGACCCGACGGCGCGGCGCATCAAGATCAGCGGCGTGCCGTACGAAGTGATCGGTGTGTACGACCCACCGCCCCACCTGTTCGGCGGGGACGACCGGCCCCAAGCCATGATCCCCCACGGGACCTTCATGAAGGACCTGCAGTATTGGCGCGGCTGGATGGACATGTTCGTGGTCCCGCAAGACTCGGTGTCGCTCGAACGAGCCATGGACGACGTCACCATGGCCCTGCGCACGATGCGCGGGCTCCGGCCGGGGCAGCGGAACAACTTCGATGCGGTCACGCAGGAAGTGTACGTGAAGGCCATCAACAGCTTCACGCTGGTAGCCCGGGTCTTGATGATTGCGCTCTCGATGGTGGGCCTGCTGGTCGGGGGCATCGGCGTGGTCGCGATCATGATGATTTCGGTCACCGAGCGCACCCGCGAGATCGGCGTGCGCAAGGCACTCGGCGCGACGCGGCGTGAAATCCTGTGGCAGTTCCTGGTCGAGGCGGCGACCCTGACGCTGGTGGGCGGGATCGTCGGCATGGTGTTGGGCTGGCTCGTGTCCCTGGTGCTCGCCCGCGCCACGCCGGTTCCCGCCTACGTGCCGCTCGGCTCCGTCGTCGTCGCGCTGGCCGCGGCCGCGGTCACCGGGCTGTTGTTCGGCATCTACCCCGCGAGCAAGGCCGCCCGCCTCGATCCAGTGGAAGCGCTGCGCTACGAATAGGCGCTCGGCCGGATAGGATGTAGCATGGCCTTCTTCGAGGCCGTCCGCCTCGCCTTGCAGACCATCCGGGCGCAGAAGCTGAAGAGCGCCTTCTCCATCATCGGCGTGTTCATCGGCGTGATGTTCCTCATCGCCGTCGTCTCCGTCGTGCAGGGGATGAACCGCTACATGACCGACAAGTTCGCGGGCACGATCCTCGGCGTGAACACGTTCCGGCTCCGCCAGTTCCCCGACGTGCAGCTCGGCAACGTCACCGACTCGACGTGGCGGGTGTGGCGACGGCGACCGCGGGTGACGTACGCAGACGCCCAGGCGGTGGCGCGTGGGGTGACGATCCCGGTGCTCGCCGCGTGGGAGTCGAACACCCGGGCGGCGCTCACCGCCGGCCGGAAGCAGGCGAAGGACGTGCAGGTCACGGCGGCGACGGAGCTGTATTTCGACATCCGCTCCCTCCGCGTCGAGCAGGGCCGCGCCTTTACCGCGCAGGAGGTGGAGGCCGGGGCGCCGGTCCTGGTGCTGGGACACGAGCTCGCGGACAAGCTGTTCGAGGGCCAGGACCCGATCGGCCGCGAGGTGAAGCTCTTCCAGCTCCCGTACCGGGTGATCGGGGTCGTGGAGAAGCAGGGCAACCTGTTCGGGCTGTCGCTCGACAAGTTCGCGGTGGCGCCGGCGAGCGCGCCGCTCAGGCGCTACGTCAACCCGCCGCGCGTGGTGGACGCGCTGGCGATGAAGGCCAACTCGCAGCCCGAGATGCGGGAGGCGATGGCGCAGGCTGAAGCGCTGATGCGGAGCCGCCGCCACTTGCGGCCGCGCCAGGCGGACGACTTTGCGCTGGAGACCGCGGACGAGGTGCTCGACTTCTGGAGCAAGATCAGCCGCGTGCTGTTCCTGGCGCTCCCGGGCCTCGTCGCGATCTCGCTGGTCGTGGGTGGGATCGTGATCATGAACATCATGCTGATGGCGGTCGCCGAGCGCACGCGCGAGATCGGGATCCGGAAGTCGCTCGGCGCCCGACGGCGCGACATCCTGCGGCAGTTCCTGGTCGAGGCCACCACGCTCGCCACCGTGGGCGCCGCCGGCGGCGTCGGTCTGGGACTCGCGCTCGCCGGCGCCGTGGCGGCGACCACGCCGCTCCCGGCCGCGGTCGCGCCCTGGTCGATCGTGGCCGGCGTCGTGCTCGGCGCCGGCGTGGGCATCGTCGCCGGCGTGTATCCGGCGAGCCGCGCGGCCCGGCTCGACCCGATCGCGGCCCTACGGCACGAGACATGACCAGCCTGTTCGAAGGCGTCGGCATCGCGCTGGACTCGCTGCGCAGCAACAAGGGGCGGGCCGCGCTGACCATCCTCGGCGTCGCCATCGGCGTGATGGTCGTGATGGTGATCGCCGCGATGATCAGCGGAATCAACAAGAGCGTGTCGAACATCTTCGAGTCGATCGCGCCACGCACGTTCCTCGTATGGCGCTTCTTCCAGGCGGGGGTCAACGTCTCGGACGGCTCCGACGAATCGAGCCCCTGGCGCCGCAACCCGCCGATCAGCGAGATCGAAGCAGACCGCATCGCCCAGCTCCCCTCGGTGCGCTACGTCACCCGCCGCGACGAGAGCGCCGCCACCGTGGAGTTCGCCGACCTGCGACTCGAGTCGGTCAACGTCGCGGGGTTGTCCGCGCAGTGGGTGGAGGTGAACGGCGGCGACGTCTACCCGGGGCGCACTTTCACGCGGCTCGAGGACCTCGCCAACAGCCCCGTCGCGGTCATCAATCGCAAGCTGGAAGACCAGCTGTTCCGCGGGCGCGACCCGATCGGCCAGTCGATCCACGTCGCCGGCGCGCCGTTCACCGTGATCGGGGTGTACACCCCGCCCCCCAGCCTCTTCAGCGGCAGCACGCCGCCCTTCGTCGGGATTCCGCACGGCGCCTTCGCCAAGCACGTGCCCTACTTCAAGGGGTGGATGCGGCTGGCCGTCGCCCCGGCGCCCGACTACAGCCAGCAGCAGGCGATGGACGAAGTGGTCGCGACGCTGCGCTCGCTCCGCGGCATGAAGCCCGGCCAGGAGAACAGCTTCTCGATCGTGACGCAGGACAAGCTGCTCGATTCCTGGAACCAGGTCACGGGGATGTTCTTCCTGGTCATGCTGGTGCTGTCGTCGATCGGGCTGATGGTTGGGGGCGTGGGGGTGGTCGCGATCATGATGATCTCGGTCACCGAGCGCACGCGGGAGATCGGGGTCCGCAAGGCGCTCGGCGCGACGCGCCGCGCTATCCTGTGGCAGTTCCTCGTCGAGGCGTCGACCCTGACGCTGGTGGGCGGCGCGGCCGGGATGCTGGTGGGCGGCGGCGTCGCGTTCGCGATCTCGCGTTTCACCCCGATCCCCGCCAACGTGCCTCTCTGGTCGATCGTCGTCGCGCTCGGCGCCTCGGCGTTGACCGGGGTGGGCTTCGGGCTCTACCCGGCCAGTCGGGCCGCCCGGCTCGATCCGGTGGAAGCGCTGAGATACGAATAAGACGGTGGAGGTTGGTGGAGGAAAGTGAAGGTTGGTGGAGGTCGCACTTGCACAACCTCTACCATCCTCCACCAACCTCCAGCGCCTTGTAGTTTTCTCGTCATGCAGCTCACCGAAGCCATCCTCCAGGCCTTGCAGACCGTGTGGAGCCATAAGCTACGGTCGTTCTTCACGCTGCTCGGCATCATCGTGTCGGTGGCGTTCCTGATCGCCGTGGTGGCAGTGATCCAGGGAATGAACGCGTACGTGCGGGAGCGGCTCGCCGGCGCCATCGTGGGCGTGAACGCGTTCCAGATCCGGCGCGACCCGATCCAGGTGGGATTCATCGACGACGAAGCGTGGAGCCGGATCCAGCGCCGTCCGATCATCGCGCCCGAGGATGTCCCATACGTCGAGCGCGCCATTCCGGACGCGCAAGCGATCGCGCTGCAGTCGGGGTGGCCCACCCCCACGGCCGACGTCGCGTGGCGCAACCGCACGATCGGCGACGCGTTCGTGTTCGGCGTCACCGCCCCCTATCAGATCGTGCAGGACTACCGGCTCGCGGCGGGCGACCCGCTCACCGACCTGGACGTGCGCGAGCGGCGCCTCGTGGCGGTCCTCGGGTTCGACGTGGCCGAGAAGTTGTTCGACGACGCCGCCCGGGCCGTGGACCAGCGGGTGCGCGTGCGGGGTTGGACGTTCACCATCAAGGGCGTGATCGCGAAGAAGGGGACAGTGCTGGGTCAGTCGTGGGACGGGTTCGTAATGCTCCCGCTCACGACGTTCGAGGCGCTGTACGGGCGCCGCCAAACGACGGTGATCTCCGTCAAGATGCCGGCGGCGGAGCAGGTGGCCGAGGCCATGCTGCGCGCCGAGGAGGCCATGCGGATCGCGCACCGGCTGCGGCCGGGCCAGGACAACGATTTCACGGTGGACACGGCGGAAGGGCTCATTTCCTTCTGGCAGAGCCTCACCCACGTCATTTTTACGGTCGTCCCGGCGGTTGTAGTCATCGGCATCGTGGTCGGAGGCATCGTGATCATGAACATCATGCTCATGAGCGTGACCGAGCGCACGCGGGAGATCGGGATTCGCAAGTCGCTGGGCGCGACGCGGCGCGCCATCCGCCGCCAGTTCCTGGCGGAATCCGTGACGCTCTCGCTGGTGGGGGGCGTGCTCGGCCTCGCCGCCGGCATGGCGCTCGCCGGGCTGGTGGCAGCGGCGACGCCGCTGCCAGCGCGCGTGACCGGATGGTCAGTGGGCGTCGCGCTCGGCCTCGGGCTCACAGTCGGCGTATTGTTCGGCGTGTATCCCGCGACCCGCGCGGCACGGCTCGACCCCATCGCCGCGCTGCGGGCCGAATGAGGCTGCACTCCGTCGGCGAGGGCTGGCTGATCGCCCTCGAGCAGCTGCGGGCCAACAAGGCCCGCTCAGGTCTCACGGTGCTGGGTGTCGTCATCGGGATCGCGACCGTGATGGCCATGGCCTCGATCGTCTCGGGATTCCGCCAGCAGATCGTGCAGACTCTGGAGGTCGTCGGCCCCACGACGTTCCGCGTGCTGCGATTCTTCAGCCAAACGCCGGTCAACCCCGACGCCCTTCCCCGGGAGATCCGGCAGCGCCCGGTGCTCAAGCCCGAGGAGGCGGAGGCGATCGCGCGACTCCCCGAGATCCACTACGCCGCGATTTGGACGCAGCTGTTCCACCGGTTCGAGTACGGCGGCATCCGCACCCAGACCCTCGCCCTGTTCGGCGCGGACGACCGTTTCATGGAGATCCTGGGCGGCGGCATCGACCGCGGCCGGTTGTTCACGCCAGCCGAGCGCCGGACGGGGGCGCCGGTGATCATCGTGGAGCGGCGCACGGTGGACCGCCTGTTCGGGCCGCTCGACCCCGTCAACCGGCTGATCAAGGTCGGCGGCCGTCCCTTCAGGGTGATCGGCGTGTACCAGCGACCCACCAACATCTTCGAGCTCCCGGGTGCGCCGGAGATCGCCGGCATCGTGCCGTTCGAGACGGCGCGACGTAACTTCAAGTTCGACGAGGTGAATGGACTGATCATTCTCGTGCGGCCCGTCGCCGGCGTCGGCGTGCCCCGGGCGATGGATGCGGTCACGCTGCAGCTGCGGCGCATGCGGGGCATTCGCGTGGGCCAGCCCAACAGCTTCGACATGCTCACGTCGGACCAGGTGCTGAGTGTGTTCGATGGCCTCACCGCCGCGTTTTTTCTCGTGATGCTCGTGCTCTCGAGCATCGCCCTCATGGTGGGCGGCATCGGCGTCATGGCGATCATGATGGTCTCCGTCACCGACCGGACGCGCGAGATCGGACTCCGCAAAGCGGTGGGAGCGACCCGCCGGGAAATCCTGTGGCAGTTTCTCGTCGAGGCCGCCACTCTCACGCTCGTGGGCGGCGTGATCGGCATCGTGTTCGGTCTCGCCGCGGGCGAAGTCCTCAAGTCGCTGCTGCGCTTCTCGACGACCGTCCCGCTGTGGAGCGCCGCCGTGGCGACCGTCGTCTCGATCACCGTCGGAGTGGTCTTCGGCATCGTGCCCGCCAACCGGGCGGCGGGCCTGGATCCGGTCGAGGCCCTCCGCTATGAGTGAGCAGCGCGTCGACTTGTTAGCGATCGCGGCTCACCGCGACGACGTCGAGCTGACCTGCGGCGGCACGCTCGCCAAAGCGGTGCGCGCGGGCCACCGCGTCGGCATCCTCGATCTGACGCAGGGCGAAACCGGCACGCGGGGAGATGCCGCCACGCGTGCCGCCGAGGCCGCGCGGGCCGCCGCGGCGCTCGGAGTGCACGTGCGGCTCAACGCTCAGCTCCGCGACGCGCACCTCCAGAACGACGAGCCGTCACGCACCCGGCTGGTCGAGCTCGTCCGGGCCACCCGCCCGCGCGTCGTGATCCTGCCGTTCGCGGTGGGCCGCCATCCGGACCATCGCATCGCCTCCGAGCTGGGGCGCGACGCTTGCTACCTGGCCGGCCTCGCCAAGTACGGCGGCGCGGGCGATCCCCACCGGCCCTTCAAGATTCTCTATGCGCTCGCGTACCGCGAAGATCCCGTGAAGCCGACGTTCGTCGTGGATATCTCGGCCAGCTTCGATGTGAAGATGCAGGCGATCCGCTGCTACGCCTCGCAGTTCGACGGCGCCAAGGCGGCCGGAGAGATCTATCCCACCGGTCAGGACCTGTACGAGCTGATCCGCGTGCAGTCGGCCCACTACGGCTCCCTCATCCGCCGGCCGTACGGCGAGCCGTTCTTCTGTCACGAGACGCTGGAAGTCCAGGACGTGCTGCAGCTTGGCGTGCAGTCCCTGTAGCCTTTAGATTTTCCGGGACAAGATGACCAAGCGCCTGGTGTATCTCGACAACGCCGCCACCACTCCGGTCCGGCCTGAAGTCCTGGAGGCGATGCTGCCCTACCTCGGGAAGGACGCCTTCGGGAACCCGTCGTCCGCCCATCGGTTTGGGCGCGCCGCTCGCGCCGGCGTCGAGGAGGCGAAGCGCACGATCGCCGAGGCCCTGGGCGCCGAGCCCGGCCAGGTGATCTTCACTTCGGGCGGCACGGAGGCGGACAACCTGGCGGTGATCGGGTCCGCGCTCGCGGCCCGCGACCGCGGCGGCCCGTTCCGCGTGGCCGTGGCGGCGACGGAGCACAAGGCCGTGCTCGCCGCCGCGCACGCGGTGCAGCACCTCGGGGGCGAGGAGGTCATCCTCCCCGTCGCCGCGTCCGGCGCGGTGGAGCAGGAGGCACTCGACCGAGCCGTGTTACGCGGGGTGGCGGTGGTGAGCGTGATGTGGGTGAACAACGAGGTGGGGACGATGCAGCCGGTCGGGTCGCTCGCCGCCCGATGTCGCGAGGCAGGCGTCTCGTTCCACTCGGACGCGGTTCAGGCGCTCGGCAAGGTCCCCCTCTCGCTCCGGGAGGTCGGCTGTACCCTCCTCACCATCTCCGGCCACAAGATCGGCGCCCCCAAGGGGATCGGCGCGTTGATCGTGCGCGACCGCCACGCGGTGGAGGCGATCATCCACGGCGGTGGCCAGCAGTTCGGGATCCGGCCGGGAACGGAAAACGTGCCGGGCATCATCGCGCTCGGGAAGGCGGTCCAGCTTGCGATGGCGGAGCAGGCCGAGCTCGCCCGGCGGCTGCGCGCGCTGCGCGACGAGCTGGAGCGGCGGCTGGTCGAGGTCGTGCCCGATGCGGTGATCCACGGCGGGCGGGCCGAGCGCGCGCCGCACGTGACGAACGTCTCCTTCCCGGGCACCGACTCCGAGGCCCTGCTGATGCACTTGGATCTCGCGGGGATCGCCTGCTCCTCGGGCTCCGCCTGCTCGACGGGCGCGGTCGAGCCGTCGCACGTGCTCACGGCGATGGCTGTACCACGCGAGCTCGGCGTGGCGGCGCTGCGGTTCTCGTTCGGCAGAGACAATGCGGCGGAGGACGTGGATACGGTCATTGGTGCACTGCCGAAGATCGTTGACAAGGTCCGGCAGCTGTCCGCGGTGTTGCATCGGTGATGAGCAGAGCGTCGCACGAGGGCACGACGGCACGTTGCCAGCAAGAGCACAGGGCCAGCGGGGAACGTGCAAACGTGCCGTCGTGCAACGGGGTGGGGGGAACCAGTGGCTGAACGGGTGCTCGTGGCAATGTCAGGGGGCGTCGATTCGTCCGTCGCAGCGGCGCTCTTGGTGGATGCGGGGTACGATGTCGTCGGCGCCACCATGAAGCTGTTTTGCTACGGCGACTCGGTCCCCGACCGGCCCTGCTGCTCGCTCGACTCGATCGCCGATGCGCGGCTCGTCGCCCACAAGCTCGGCATCCCGCATTACGTGTTGAACTTCGAGGACCGCTTCGGTCACGACGTGATCGACGACTTCGTCGCCGAGTACGCCCGCGGCCGGACACCGATTCCCTGCGTGCGCTGCAACTCGTTCACCAAGTTCCGCGACTTCCTGTATCACGCCGACGCGCTGGACTGCGCCTACGTGGCGACGGGGCATTACGTGATCGCCCGGGGCGGGGCGCTGTACCGCGGGCGCGACCCGCACAAGGACCAGTCCTACTTCCTCTGGGGGATCGACCGCTCGGTGGTCGCGCGCATGCTCGCGCCGGTGGGTGAGCTCACCAAGCCCGAGACCCGCTCGGTCGCCCGGCGACTGGGTCTCGCCACCGCCGACAAAGCGGAGTCCGTGGAGATCTGCTTCGTCCCGGACGACGACTACGTCGCCGTGCTCGAGCAGCGCCTTCCCGCCGACGCGCCCGCGCTCGCCCCCGGCCCGCTCGTCACGGTGGGGGGAGCGGTGGTGGGCGAGCACGGCGGGTTCGCCCGCTACACCGTCGGCCAGCGGCGTGGCCTGCCCGGCGGCTTCGAGCGTCCGATGTACGTCGTCGCCATCCGGCCCGAGACCCGCGAGGTCGTGATCGGCTCGGGAGACGAGCTGTTCGGCCACGACGTCGTGCTGGAAGAGGTGAACTGGCTCACTGATCCGGCGCGGCCGGGTGACGAGGTCTTGGTACAGTGCCGGTACCGGGCGCGCGCCGTCCCGGGTCGCGTGCGTGACGGCGCCGGCGAGACGCTGGCGCTCGATCTTGCGGAGCCGGTGCGTGCGATCACACCGGGTCAGTCGGGCGCGCTGTACGACGCGGCCGGGCGCCTGCTCGGCGGCGGCGTGATCGCGTAACCCCTTCTCCCCAAACGCATCCGCGGGGCGCTGCGCCTGGGTGCGGCGCGTCACAGCCTCCTCAAGCAGGTCGAGGGTAGGTTGCCGGTCGCACTCTCTCCCCAGCCAACAACCGGAGGACGCAGCATGTCGGCATGTCGTCGCACGTGGTGGGCTGTCGCCGCCGCCGCCCTGATCGCAGGCGCGTGCAAAGACGGAACCGCCCCCCAGCTCTCCAATCCCCAGCAGCTCAGCTCCAACCTCCAGACCGTCTCGAGCGTTTTCGGGTCCCCAGCGTTCCAGTCGTTCGGGGCGCTCGATAGCGCGCCCGGGTCGCCGGTCACCCCGTCGACCCCTGCGGGTGCTTTGCTCAGTGCCGCGCGCGTCGCGCCGCCGCAGCCGTACGCCGACGCGCCGGCCCGGCTCCAGGCGTTCCGCTCCGCCGCGACGGCACTCGGCTCGCCCATCTCGGCGCAGGTGATCCCCAGCAGCGTCTGGGGCAAGACGTACGTGTGGGACGCGACGACCCATCATTACATCGAGGACGCGAGCCAGTTCGACGCCAGTCGCCACGGCGTCCGCATCATCCTCTACGCGGTCGATCCGACCACGCGTCACGTCGTCGAGCCTCCCGTCGCCGTCGGCTTCGCCGACCTGCTGGACGAGAGCGCGGGTAACACGAACCAGCTGCATGTGATCGTGAAGGGCGGGACGCCGACCAACTCCGGCCCCACCTACGTCGACTACACGGTGAACGGTACGGTGATCGGCACCCCTGCGTCCGCCTTCAGCGCGACCGGGGTCGGGTTCGTCACCGACGGCACGCGGCGCATCGACTTCAACGCCACGTTCTCGGCCACGAATCTGACGACCGACAATCCGGACGGTCAGGTCGACGTCCACTGGGCGCTCGACAATCCAGTGGTCACCGTAGACCTGCACGAGACGGTCACGACGCCGGACGCGAACAATGCGACGCTCGCGATCGACTTCATCTACACCCACGGCGGTGAGACGGTGGAGTTGAAGGGCAGCGTCACGGTGGTCACGTCCCCTGGGTCGGTCACGGCCGACCTGGCCGTGTACGTCAATGGCAACAGCCACCCGTCGGCCGTCGTCCGTGGGACGGACGATGCCAGCCACAACGGCATCACGATCACCCACGAAGACGGCAGCCAGCTCACGCTGGACGAGCAGGACGCGCTCAGCCGGCTGTGGGAGCTGCCGGACCGTCTCGAGGCGGCGCTCGAGCAGCTGTTCCACCCGGCCAGGCACTTCATGGGCGCCTGATCGGCGTCTACCGAACAGCGCGAGGCATTCCCCCCCCGTCGGACTCTGGTCCGGCGGGGGATTTCGCTGTATTAGGGAGGCTGGAACGATGGGCTACCGCCTCCTTGCCGACGCGGTCGTGCTGGCGCACACGGCGTTCGTAGGCTTCGTCGTGCTGGGCGGGTTCCTCGCCTGGCGCTGGAGTTGGCTCGCGTGGCTGCACCTCCCCTGCGCCGTCTGGGGAGCGGTGATCGAGTACCAGGGCTGGGTGTGCCCGCTCACCCCGCTCGAGAATGCCTTACGACGGCGCGCCGGCCTGGAAGGCTACGCGGGCGGGTTCGTCGAGCATTACGTCCTTCCGACGCTGTACCCGGCCGGACTGACGCGGCCGCTGCAAGCCGTGCTGGGAACGTTGGTGGTGGTCGTCAACCTGATTGCCTACGGAGTGCTGCTGCGCCGCGCGCTCCGGGGCGGAGGAGGGTGAACCGATGCTAACGCGCCGGCACTTCGTGGAATCGCTGTTCGCCGCCGGGGCGGCCATCCCGTCGCTGAAGAACGACGGCCTCGACCGGCTGCGCCGCTTGGGGCCGCGCGCCGACGGTCGGACGCCCGCTGCTCTGGCGGACGACGAAGACTTCTGGCGTGAGGTGCAGCAGGCGTTCACGCTCGACCACACGATCATCAACTTGAACAACGGCGGCGTGAGCCCGAGTCCGCGCATCGTGCAGGAAGCGATGCGGCGCTACCTCGACTACTCCAACACGGCGCCGGCGTACACGATGTGGCAGATCCTGGAGCCCGAGATCGAGTCGGTCCGGCGCCGCCTGGCGGCCAGCTTCGGCTGCGACGCCGAGGAGATGGCCATCACGCGCAACGCAAGCGAGGCGATCGAGGTGGTGCAGCTCGGGCTGCCGCTCGAGCGCGGCGACGAGGTGCTCACGACCACGCAGGACTACCCGCGGATGCTCACCACCTGGCGCCAGCGGGAGCGGCGCGATGGCATCGTACTCCGGGAGATCAGCTTCCCGGTGCCGCCCCCCTCGCAGGACGATCTGGCGCAGCGGATCGAACGCGCGATCACCCCGAAGACCAAGGTCATCCACGTTTGCCACATCACGAACCTCACCGGCCAGATCTTCCCGATCCGGAAGATCGCCCAGCTCGGGCGCGCGCGCGGCATCGAGGTCATCGTGGACGGCGCGCACGCCTACGCCCACTTCCCCTTCACGCGCGACGACCTCGACTGCGATTACTACGGCACCAGCCTGCACAAGTGGCTGCTCGCCCCTCACGGCACCGGCTTCCTATACGTGCGCAAGGCGAAGATCGAGAAGATCTGGCCGCTCATGGCCGCGCCGCCCGAAATGAACCGGGACATCCGTAAGTTTGAGGAGATCGGGACGCACCCCGCCGCCAACCACAACGCCATCGCGGAAGCGCTCACGTTCCACGAGGGGATCGGCGCGGAGCGCAAAGCGGCCCGGTTGCGGTTCCTGTTCCAGCGCTGGGCGAAGCGGCTCGAGCGGCTGCCGCGGGTAAAGATCCTCACGCCCTACGACCCGGCGCAGTCGTGCGGGCTGGCGAGTGTGGCGATCGAGGGCATGGACCCGAACAAGGTCGTGGCGTACCTGTGGGACAAACACCGCATCATCGTCACCCCGATCGTGCACAAGGAGTTCGCGTGCGTACGGGTGACGCCGAATGTGTACACGACGGCAACGGAGATGGATCGGTTTGGGGACGTGATGGAGGACGTCCTGAAGAAGGGGCTGCCAACGTAACGGGGTCACAGGATGGGACACTCATATTGGCAACCTGCATGTCTGTAGGCTAGAATGGCCCCATGAAACGCTGCGTACTCTTCATTTTCGCATTGTGCGCCGCCTGCAGCGGCCCAGCCCGGAAGCCCGGCACCGCCGCGGGAGACTCGCTCACCGAGCGCCAGCGCGACAGCATGCTGGCCAAGTCCAAGATTCCGGGCGCGAGCGGCGTCGGCAAGGCGATGCGGGTGGCGGACTCGACCAGCGCGGGGATTCGGGCGGCGGACAGCGTCGCGCCGTGAGGTTGGTCGAGGGTCGAGCCATGTTCGGACTCGGTCTCTGGATTCTCGCTAGTGCCTGCGAGCCGTCGGATCCATGCCGCTCCTCCAGGATGCACCTGCGGACCCGCTACGCCGCCCGCTACGTCGGCCACTGGGTGGTCGCGCGCGGCGACACCCTCACCCTCCCTCAGATGGGCGACCGGTTCAAGCTCACCAATGTGGTCCTCGACACCGCGCGAGTCGCGGTGGGCAGAGACTGCCACTTCAGAGGGACGTTGGTGTTTCAGGTGCCGCGCGCCGAAACGCTGGCAGTGACGTGGTTGGGCGCGCCGGAGCAGGCGCTCATCTACGGCTGGCCCGCCGAGCTCGGCCCCTTCGCCGGCATCGGCGCCGTGCGCGTGGGGGACTCGCTGGCCGGGGCGATCCTGTTCGACGAGCGGCTCGGCGTGCGTGTGCGGCCGGGCGTGACGGCGCGCTTTATCGCGGGCCGGGCGCGCCAGTGAGCAAACCGGCTATCTTGTCCGATATCCCGACCGGCGAGGCATCCAATGGACGGGCGGCGCGTGACGGCGTACGGCTCGATGCTCGGCGTGGCCTTCGGGGGGTTCACGTGGGTGGTCGTAGCAGGCGGGCTGATCCACGAGCCCGTCGTGAGCCTCGGTGGCGTCGCGTTGGGATCCCTCGTCTGGTGGTTCGGGGGCCGCGGCTTGCTGCGCTACCCGACGCGCCCAGCGATGGTGTGGGGCGTGCTCACGCTATTCGTGGTGCTGATCGACTGGGCGGTTCTCGCCTATGTCCTGCCGCGGCTGCCGGAACAGGGCGGCAGCATTTATCTGGGCACGTCTCGGTCGGCGTACACGATGCTACAACCGATCCTCCTCGTCTGCGGGGCTGCCGGGACGGCCCTCGTACTGTGGGACCTTCTCAGGAGACGCTGACATGCCGCTGACTGCCGCCGAGCGCGCCACGATGATCGAGCGCTATGCCCACGGCCCAACGCTGCTCAAGCGGGCGCTGGCGAAGATTCCCGCCGATGCGCTCAAGTGGAAGCCCGCCTCCGGCAAGTGGTCGGCGCACGAGATCGTGGTCCACTGTGCCGACGCCGAGACGAATGCCCACATGCGGCTGCGCTACCTGATCGCCGAGCCCGACCCCGTGATCGTCGGGTACGACCAGGACGGCTGGGCCCTGGCCTTCGACTACCACGCACACCCTCTCGACCTGGCGCTGGCGACGGTGGAAGCCGTGCGGGCGAACACGCTGCCGCTGCTCAAGCGGATGACGGTGCAGGACTGGCAGAAGACGGGCCGGCACACCGAATCCGGACGCTACGCCACCGAGGATTGGCTCGCCATCTACGCCGAGCACCTCGAGAAGCACTCGCGCCAGCTGGAGCGCAATCTCGCGGGCTGGAACAGCCGATGAGGGGGTTCGTCTTTCGACTCATCATCACGGCGCTCGGCCTCTGGGCCGCAGCCACCATCATCCCCGGCGTGCAGATCGCCGGCGTGGGCACGCTGATCCTCGCGGCGGTGTTGCTCGGGGTCGTCAACGCGATCATCCGCCCGATCATTTTGATCCTGACGCTCCCGCTCACCGTGCTGACGCTGGGCCTGTTCATCCTGGTGGTGAACGGGATCTCGCTCATGCTCGTGGCGTGGATGCTGCCGGGCTTCACGATCGCCGGGCTGGTGCCGGCGATTCTGGGGTCCATCGTCGTCGGACTCACCGGCTGGTTCGCATCCACGTTCGTCGGGAGCTCAGGGCGTATCGAGCACATCCGCCGCATCGAAGTGACGGGGCGCCGCCTCGACTGATGGACGGCCGCATGACGCCGCGCGAGCAGACGGTGCTGCTCGCCGCAGCGTCGCTGTACGCGGTAGTCGCTATCGTCACCGGCATCCGCGGCGGCGGCGATCTCGAGATCCACTTTCCGGAAGCCGCCCTGTGGCTCGCGCGACAGCCCCTCTACGCGGCGGCGCCGCGGGTCGGCGCCTGGTGGCCGCCGTTCGCCGTGGTCGGCGTCGTGCCATTCGCACTCCTGGCGCACGCGAGCGTGGCGCTGGCGAAGGCCGCCTGGGCGGTGATGAGCGTCGCGTGCCTCACCTGGGTCGTGGCGCGCGCGCCGCGGCACGGGTGGCGCAGCGTGGTACTCGCCGTCGCGGCCGTCGCCGTCCCGCTGCACCGCAACTTCGAGGATCTGAACCTCAACGCACTGCTTCTGGCGGCCCTGGTCGCCGCAGCGATCGCGCTCACCGACGGGCGCGAGACGCGGGCCGGCGTGTGGATCGGTGTGGCCACGGCGCTCAAGGTATTCCCGGGCCTGCTGCTCGTGTACCTCGTCTATCGGCGGCGCTGGCGCGCGCTCGGCGTGGGGGCCGGCGTGGCCGCGGGCCTGACGGTCCTGGCCGTAGCGCCCTACGGCCTGAGCGGCGGGCTCAGCGCCTTGCGGGACTGGTTGGCGCAAAGCGCTCCGTCGTCAGCGAGCTTCCACGGCAGCAACCAGTCGGTCGCGGCGCTCGTGTACCGGCTGCACGGCGGCTCGCTCGCCGTGGCACTGGTCGATCTCGCGTGCATCGCGCTCGGGCTCGTGGCCCTGCGGCGCGCGCTCGAGACCGGAGGCGTCTTCGCGGAAGTGGGGACGGTGACCTTGCTCGCGGTGCTGCTCTCGCCCGTCGCCTGGGTGCATTACTTCGGGCTCGCATTTCCGGCGTGGCTGACGGCGCTCGAGCGGCGATCGTGGCGCTGGGTGCTGCTGGCCGCCGGCCTCGGCACGTCGGGAGTGCTCACCGTCTGGTCGCTCTCGCTGCGCGGCGCGCTGTTCGACCTCTCGCTGTACACCTGGGGAGCGCTGCTCTTGCTCGCGGCATTGGCCTTCGCGCCGGCGCGCGGCGCCGAACCCGCGGTCACGTGAGTCTCTCGCCCCGCGAGCGTCGCTGGCTGATCGGGGTGGGCGTCCTCTACGCCGCCGTGGTGATCCCGATCGGTATCCGCAAGGGGGGAGACTTCACCCAGGAGCTCACCGAGAGCGAGCGCCTGCTGCGCGGGCTGCCGCTCTATGTGGCCAACCCGGAAGGGGGCATCTGGTGGCCGCCGTTCACAGCGCTCGGACTCGTGCCGTTCGCGCTCGTGGCGCGCTGGAGCCTGGCCGTAGCGAAGGCCGGCTGGGCCCTGCTGAACGTGGCCTGCCTGGGCTGGAGTCTGGTGCTGGCGCGGCGCTGGACGACCGACTGGATGCCGGTCGTACTCGGCCTGGCGGCGGTCGGTAAGCCGCTGCAGAGCAACTTCGAGCACCTGAATTTGACCCCGCTGTTGCTCGGGCTGATCGTGGCCGCGGCGGCGGATCTCCAGACGCGCCGCGAGGTGCGGGCCGGCACGTGGATCGGTCTCGCCGGCGCCATCAAGGGATTCCCGCTGCTGTTACTGCTCTATTTCGCCTACCGACGATACTGGAAAGGAGTCGCCGCGGGCCTCGCGGTGGCCGGGACGCTGACCGTGGGCGCCATGCTCCCGTTCGGGCTGCGGGGCTCTGGGGAAGCCGTGCTCGACTGGGTTCGCATCAGCCAAGCGGCGACGGGGTTCGGTAAGTTGGGCACCCAATCGCTCCCGGGCTTCTCGTTCTTCTTCGGCTGGCCCGTCCCCGTCGTCGTGGCGCTCGAGCTGGGCTGTGTTGCCGCCGTGGCATTCGCGCTGCGGCGTGCCGCCGGGGGGGAGCGCAACGCACTGTACGAAGTCGGGCTCGTGACGCTTGGCGCCGTGCTCGTCTCGCCCGTCGCGTGGCTCTACTATTACACGTTGGCGTTTCCGGCTTGGGTGGTGTTGCTGTCGCGCTCCACACCCCGCCCCGCGGGGTTCCGAGCGATGTTGCTCGCCGCGGCCATGCTGACGTCGGGGCTGTTGACGTTCGGTCTCTATCCCCAGTTCTTATGGTTCATTCGCGAAGCGAACTACACGTGGGGCGGGCTGCTGCTGTGCGCCGTACTGGTGACGCAGCGTGTCGCCCAACCGCACCTGCGTCCACAACCGATATGACCGTCACTCGCTCCGCAGATTGAAAGGGAGAAGGGAGCAGGGAGATGTACGATTTGGAGACGCCCGCGCTCTTGCTGCACCTTGATGTGGTCGAGCGGAACGTGAAGCAGATGGCGGAGCGGGCGACGCGCCTGGGCGTGGCGCTGCGGCCGCACGCCAAGACCCACAAATGTGTGGAGCTGGGCCGGCGGCAGCTCGCCGCCGGCGCGCGCGGGCTCACGGTATCGACCACGGTCGAAGCAGAAGTGTTCGCCCGCGCGGGGGTGCGGGACATCACCTGGGCGTTCCCGATCGAGCCGGGCCATATCCCCCACATGCGCCAGCTGGCGCAAGCGAGCGGCGTCACCGTGCGCGTCGTGGTGGACGACCTCGATACGGCGAGGGCACTGGCGGGATCCGGGCTGCACGTGTGGCTGAAGGTGGACTGTGGCAATCATCGCGCCGGCGTCGATCCCGCCGCGCCGTATGGGCTCGAGGTCGCGCGCGAGCTGGCGCGCGAGCGCGGGCTCACCTTCGACGGTATCCTGAGCCATTCGGGGCACGCCTACCGCACGAAAAACAAGCAGGAGGCCGCACAGGTCGCCGAACAGGAGCGCGGCGTGATGGTCGGGTTCGCCGAGCGGCTCCGTGAGGAGAGCATCCCGGTGCGCGAGATCAGCGTAGGGTCGACGCCCGCGATGGCAGCGGTCGAGCGGCTGGACGGCGTCACCGAAGCGCGGCCCGGAAACTATGTGTTCTACGACCGCACGATGGTGCTGATCGGCTGCTGCGCGCCGGAGGACGTCGGGGTGACGGTGCTCGCTTCGGTCGTGTCGCATCAGCCCGGGGCGTCGCACTTCGTGGTGGACGCCGGCGCGCTCGAGCTCTCCAAGGACCCCGGGCCTGCGCACGTCGGACCGGCGGCGATGGGCGCGGTACGCGGGGCGCCGGAGCTCGTGGTCGCGACGCTGTCGCAGGAACATGGGCTCATTCGGGCGGCGTCGCCGGCCGTTCTGGAAGGCCGTTTCAACGTGGGCGAGCGGCTCGAGATCGTCCCCAACCACTCCTGCCTCACAGTGCCGAACTTCGACGAGTATCACGTGGTGCGCGACGGGGGGGGGGTCGTGGACCGTTGGAAGATCGAGCGGGGCAGGTAGCGGCAGGTGACCCTGAGCTGTGTGAGCGTCGTCATCGAGCCCGCGGCCGTCGCTCGCTTCTCTTGCTGGTGACTTCTCTTGCGTGACGGGCTCCCATGAAGGTCTTCTTCCGTAATCTCGTGCTGTGCGCGCTGCCGCTGCTGTTCGCCGCGGGTTCAGGCTATTACTTCACCACGATCCAAGGCTCCTGCGGCGCCATGGTGGGCGCGCTGTTCGCCGGCAAGTGCGCCGGGCGGCAGCGCCAGTACCAGGCGAGGTTTCAGCTGGCGGGGGCCGGCTTCGGCCTGGTGCTCGCGGCCACCCTGGGCACGTGGCTGGAACATCGCCGGCGGCGCGCCGTACAACGGACAACTTCTGCCGTTCAACGGACACCTCTGGAAGGAGAGCCGTCATGAAGCGCATCGGGGCGATCGTGGCGTTGTCCCTGCTCGCCGGCGGGGGTCTCGCCGCGCAAGACACCACCAAAGCGGCACCGGCACCGGCACCCGCTCAGCCGGCCAGTGCCAGCGTCAGCGTCGATGAAGCGGCCGTCGCGAAGAACGTGGTCGATCGGGTACCGCAGGACACGGGCTCGGTGTTCCCCGTGGACGTGGGGCAGCTGGTGTTCTGGACCAAGGTGAGCGGCGCTCCGGCGGGTACCGAGACGACGATTCACCACGTGTGGTTCCACGGCGACACGCAGGTGGGCGATGTCGAGCTGCACGTCGCTGGCTCGCCGTGGCGCACCTGGAGCCGGAAGACCGTGCCCGCCGATTGGACGGGGGCATGGCACGTCGAAGTGAGGGACGCTGCCGGCACCGTGGTGAAGCGAGTCGACTTTACGGTCGGACAGTAAGCGTCGCTCGACGGCACGTTGCCCGGGCGGGCGACCCCGGGCAACGTGGCGTCGTGCCGTCGTGCCTCGTATTTTTTAGTTCCAGCGCATCACCGCAACGCCATCCACGCGGCGAGGGCCGCCGTCTTCTCATCCGCCCGCCAGGGCCCCGCGATCGCGCGACCGAGCTCGGTGACGGCGCGTTTCACGTCGTTCTCCCGTCGCTTGAAGCGATCCGCTGCGGTGGCGTACGCCCCGCGCTCCACTATCACGGCACAGGGCAGCCGGAACGACCGGACCGCCCGCTCGAGCACGGTGCGGAACAGCCGCCCCTCGAGTGCGTGCGCGCGGATGTGATCGTTGGCGATCCGGGCGGGATCGATCACACTGCCCACGACGAGTCCGGCACGGCGCGCCGGGTGACCGGCGCGGCGGTACGCCTGGAGCAGCCGCCGCACCGATCGCCGGGTAACTCGCTCCACCACCTTGGTGAGGTGCTTTTCCAAGCGGGCGCCGGCGTCCCCCCCCGATGCGCCCATCACGGCGTGGTAGGGTTGCCGAGAGGTGGGCACAGCAGGATCGCTCAACTCGATCACCCGGCGGTCCACCACGCGGGGCGCGGCCGCCGGGCCAGCGAGCAACACGGCGGTGGCCCAGCCGGACTTGACGCGGAACCCAACCGCGGCCCGCATCTCAGCGTGGTGTTGCGGAGCGGCGGTCGAGACGCTGCGCCCAGAGCCAGCCCCACAGCTCGGGCTCGTTGTAGGCCGATTCCCAGGAGTTGTGTCCCACGCCCGGGTATTCGGTGTAGCGTACCGGCGCACCCGCGCGGCGCAGCGCCTCCGCCAGGCCGCGCGAGTCTGCGGGAGGAACGGTCCGGTCGGCCGCGCCGTGGAACAGCCACACCGGAGTGGAGGCGAGGTGTGTGGCGACGTACGCGTACGGATCTTCCGCGGTGGCCGGAATAGCGTCGACGCGGATGCTCGGGAACCCGGGCAACGGGCCGACGCCGCCGCACACCGGCACCAGGGCCGCGAACCGGCTGGGGTGC
>Ga0209802_1000525_pt1 | contig 29359 bp, 29 predicted proteins | sample GraSoiAngelo_129_FD_185886 | JGI IMG/M metagenome (GOLD analysis project Ga0209802, IMG submission 185886) | Grasslands soil microbial communities from the Angelo Coastal Reserve, California, USA - 14_0927_12_40cm (SPAdes) (version 2) | ecosystem: Environmental > Terrestrial > Soil > Grasslands ... | reverse complement strand
GGCGGTCCAGGGAGTGCTGGCTTATGAGCGCGAACGCCTGACGGTCGCATGCAACTTTCTGAGCCGTCCGGTGGCGATCCCCGCCGGCGGAACACTCGTCCTCGCGAGCGATCCTTTGGTCTGCCTCCGGAATGGAGAGCTGAACCTGCCCCCGAACTCGGCCGCCTGGCTCGACGCCCTGGCCCGCTAGACGTAGCCAGGCTATCCACAGTCGGTTAAGGAACGGGCATGAGGCGATTAAGCCGAGTTGGTCGGAACGGGCGAATTTCGGAGTTCGCGCCCGCTTCACGCACCGGCGACGGCCTTCGCCGACACTTAACCAGGCTCTAATCTAGGAATTCGCCTGCAACCGCTAAAGTTGGTCCGTGGCGGTTGGAGCACACTCAGAACCGGACCTTACCGGCCCCCTGGCGGCCCCGGACTCACGCCGTTTCCTGAACCGCGAGCTCTCCCGGCTCGACTTCGACGAGCGCGTCCTGGCGATGGCCGAAGACCCACATCTGCCCCTTTTGGAGCGGGTGCGATTCCTGGCCATTTTCAGCCAGAACCTGGACGACTTCTTCCAGGTGCGCGTGGCCGGTCTGAAGGAGCAGGTGCTGGCGGCGGTGGCGGTCTCGTCGCCCGATGGGATGTCACCGCTCGAGCAGCTGAAGGCCATCCGCGGACGCGTCGAGGGCCTGGTCCAGCGTCAGGTCGGGCTGTACAACGCGGGTATCGTCCCCGCCCTCGCCGAGGCCGGCATCGTCATCGTGCGCGCCGACGAGGTGAGCAAGAAGGAGCTCAGCCAGCTGCATGCTGTCTTCAGGCAGCAGATCTTTCCGGTTTTGACTCCGCTCGCAGTGGACCCAGGCCATCCGTTCCCTTACATCTCTCACCTGTCGCTCAACCTCGCGGTCACGGTGCGGGATCCGCAGCGGCGGCAGCAGCGCTTCGCCCGCGTCAAGGTGCCCCCGGTGCTGCCCCGATTCATCCCGCTCTCTGAAGACAGCCGGTACATGCCGCTCGAGGATGTCATCGCGCTTCATCTGCAGGCGCTCTTCCCCGGCATGGACGTGATCGCGCATCACCCGTTCCGCGTGACCCGCGATGGCGACCTCGACGACGTCGACAGCGATGCCGAGGACCTTCTCGCCGCCATCCAGACGGAGCTCCGCCGCCGGCGCCGCCACGCGCGCGTCGTGCGCCTCGAGGTCGACCCCGGGATGTCGCCCGAGGTGCTCGAGCTGCTCACACGCGAGCTCGAGCTGCAGCCGGCCGACGTGTATCAGTCCGAGGGCCTGCTGGACCTCGGCAGCTTGAACGCGCTGTGGCAGCTCGATCGGCCGGACCTCAAGGAAGAGCCCTGGACGCCCGCGACGCAGCCCAGGCTGCGAGGCATCGGGGCGGAGGTTCCAGATCTGTTCGCGGTGCTGCGGGCCGGCGACGTGCTCGCTCACCATCCATACGACTCTTTCGCGACCTCGGTCGAGGCCTTCATCGACCACGCCGCGAGCGATCCCAATGTGCTCGCCATCAAGCAGACGCTGTACCGCACCTCGGGACCGGGCAGCCCGATCGTTCGCGCGCTCATTCGCGCGGCGGAATCCGGCAAGCAGGTGGCGGCGCTGGTCGAGCTCAAAGCGAGAGGCGACGAGCAGGCCAACATCGCGTGGGCGAGAGCGCTCGAAGAGGCCAACGTTCACGTGGTCTACGGATTGGTCGGGCTGAAGACCCACGCCAAGGTGACGCTGGTCGTGCGCCGCGAGGGCAATCGCATCCAGAACTACGTCCACGTCGGCACCGGCAACTACAACCCGAGCACCGCGCACGGCTACGAGGACGTGAGCCTGCTGACATCCGACCCCGACATCGGCGCCGACGTCACAGAGCTCTTCAACCTTCTCACCGGCTACAGCCGCCAGCACCGCTACCGCAAGCTGCTGGTCGCGCCTTCAAGCTTGCGAGCCGGCATCACCCAGCTCATCGAACGAGAGGCGAAGCCGGGCGGCCGGATCATCATCAAGGTCAACAACCTCATCGACCCCGACATCATCGACGCGCTCTACTCGGCGTCCCAGGCGGGGGCTGAGGTGGACCTGATCGTCCGCAGCATGTGCTCGCTGCGGCCCGGCGTTCCCGGTTTGTCTGAGCGGATCCGGGTGCGTTCGATCGTCGGCCGGTTCCTCGAGCACTCGCGTGTCTTCCGCTTCGGCGGTAACCAGCCTGATTACTACCTGGGTTCCTCGGACATCATGCAGCGCAACCTGGACCGGCGGGTCGAAGCGGTCGTGCCGGTCACGGACCCCAAGCTGTGCGGCCGTCTCGCCGAGATCTTCGAGATCGCGCTGGCCGACGACGTCCTGGCTTGGGAGCTGGGACCCGATGGGATGTGGCAGCGGGTGGCCACCGAGCGCGGGCTCAATTCGCACAAGCGCTTCCAGGAACTTGCCCTGGAACGCGCGCGCGGCAATGGAGTGGTCAGCCTCATCAAGCATGCTTGAGAGAGAGGTGAAGCTGGGGGCAGGCCCTGCGTTTCACCTCCCGGATCTCAACGGAGTCCTCGACGGTGTGACCGTCACCCCGCCCGAGGCCGCCAGGCTCGAAACGGTCTACTACGACACCCCCGACCTGCGGCTCGCACGGTGGGGAGTCTCGCTGCGGTATCGGGCTGGCGAGGGCTGGACGTTGAAGCTGGCCCCGGCGGTGCAGCAAGGAATGTTGGAACGAGACGAGATCACGTTCCAGGGCGGGCCCAAGAAGCCGCCGGCCGCGGCGGTGGCCCTCGTGCGCGCGTACGTGCGCAAGTCCGAGCTGGCCCCCGTCGCACGCCTGTCAACGATCCGCCGCCGCGTTCGGCTGGTCGGCATCAACGGCGCTCGAATCGCTGAGGTGGTCGACGACGAGGTGTCCGTGCGCGATGGGCGGCGGGTGGCGGCGCGTTTCCGCGAGATCGAGGTCGAGGTCGCGGGCGCGGATGGAAATCAAGCTGTCGTCGTCCCCCTGGTCGAGCGCCTGCGTGCGGCCGGCGCCGGAGCTCCCGACCCGACCCCCAAGCATGTCCGGGCGCTGGGGCCGCGAGCGATGGAGCCTCCAGAGGTCGCCCCGCTCCTGGTCACGCCCGACTCCCCCGCGCGAGAGGTCATTCGCAGCGTCCTGTCGGAATCCGTGGCGGCGATCCTGCGCAACGATCCATTGGTCCGCGCCACCAAGGACCCCGAAGCCGTGCACCAGGCACGCGTGGCGACGCGCCGGCTCCGGTCCCACATGCGCACGTTCGGTCCGCTTCTCGAGCCCGAATGGACGGACCCCCTTCGTTCCGAGCTCGGTTGGCTGGCGATGGCGCTGGGCGCCGTGCGCGACCGTGAGGTGCTGCTGGATCGCCTTCGGGAGCGGGCCAAATCCCTGCCCGCCAGCGACGCGAGGTCGGCGGCGTCGCTCCTGCATATCCTCGAGCTCGAGATCGAATCGCTCCGGAAGACGCTGTATGCCGACCTCGACTCGCAGCGTTACGTGGACCTGCTCGAGTCGCTCGTCGATGCGGCACATGCCCCCAAGACCACACTGGACGCGGACCAGCCGGCATCGTTGATGCTGCCCCCGCTGGCCACCGGTCCGTGGCGGCGGCTGCGCAGCGCGGTCAGGCAGCTGCCGGAACAGCCAACCGATCCCGAGCTGCATCGCATCCGCATCCTGGCCAAGCGCGCCCGCTATGCCGCGGAGGCGGTGGCTCCGGTCGTGGGAGAGGGCGCGGCGGCGTTCGCCCGCGCGGCCGCGAAGCTGCAGACGATCCTCGGCGAGCACCAGGACAGCGTCACGGCGCAAGCCTGGCTCCGGGCTGCGCGCGTCACGGGCCGGCGGGCGTTCGTGGCCGGACAGCTGATCGCCATGGAGCACCTCGCTGCGCAGAAGGCCCGCAAAGAGTGGCCGAAGGTGTGGAATTCCCTGGATCGCAAGCGCCTCCGCAAGTGGATGCCCATGCCAGGCCAGTAGGGATGTCCACGTTTTACTTCGTCCGCCACGCCAAGGCCGGCAGTCGCGGTCACTGGCAGGGCGACGACCGCCTCCGTCCGGTGAGCAAGAAAGGCGTCAAGCAGGCCCAGGAGCTGATCGACGTCTTCAAGCCATTCAACGTCTCCGCGATCTACTCGAGCCCTTACCTGCGCTGCGTGCAGACGGTGGAGCCGCTCGCGCGCGATCGAGACCTCGAGATCCACGAAACCCCCGCGCTTTCGGAAGGCCGCGGCCTACCCGGCGCATTCGAGTTCATCGGCGACGCGGCGCTCGATGACGTTGTCCTCAGCACCCACGGCGACATCGTGTGGGAGCTCGTCGAGGACCTCGTCCGGCGCCGCGTGATCAGGGCCGGTGAGGGAGGCTACGAAAAGGGCTCGACCTGGGTCGTCGAGGTCGCCAACGGCAAACCCGTCCGGGCGCGCTTCATCCCCGCCCCCTGACGCCACTCGGCGCCAAGGATTTCGCACGTTTGGGCCACAACGCGCAAAATCCCGCTCGCGCAAACGCCCGTCTTGATCCAAACGTGCGGAATTGGTTCCCTTAAGGTGTGTCTGTGACCGTCACGCTGCGGGGCGCCTCACTCGACGAGGAGCAGGTCGTGGCGGTGGCGCGTCATGGGGAAAAGGTGGCGCTCTCGGCGGCCGCCCGGGCCAGGATGGAGCAGAGCCGGGCGCGCGTGCAGCGCGCGTCACAGTCGCGCGAACCCGTGTACGGCGTGTCGACCGGTTTCGGAGCGCTGGCCGGAACCCGCATCGCGCCACTGCGCCAGCCGGAGCTGCAGCTGGCGCTCATTCGATCGCACGCCGCGGGCGTCGGCCCGCCCGTCGATCGCGAGGTGGTGCGGGCGACGATGCTGCTCAGGGCCCGCACCCTTTCGATGGGTCTTTCGGGCGTGCGGCCGGCCGTGGCCGAAATCCTCGTTTCGACGCTCAACGCGCAGATCACGCCGGTCGTGCCGCGCTACGGGTCGGTTGGCTGCAGCGGAGACCTCGCCCCGCTGGCGCACATCGCGCTCGCGCTGGTGGGCGAGGGCGAGGTCGTGAATCAAGACGGTGTGAGGCAGCCGGCGGCACAGGCGTTGAGGGCGGCGAAGGTCAAGCCGTTGAAGCTCGAGACCAAAGAGGGACTCTCGCTGATCAATGGCACCGACGGCATGCTGGGCATGCTTGCGCTTGCGTGCGCCGACGCCGAGCTCTGCTTTCGCGTCGCTGACATCACCGCGGCGATGTCCGCGGAGGCGCTCCTCGGCACCGACCGCCCGTTCCAGCCCTACCTGCATCAGATCCGCCCTCATCCGGGACAGGTGGCGAGCGCCGCGAACCTGGCGCGCCTGCTGCGCGGGTCGGGCATCGTCGCCTCGCACCGCCACTCCGCTCATGCCGTCCAGGATTCCTATTCGGTGCGGTGTAGCCCGCAGGTCGCCGGGGCCGCGCGCGACACGCTCGACTTCGCTCGCCGAACCGCCACCGTGGAGCTTGCATCCGCGATCGACAACCCGGTGGTTCTCGAAAACGGCGACGTCGAGTCCACCGGAAACTTTCACGGCGAGCCGCTTGCGTTTGCCGCCGACTTCCTCGCCATCGCCGCGGCCGAGGTGGGGGCCATCGCCGAGCGCCGCGTCGACCGCCTTCTCGACCCGCACCGCTCCGAAGGCCTGCCGCCATTCCTGGCCGTGGAGCCCGGCGTCAACTCCGGTCTGATGGTGGCCCAGTACACGGCCGCCTCGCTGGTGGCAGAGAATCGCAGGCTCGCCGCGCCCGCGAGCGTGGATTCGGTGCCCACGTCGGGCATGCAGGAAGACCATGTGTCGATGGGTTGGGGCGCCGCGTTGAAGCTGCGAATCGTCCTCGACAACTTGATCAGCATCCTGGCGGTCGAGCTGGTCGCCGCCGCGCGCGCGCTCGACATGCGGGCACCACTCAAGCCGGCGCCCGCCACGGCCGCGGTCCGCGATCTGGTCCGCAAGCACGTCGCCGGAGTCGGCCCGGATCGGGTGGTAGCGCCCGAGCTGGCGGCGGCTGAAGCTCTCATCCGCGGCGGCGGCATCGTCGCGGCGGCTCAAGCTGTAACCGGTCCGTTGAAGTGAGCGGGCCGCGGGTCGTCCGCGCGCCTCGCGGAACGGAGCTGGGCTGCCTCGGCTGGCCGCAGGAGGCCGCGATGCGGATGCTGATGAACAACCTGGATCCGGAGGTCGCCGAGCGGCCAGAGGACCTCGTCGTCTACGGCGGTACGGGTCGCGCGGCGCGATCGTGGGACGCGTTCGACGTGATCGTCCGCGAGCTGAAGCAGCTTCGGGGGGACCAGACCCTGCTCGTCCAATCGGGCAAACCGGTCGGGGTGTTCGAGACGCACGAGTGGGCGCCTCGCGTGCTCATCGCGAACTCGCTCCTCGTGCCCGAATGGGCGACGTGGGAAGAGTTCCGGCGGCTGGAGGCGCTCGGGTTGACCATGTACGGACAGATGACCGCGGGGTCGTGGATCTACATCGGGACGCAAGGCATCCTGCAGGGCACGTACGAAACCTTCGCGGCGGTGGCGCGAAAGCGCTTCGGTGGCTCGCTCGCCGGCACGATCACGCTGACCGCCGGCCTCGGGGGCATGGGCGGCGCGCAGCCACTCGCGATCACGCTCAACGGCGGCGTGGCGATCTGCATCGAGGCCGACGCGGAACGAATCCAACGCCGCCTCGACCATCGCTATCTCGACGTGCGCGCGTCCGACCTCGAGGACGCGCTGCGCCTCGCAAACGAGGCGAAAAAGGCGAAGCGCCCGTTGTCGATCGGCCTCCATGGCAATGCCGCGGAGGTGCTACCTGCGCTGGCGTCGCGCGGCTTCGAGATCGACGTCGTCACCGACCAGACGTCCGCGCACGATCCGCTCAGCTACATCCCTGCCGGACTCAGCGTTGGAGACGCGCAGGAGCTGCGGCTCGACGACCCTGACGCGTATGTGCGCCGGGCGCGCGAGAGCATGGCCCGTCACGTCGACGCGATGGTCGATTTCCTCGATCACGGTGCCGAGGTCTTCGATTACGGCAACAGCCTTCGCGCCGAAGCGAAGCTGGGAGGAAGTACGCGCGCATTCGAGTTTCCGGGCTTCGTGCCCGCTTACATCCGACCGTTGTTCTGCGAGGGCAAAGGACCGTTCCGTTGGGTGGCGCTGTCGGGTGACCCCGAGGACATCGCCGTCACCGACCGCACAATGGTCGAGGAGTTCTCCGACGACGCCGCGCTGGTGCGCTGGATCACGGCGGCTGCCGAGAAGGTGAAGTTCCAGGGGCTCCCAGCTCGCATCTGCTGGCTCGGCTATGGCGAGCGTGCCCGCGCGGGCCTTCGATTCAACGAGCTCGTCCGCACCGGCGCGGTCAAGGCTCCGATCGTGATCGGCCGCGACCACCTGGACTCCGGTTCGGTGGCGTCTCCCTATCGCGAGACCGAGGCGATGCGCGACGGTTCCGATGCGATCGCGGACTGGCCGATTCTCAATGCGCTTCTCAACACGTCGAGCGGGGCTTCGTGGGTGAGCGTCCATCACGGCGGCGGCGTCGGCATCGGCCGGTCGATACACGCGGGGATGGTCGTCGTCGCGGATGGCACCGCCGACGCGGCGCGCAAGCTCGAGCGCGTGCTGACCAACGATCCGGGCACCGGCGTGATGCGACATGCCGATGCCGGGTACGAGCGCGCTATCGAAGTCGCTCATGAACGCGGCGTCCACATTCCGCAGCAGTGAACGGCTCCGGTCGCTGGCATGCCGATCAGGCATGGCTCGGATACCGCGCTGAGGATGTCTTGATCGAGGTCGAAGACGGCCGGATCAAAGCCGTGACCGCCGGGGTTCCCGCACCGGCAGGTGCGGTGCGGCTATCGGGATGGACGATTCCTGGCTTCGCCAACGTTCACAGCCACGCGTTTCAGCACTCCCTTCGTGGCACCGTGGAATCGGGCGCCGGCGACTTCTGGGAGTGGCGCCAGCAGATGTATCGGGTCGCCGGGAGTTGGGACTGGACGGACTACTTCAAAAGCGCCCGATTCGTCTTTCGCGAGATGCTCGAGGCGGGGATCACCGCGGTCGGCGAGTTTCATTACCTGCATGCCCTGGGCAACGGGCTCGGTGAGGCGCTGACCGCCGCCGCGGCGCAAGAGGGCATTCGAATCACCCTCATCGATGCGTGCTACTTGCGGGGCGGCATGGACGGCCGCCCTCTCGATGACGTCCAAAAGACCTTCTCCGACGGCGACGCCGAACATTGGGCGCAGCGAATGGATGACCTCGACGAGGGCCCCGGAGTTCGCATCGGCGCGGCGATCCACAGCGTGCGCGCGGTCGATCCGGCGTCCATGCGCACCGTCGCCGAATGGGCACGCAAGCGCAATTCCCCCCTGCACATCCATCTGGCAGAGCAGCCGGCGGAAGTGGAGGAGTGCTTGGCGGTTGAGGGCTGCACACCCACGCAGCTGCTCGAACGCGAGGGAATTCTGGGTCCAGACCTGACCGCGGTTCACGCCATTCACGTCAATGACGACGACATCTCTCTGCTCGGTGGCAACAAGGTCTCGATCTGTGCGTGCACGACGACAGAGCGCGATCTGGGCGATCGCGTCGGACCGATACGCAGTCTGGCCGATGCGGGCAGCCAGTTATGCATGGGCAGCGACTCCAACGCCGTCATCGATCCGTTCGAGGAAGCGCGCGGCGTGGAGCTCGACCAGCGACGCGCCACCGGGCGGCGCGTGCTCCATCAACCGGAAGAGCTCTTTCGCGCGGCGACGGTCGACGGAATGCGGGCGCTGGGCTGGGACGCCGGCACGCTGAGGCCTGGAATTCTGGGGGACTTCATCACCATCGGCCAGGAGCGCCCGGTGCTCTGGCGGCAGCTCGATCTTGGTTACCTGATGTTCGGTTGCTCGGCCCGCGACGTCACCAACGTGGTCGTCGGCGGCAAGACGGTGGTCAGCAAATGAGACGCCTCCACAACATCGGCCGGCTGTTCACCGGCACCCAGGCCGGAGTGATCCAGAAGGCGGCGATCATCTGCGACGACGACGAGCACATCGCCTGGTGCGGGCGCGAAGGCGAGGAGCCGCGCGATCTTCTTGGCTACATCGCGCACGACGAAGACTGCGGCGGCGGGCTCGTCACCGCGGGGCTCATCGACGCGCACACCCATCCTGTGTACGCGGGCAATCGGATGGCTGAGGTCGCGATGCGTTCGGCGGGCGCGTCGTATGAGGAGGTGGCCAAAGCGGGAGGAGGCATCGTGGCCACCGTCAGGGCGACGCGCGAAACCAACCCGGAAGCGCTCGAGCATGCGACGGCGGCGAGGCTGCGGCGATGGTTCGAAGGTGGCGCCACCACGGTCGAGGCCAAGACCGGTTATCACCTGCAGCGCGAGGGCGAGCTGGAAGACACGCGGATGCTCAAGCGCCTCAGCGAGCGCGCCGACCTGCCTCGCATCGAGGTCACGTTTCTAGCCGCGCACGCAAAGCCCCCCGACCGCTTCGCCAGTTTCGGCAAATACACGAAGCAGGTCGCGGACTGGTGCGACGACGCGCACGCCGCCGGCGCGCGTTTTTGTGATGTGTTCTGCGACCGTGGGTATTTCTCGGTTTCGCAATCGCGGCGCATCCTCAAGGCAGCGCTCGATGCCCAGCTCATCCCTCGCCTTCACGCCGATGAGCTCGCGCGCACAGGCGGTTCGCGTCTGGCGGCCGAGCTGCATGCGGCATCGGCAGACCACCTGCTGCGCGCGAACCGCAGCGACGCGATCGCACTCGCGCGTGCCGGAGTGGTGGCCACTCTGGCTCCAGGCACCGCGCTCTCGATCGGCAAGCTGCCGCCGGTCAAAGACCTGCTCGCGTCGGGCGCGGCCATCGCTTTAGGCTCTGATCACAACCCGGGCACGAGCGGCATCACGAGCATGAGCGTGGTGGTGGCGATGGCCGTGGCGGTCTTCAAGCTCTCGGTCGAACGGGCCTTGATCGCGGCGACGCTCGGCGGCGCGCTGTCCATCTCGCGCTCGGATCGAGGCGCCGTCGCCCCTTTGATGCTGGCCGACCTCGTGCTGTGGGACGCCGATCACGAGGGGGCGTTCGCCTGGGCTTACGGCCTCCGGCCGCTGCGCGTTTGGCGGGGCGGGGCGCAAGTTTTGAGTTGACCACCGTTGCAAGTCACGTGCATTTGGCGTACAACATCGGCAACAAATGACCGCTGCGCTCACAAAATCTAACAACAGCGCGGTCGAATTGGAGGAATTGGACTAGTGGCTAAATGGAACCCTTTGGCGTTGAAGGTCTTGATGTGGGTGATGGGCGTTCTGATAGTCGCGGGATCAGGATTGGGTTTCATCGGCAGCACCATCTTCAATTTCGACTCGAACTTCGGCGTTACCGCATCGGTCGCCGGGGTCGCGTTTGGAGCTGGAATCATGATCGCCGGCTTCGACCCGATCGCCAACGTGAGCTGGGTGCGCGCCCTGATCCTGTACGCGATCCTGCAGGTCGTTTACCAGGTCTTCCTGCAGATCTCGCTCGGTCGTTTCGACATCATCGCCTTCGCCGTCGCGATCATCGCCGGCGCCGTTCTGATCTTTCTCTACCCGAACAAGGCCGAGCTCTGGATGAGCGGCACGATGAAGATGCCCAGCGGCATGGCTGCCCGGAAGATGTAGTTCGTTCGCACAACTTTGAAAGGGCAGCTCGCGCTGCCCTTTTTCTTTTTAGCTAGTGCCAGGTTCGTCGCCGCTTACGATCCACCGTCCGCCACCACCTGCTGCCACGAGGTCGTCGGCCGCACGCGGTCCCCACGAGCCGACGGGGTACACCTCCGGATGGCCCTCGGCCTCCCACGCCTTGATGAGCGGATCGACGATCTCCCACTGCAGCTCGATCTCCTCGGCGCCAGGAAATGCGGAGTGGCCGCCCGCGAGGACCTCTGAGAGCACGTTCTCGTAAGCGTCGGGCAGCGGGGCCTTCGTCAGTTTCGCGTAGTCGAGGCGCATGCCCGCGGGCACGAGCTCGAACTTCGGCCCGGGCCGCTTGGCGCCGATTCGCAACGTGATCCCCTCGTCTGGCTGGACGCGGATTACGATCAGCGTCGGGATGCCGCGCTGGCGCCGGCCGCCGATGCGGAGCAGAGGGGCATCGCGCAGCTTGATCACCACTTCGGTGGCGCGGCGCCGCAGCGCCTTTCCGGTGCGGACGAAGATCGGCACACCGTCCCAGCGCCAGTTCTCGATCGAAACCCGAGCCGCCGCATACGTTTCCCGTCGGGACTCGGGCGAGACGCCGGGCTCGTCGAGGTATCCCTCGTACTGCCCGCGCACGGCCGATGTCACATCCAGCGGCGACATCGCGCGAAGGGCCGCCCGTTTGGCACGGCGCACGTAATCGGGGTCGAACGTTGTCGGCGGCTCCATCGTCACCAACGCGAGCAGCTGGAGGACGTGGTTTTGAAAGATGTCGCGCACGGCCCCGGTCTGGTCGTAATAGCCGGCGCGCTGCCTGATGCCTTCCTCTTCAGCGACGGTGATCTGGATCGTCTCGACGAGGTTGCGATTCCAGACCGGCTCGAAGAGAGAGTTCGAGAAGCGGAACGCGAGCACGTTCTGCACGGTGTCCTTAGCGAGGTAGTGGTCGATCCGGTAGACCTGCGATTCGTCGAAGGCCGTCGCCAGCTGTGCGTTGAGCTTCTTGGCGGACTTGAGGTCGTAGCCCAGCGGCTTCTCGAGGACCACGCGACGCGAGGGGTCGCCTTTCGTCACCATCGCCGAGTTGGCGATCGCGACCAGGATGGGACTGAAGGTTTCGGGCGGCGTGGCCAGGTAAAAGATGACGACCGGTGTGCCGGTGATGAGCTCATTGATGGGAGCGAAGCTCGCCGGGTCCGCGTAGTCGAGCGTCACCCACTCGGCGTTGGCAGCCAGAGCCGGGCTGCCGCTGGCCTCCTTCACCAGGTCGCGGAACTGCTCTGTGGTGTCGTGGCTGCGCCCAGCGCCGATCACGCGCAGCTTCGTTCCCTCGCGCGTCAGCAGCGCTCCCAGAGAGGGGAGGATCTTTCGCCGCGAGAGGTCGCCCGTGGCGCCGAAGATGACGAGGTCGACGGCTGGCATCTTGGGGCAATGCTAGTTGCTAGTCGGAAATGACCTCAGTGCCTGCGATCTCATCGTGCACCGCACGCAGGCGCAGCGCGGCCACGGGCAAGGCGACCAGCCGTACGAGCGCTTGGCCGATGCTCACCCGCGATCCATCCACTGAAACCACCCGCTGACCTGCAATGACGCCGCCGACCGTCCGCCCGGATGAGCTCCAGCAGGCAACGTGGTATCCGATCGCGATGCCGGCAAACGCCGCGAAGCGGCGGCCTTTCCCCGCCGTCAGCGCGACGGCGGCGCACAGGCCGGCGTCGATCGTCCCAGCGGCGATACGGCGGGTCGGGGCGGCAGGCACTCCCGGGCTCGGCACCCGGCCGCGCGCCCGCAAGAGGTGCAGGCGCATGACCAGGTGGTGGATAGGCAGTTGAGTCAGCCTGTAAAGGGGAACCGGTATGCGCGGCCTGTAGCCCTCGAGGCTGGCCACCAACCGGCCGCCCGACGCCGTGATGGACCACTTGCCTCCGCCTGCCCGGGCGGCGAGGCCGCCCTCGACCGGCCAGGAGACACCGGACCGCGTCACTTTTGGGCGTCCAAATCGCAATATCTCGAGAGGACCCAACACCATCGACGTCCCGCGCATTCGCACGAGGCCGAACGTCAGCGCGGAAACGTCGCTCGCGAATTGTTCGCGGAGCTCTTTTCCGCTGACTACGTGCGGGCTTGCCACCGAGTCCTCGACCCAAACCTGTCCACCAGCTGAGCGCACGCGGATATCTTCGTCGAGTGCCGGGGCTCGAGTTCTCCGCGACGGTGGTCATCCACACGTCGCCCGATCGCGCCTTCGACTACTTCGCCGACCATCGCCATGTGGCCAAGGTGCTCGAGGGCGTCACCCGGTGGGAACCGATCGGGTCGCGCTCGACCGGCGTCGGCGCCCGCTACAACGTCGAGCTCGTGGCCATGGGCGTTCCATTGCGTGGGGTTCTGCGGCTGAACCGGTGGCGCCGACCACACGAGATCGGCTGGGTGTCGGAATCCGGGCTGGTCGAGCAACACGGAGGATTCACGTTCACGGAAGTGCCGGAGGGGGTGCGGGTCGAGCTCCACGTCGCATACGTCCCGCCGGCCTCCGTCGTAGGCGAGCTGGTGGCGAGGCGCCTGGAGGGCACAGTCAAGCGCCGGCTGCAGCGGGCGATGAACCGCATCCGGGACACCCTCGAAGCGTCTTAGAGTGGGCGTGTGCGTTTGAGCCGCGAGGCGGAGTCGATCCTGGGCCGGGCCCACATCGGCATGCTGGCCCTGCGTTCGGCTCGTCTGCCGCTCGTCAACCCCGCCGCCTACAGCTTCGCGGCGGGATCCCTGTGGATGACGACATCTCGGTATGCGGCCAAGAACGTCATGGCCCGGCGCGACCCGCGTGCGGCCTTCTTCGTCGACGGGGGCTCGCGGGCGGTGTTGATGCGAGGCACTCTGGAGGTGTTCGACCCTCTGTCCCTTTCCAACCAGGTTCGCGCGGCGCTGGCAGGACCCGGGCTGTACCTGGGGATGGCCGAGTACGCCCTTCGGAACGTCCCGTTCGTGACCGGCTACCTGCTGGACATCCTCCGCCTACCTCGCGAATGGATGCCGTACAACCGCATCGTTCTCCAGCTGCACCCGATCGACATCGAGGTCACGGACGTCGAGCCGTTCCCAGTCGCGCTCGCGGCGAGGGTGCCGGCGGTGCCCGCGGAGGTGAGCCGCCGCCTGGCCGGCGTGTCGCGCGGATACGCGTGCTGGTTCGAGGGCGGCGCGCCGGTCATCCGCCCCACGCTCTGGGAGGTGGACCGGGGCACTGTGATGATGGCGCCCACTGGCGGCCATGCGCGGGCGGGTTCCGTGGGCGCGCTGGTCGTCGAGTCGCAAAATGCCTTCAGGCCGTCGATGATGGTCGGGGCCTGCGTGCGCGGGACTTTCGGCTCTGGCGCCGACCGCGCCGCGATCGCCGAACGCTACGCCATCGACGAGACCGACGTTCCGTCCGCCGTCGAGCTGCGGGTCGAGCGCGTCACGTCCTGGCGCGGCTTTTCGATCGCCACCTCGGTGCCTCGGCAGCGCCGGCTGCGCATGGCTCAATAAATGGCGAAACCGGCGGCGCCGGCGCTGCGCATTCGCCGCTTTGCGGCCGGCGAATGGACCGAGGCACCCGATGCGGTCGTGACCGAGGAACCCCTCCAGCTGCTTCTCGACGGCGAGCCGCTGGCCGTCGTGATGCGCACTCCGGGAGCGGACATCGAGCTGGCGCTCGGCCTGCTGTTCGCCGAGGGCATCATCCATTCGGCGCGAGAGGTGCGCGGCTTGCGCATCAGCGCCGAGGCGGGCGAGACCGAGTCGCGCATCAACGTCGAGCCCACACTGGTGGAGTCGAACCAGGTCGACGTGCTGCTGGCGGGTAAGCCCTGGCGCAAGCCCGAGCGCTCGATGCTGGCCAGCTCGGCCTGCGGAGTGTGCGGCACCCAGATGATCGAAGACCTGCGTCGCGACCTGGCACCGCTGCCGGCCGGGCCGAAGTTCGATCCATCGCTGCTTCCCAGGCTTGTCGACAAGCTGCGCTCGGGCCAGGGCGTCTTCGACCGCACCGGTGGTCTCCACGCCGCGGGCCTGTTCGATGCCGCTGGCGATGTGATCGCGCTGCGCGAGGACGTCGGTCGCCACAACGCGGTGGACAAGGTCGTCGGCCGTTTGCTCCTCGACAGCCGCGTTCCGGCCTCGAACATGCAGCTGGTGGTGAGCGGGCGCGCGGGTTACGAGATCGTCCAGAAGTCGATCGGCGCCGGCATCCCGCTCCTGGCCTCCGTCGGCGCGCCGTCCAGCCTTGCGGTGGCCATGGCGCGCGAGTTCAACCAGACCCTGGTCGGATTTCTTCGCGGCGATCGGTTCAACGTCTACTCCGCGGCCGAGCGTCTGGGGTCTTATCCCGCTCCCCGATAATCGGTTCGTGCTTTCGGTTCTGGTCGGCCGCCCCGGTCTCCGGGTGGCGGTGATCGCGGCCTATGTCCTTCTGGTCGAGTGGGCGCGGGCGCTGGCGTCCACGGCGCCTCACGCTGCGACCGCCGCGCTCGTTCTCGGGGGCGTGGCACTGGTGCTTTCCGGGGCCGGATGGCCGCTCGACAGGCTCGGCATCGGCCGGTCGCGCCTCGCCTTCAGGATCCTCGGCGGGTGCGCCCTGGCGGTGGTGCTTCTCCTGCCCGCCGCCGCCCGCGCCGGCTCAGCGCCGATCCTGCCCGCCTTCCTCGCCTTGCCGGCGATCGTGGTCTCGATCGGCGAGGAGATCGCGTTTCGGGGCGCGCTCTATGCGGCGCTTGAGGACCTCGGCGGCGCGCCGGTCGCAATCATCGGCAGCACCGCGCTGTGGACCGCGGCGCATGCGCTCTCACACCCGCCGGAATTCCTGTTTGCCGTGGCGGCCGCAGGCCTGCTGCTGGCCCTGTGGCGCTGGGCGTGCAAGGACCTGGTGGGCCCGATCGTCGGCCACGTCATCGCGGACCTCGCTCTGTGAGGCGGGCCGGATTTCTACTTGGTGTTGGCGCTGTCTCGTACGTTGCCGTCGCGTGGCAGGTGGCCCCTGGTTTCTACGATTGTTGTGCGCCACCGGTCGTCTACAACTGGGTCTCGCCCCCGCCCTTCGTCACCGGTAATCAGCCACCCAAATCGGGGCACCGTGACATCAAGGTGATAGGTGGCGTCAGTGACGCTGACTCGGCGGCAACTGATGACGGACAACTGGTGATGAGCTTCCTGCCTGGTGTTTTCGACGGCGCGGGGAGGACAAGCATCTCGGTCGATATCCACCCCGTGGCGAACTACCCAGCCCCTGGCGGTTTCAAGTTCGTGACCAACGTGTACCTGGTGAGCGCGAGCGCCCCGCTGGTGAAGGCCGCCAACGTCGACATGATCTTCTCGAACGTGCTGCCGGCTCCCAGCAACATTTACAACGCACCAGCGGACGGGGGTGTCTGGAAATCGATCGGACCCAACCCGCAGGCACAGCCATACACGATCAACTCGGAAACGAGTCAGTTCGGCTACTTCGCGGTGGGTTTTCCAGCCAGCGCGGTCAGTGGGGGTGGATTCGAGAGTCAGGTCCTTCCTATCGTTGCGGCCCTACTGATCGTGGGCGTTTTGATTGCCGGAGTCCCGCTCGCGATCGTCCGGCGTCGAAACAGGGACGGCGAGGCCGAGTGAAACAGGCCGGGCTGCTTGCGCTCGTCGCGGCGCTCTATCTGCTCGCCGCGTGGATGGTCGCGCCGGGCTTTTATGACGGATTCACGCCGCAGCAGCCCTACAACTGGGTGTGCCCGCCGGTGCACGTCTCCGGCAACCTGCCGCCGATGTCGGGCCATCTGGTGATCAAGGTCATCAACGGGGTCAGCGACGCGAACTCGGCGTTCACGGACGACGGCCAGGTGGTGATCGGCTTCCTACCCGGGGCCTTCGATGTCACCGGGAAGACCTCGATCACGGTCGACATCAAGCCGGTGAGCCCGTGCTCGAAACCATCTGGCTTGACTTTCGCCACCAACTCGTACGTCATCACCTCGGACGCGCCGCTGGTCAAGAAGGCCAACCTGGTCATGCGCTACTCCGACATAATTCCGGCGCCGAGCACGGTCTACTACGCGACCTCAGCAGATGGGCCGTGGAAGTCCATCGGCGCGCTCAACGAGGCGCAGCCGTTCACGATCGACACCACCACTGACCAGTTCGGCTACTACGCCGCCGGGTACCCTTCGAATGCCGTTTCGCACGGCGGTCCCAGCAGCCAGATCCTTCCGATCGTGATCGCCGCTCTCATCATCCTGGTGCTCATAGCCGGCATTCCTTTGGCGATGATGCGTCGCCGTCAGGCATCCGATGAGGGAGAGGCCGACGAAGCCGAACCGTGACCGGCTCGGCGCTCCTCATCCTCAACCGCGCGTCCGGCACCGGGCACACCGCCCAGATCGTCGACCAGCTCAGCGACGCGCTCCGTTCAGGCCATGGGTCCGCGCTCGAGGTCGAGGCGATGGTGGTCGACAACCACCCGGAGGCGCGCGCGGCGGCAGCGGAGTTCGCGAAGTTCGCCTCCAGGCCGTCATTGGTGCTGGCCGCGGGCGGTGGCGGGACGCTGCGAGCAGTCGTCGAAGGTGTGATGGACGCCTTTCCATCTGCTCCGCCAAGAGCCGATGTGCTGAAACTGGCCGCGCTGCGCATGGGATCGGGCAACGTGGTCGCGGGCAAGCTCGGCATGCCCATCGATCCGGTGGCGGCGGCCCGACGAGTCGGGGAAGGCTTGGCGCGGAACGTGACGACGCCGTGCGGTGTGCTTCGCTGCACACACGGTCTTCCCGATGGTGGAACGGCGACTCGATACGCGGTCACCATGTGCGGGCTCGGTGAGTGGGGTCGAGTCGCCGGCGACATCGCGCGGTGGCGCGAGCGCCACGCCGCCGGGCGCAGACGGGCCGCATCGCTGATCGGTCTCGAGAGGGTGAACAAGCTCGAGTACCTGGCATTCGGCGCCACCCGTATGCTGGCCGGAACCGTGTCGGCATCTCGCTGCGAGATGGTCGAGATCGACGGCAAGCGCAACGTGCGACTTCTTGCCGCAGTGACTTTGAACCTGCCGCTGCCTCCGCTGCCCGATCCGGGCGTGGCGATGGGAGACGAGGCCGTGGGGTTGATCGTCCTTCCTCGTCTCGGCCGGCTCTTCCGGCGCAGGCTCGAGGCCGGCGACGTGTTCGCCATGCGCTTCCTGGATCGCGACTCGGTCGAGTTCTTCCTGGACGAGGACCCGGAGCGGGCAACCGGATGGCTGAAGCTCGAGGTCGCGGGCGTCCTCGCTTTCGTGCCGGGTCGAGCCGCGTGACCCTTCAGGTCGCAATCATCGGCATCGACGGCAGCGGCAAGAGCACGCTCGCGGCCTCGCTTGCCGTGGTGATCGCCGCCGAGCAGGGGCTCATCGCGGGGTCGGCGGTAGCCGACGAATTCTGGTTCCGAGCCTCGCAGATCGACATCGCGGGTCCGGGCTTTCACCCGCATGGGTACGCGATCGCGGCGCGGCTCGACCGGGTGTTCCGCAAACTCTCGCATGTCGTCGTCGAGCACAAAGCCCTGTACCCGTCGGCCAAGGTGTTCCAGATGCTCTTGCAGGACAACGCGGCCGTGAAGCTGTCTAAGCGCTACGCCGTCGACGTGATGATCAGCGACGGGAACCTGCTGCTTTCCGGCGCCGGGCGGGCATTCAACTACCGTGGTCCGGCCGGCGATCCAGCTTCGGTGGACGACGTCGATCACGCTTTCCAGCACCTGCTGCAGGGGAGGCGGCTCGGTCCCGAATCGCGCGGGCGACTTCCGAATCTCCGTGTTGCGGACGTCCTTGCAGTTACCGCCAGGTTGACCCGTCTCCAGGGCATCTGGATGCCGGATCGCGCCGTTTTCCTGGACCTCATGCCGGAGGCGGCTGTCGCTCGCGTCCGCGCACGCGCACGCGGCGCGAAGGTGGACCGCCATGAAAATGCCGCCGATCTGACGATCGCGCGCGAAGGCTACCTTCGAGTGGTCGAGGTCATGAAGCGGAACAAGGGCGCCGGCTCCGTGCACGTGATCGAGGTTGGGCAGATGCGCCCTGGCGAAGTCCTGTCCGCCGCGGCGCAAGCGCTTGCCCCTCAGCTGCCCGCGGCTTCGAGCGAATCGGTTCGTGCTGGGGCACTGCATGAGGCGGTCGGGCGCCGCAGCGTGCTCCGGCGCGTGCTCTCGTACCCCTATCTATTTCGCTATCTCGTTCGTCACTTCTTCGACGGCGCGTGGCGCGAGCCTCTGTTTCCTCTGAGCGCGCCGGGGCGTGCGTTCCTCCAGGGCGGCTATTCGGCTGGTGTGATGCGGCACATCTATGATCAGCCGGCGCGCCCGTCTGTCGCGGAGCGTGCTTTCTATGGCTATCCGCTGCACCGCGCGGTGCGCGACAGGCTCGCGATTCTCGAACGGCGAATCGAAGGGGAGCTGCGGAGCCGGCTCGCGCGTGGAGGCGAGGTACGCATTTTCACCGCCCCGAGCGGCTTCGCCTACGACGTCCTCCGCCCGCTGGCGAAGCTCGCCGCCGAAAACCGCCAGCTGGTGGGCAGGGTGTTGGTGGTGGCCGCGGACCTCGACCCCGCGGGCAACCTCGCTCCTGAGCTGAAGGCGGCCGCCGAGCGCATCGGGCTCAACCTGGAGTTCGTGCTCGGCGATCTGACGTCCACCACTCTGCGCTCCGAGTGCGCGTCGCATGGGCCATTCGACGTCGCGCTGTTCGTAGGTCTCTCATCGTGGCTGCCCAAGAAGCCGATGCTCGAGCACCTTAGGTGGCTGGGAACGAATGTGCGCCCGGATGGGGTCCTCGTGACCGACTGCTTCACGCCCGCCGCGTACGCAGTCGGCGGCGCAGCGATGGGTTACCGGGCCAACTACTACCCGCCCGCTGTCATGCGCGTGATCCTGGACTACTGCGGCTTCGATGGGCTGGCGGCTGAGGTTGAGTCGGGTCCGGACGCGATCAACCACGTCCTGCTGGCGCCAGTGCGAGCTGCTAGTCGTACTTGATGGCTTCGAACAGGGTGCCACAGCGCCGGCATTTGTACTGCAGGGTCATCGCCTGCGTGCCGAACAGTGAGATCACCTCGGCGTCGTGGGCGCCGCAGTGAGTGCACCGAGGGTCTGACCGGGGGTCAGGCTTCTTTCGCTTGGGCCGCGGGGGCAAATTTTTTCTCCTCGAGACCTCGGAGCATCGCGAACGTGCTCTCGTCGATGGCGCCTTTCCGTCCGCGCCGGCGGATCGGATCCCAGAGCTTCCACTCGATCGTCATCTCCGGCGCCCTGCTCTCGAGGAGCTCTTCGAGGCGCTCGCGGAGCTCGGCCGGGCCCATGCTCAGTCGGCCTTCCTTGTAAAGCTGGGTGGTTTCTCCATCGGGCGGCCCAAACCACTCGATGGCTTCGCGCCAGGCACGATGCAATGGCTCGGTATCGATGCCTGAGCGCAGCCAGCTCCGGCCGTGAAGGAAGTGATAGCGCTCCTCCATCAGCATCTTGCGGAGGCGGTGCTGCAGCACTTCGACCGTACCGGCGACGCAGGCCTCGATCATCACGGTGAAGGCGGTGTCGAGGACCGCGTTGGCGGCGACGAACTGGCTCCATTCGGTCCAGGGCTCGTCGAAGTAGGGGAGGGAGCGAAGGCTGCCGGGGTCGGTCTCACGCTCGGGGCTGCGAGGATCTTCTCCCAGCGGCTCGAGGCAGCCGTACAGCACGCGGCTGTGGCCGAGGTCGTCGAGGCCCATCGCCGCGGCGGCGATGTCGGCTTCAAGCGACGGCGCGCGTGTGGCCCACTCCGCGTAACGGAGGCCGAGCATCTGCTTGTTGTCGGCGATGCTCAGGACGAGGTCGGAGAGGCTCATCGGGTTTCTAACTATCCCAGTCTCGTGGCGCGGAAGGACTGGGAAGAGGGAGTGAGGCGGGTCCGGAGGCCCAGAGCACGCGTGGCTGCAACAGCGGGAAATTAACGCCAAATTTGCTTGACTGGCCAAACAGACGTTCGTATACTCTCAAGTATGGAGAGTGGGGTGGGGGGAGTTGCACCTAGGGCCGGCGAGGAGATTGCTGCCGAGCTGATCCGCCGGCGCCAGAAGATCGACCAGGACGAGCTCGAATTCTCGGTCCTCGCGGCTGCATTCGCCCAGACCGACGAATACGAATGGCAGGGTTTCGACAGCCCTCACGCTTGGCTCAAGGCCAACTGCCACATCAGTGGCGGGGCTGCGGCTGCTCGAATCTGTGTAGGCCAGCAGCTGGAGCACATCGCTCAGAGTTCGGCAGCGATGGCAGCGGGCGAGATCGGCTTCGCCCACTTCGCCCTCATCGCGCGCACATCAGCCGCTGTGGGCGAGCGCCTCGATCAAACCGCGCTCCTGAGGCAGGCTCGCAAGCACACCATCGCTCGCTTTCATGACGACTGCTACCACGCTCGCCACGCGGCCGACCCCAAGGGCTGCGCCAAGGAAGAAGCACGGAGTGTGGAGGCGCGCAGCCTCGACATCTCCGACGGCGACGAAGGTACGGTCTACATCAGTGGCTACCTCGACAAGGTCGGGGGCGCTGCTGTGCGCACAGCACTGGAACCGTTGGCCAAGCGGGCCGGCAAGGACGATCACCGCCCTCGCGAGCAACGCATGGGTGACGCCCTGGTCGATGTATGCATGCGGGCTCTCGACAACGGCCTCGTACCTCAGCGGGCACATCTGCAGGTCACGGCGTCGATTGAGACTCTCCTCGGCCTTCCCGGTGCGCCGGGGGCGAACATGGAGTTCTCAATGCCGATCTCGGTCAAGGCAGTGGAGAGACTCGCGTGCGACTGCGCGGTGACGCGCATCATCCTCGGGTCCGACTCGACAGTGATCGACGTCGGGCGCGCCAAGCGGACGATCTCCGGACCCCAGCGCAAGGCGCTCAAGGTCCGCGACAGCGGCTGCACCTGGCCTGGGTGCGACCGGCCGGTGAGCATGACCGAAGGCCACCACCTTGTGCACTGGATCCATAACGGACCCGGTGACATGCCCAACCTCACCCTTCTCTGCTACCGCCATCACTGGATGGTTCATGAGGGCGGGTGGCAGATCGTGCGCACAGACGACGGACGCATGCTCACGATTCCGCCGCAGACTGGATTCGAGCTCCGACCCCGCGGGCCAGATTAGCTAGCTGGTTATTCCCCCGGCTGCCAGAGCTCGATGACGTTGTCCTTGCGCACGATCGCCATCTCTATCCACCGCTCTTCGTCATAGGTCGCGCGCGCGTACGCCGCCGCGAGGTCGTCGTCCGGTGCGACAACACTGCCGACTTGATGCAAGGGCTCCCCGCGGGTCTTGCGCGCGAACACCTCGTACTCGACAGCGTCACCGCTGACGCGTCTGTAGTTCGTCAAACGGCCAGGCCCCAGGCCTCGAGCGCGTCGCGGCCCGCTTGCGTCATGCGGGCGCTCGTCCACGGCGGGTCCCAGACCACTTGCACCCGCACCTCGCGCACGCCCTCCTCGCGCAGCAATCGCTCGCGGACGTCGTCGAGGATGAAGTCGGATGCCGGGCAGCCCATTGCCGTGAAGGTCAGTTCGACCTCGACCACGCCATCGCGCTCAGCGATGCCGTAGATGACGCCCAGGTCGACCAGATTGATCGGCATCTCGGGGTCCTGGACCTCGCTCAGCGCAGCCCAGAGGCGGTCGTTCACGACTCGCCGTTGCGGTGGGTCTTGCGGAACTTGTGGAACTCTTCCTGGAACATGGCGACCATCTCGGCGTTTCGCGGCCCGCGATTTCGCCAGCGCACCAGCACGTCATCCCACGTGATCGGCTGTTTGAAATCCCACCGCTTCTCTTCGGCGTCGAACTCGCACGGGAACGGATAGTCCAGCTCCCACACGTCCTTACCGTCGCGAGTTTCCTTGTGCGCCGGCACCTTGATCGCGATCTGCTCGCAGTAGGGAACAACGGTCGACAGCCACCACTGGCGAAGCTGGTCGTTGGTCAGGCCTTTCAAGCGGTACTCGAGCTGCGTCGAATGCATCTTCAAGTCGTCAGGCAGCCCGAACCATTCGACGCTGAGCGGAAACATCCAGTCCACCGCCCGCTGCAGCTCATCCTTGGCCGAGCCGCCGGCGGCACTAATGCGCTTCATCCACGTGCGGCCGTTGCGGAGGTGGAAGTTTTCCTCCGCCATCACTTTGTTCAGGCCCCGCTTCCACGGACCGTAGGAGCACTTTTCGTGGATATCGCCGAGCAGACAGAAGCCAGCCTGGTCGTACATGCCGTTGGCGACCACGAGCTCGGTCCAACTGTCCAGCGGGACGTCGAACGCGTAGGGATAGCGGAAGCTCTTCGGATCGCGGCTGAAGATGAGCTTCTCCTGGTCCTCGCCGAGCTCTTCGAGGATGTGGTACGCGATGTGAGCGTGCGCTAGCTCGTCCTGGATGATGGCGATACCGGTCATGAAGGCGTTGATCGACGGCGCCCGCTTGGCGGCCAGGTAGTAGGCGGGCGCCGAGATGAGCTCGGTGTCGCCAGAGACGATCAGCGTGTGCTTGAGCTCCCGAAGGTATTCGGGCGTCATCTCGCGTCGGGATTCGATCAGCTCACCCGACTTGATCATCTGGTCGAACTCAGCTGGAGTTGCCATCGCTCTCAATTGTCCACCAGGAGTGCAGGTAAAATCGGGTTCCCTACAGGGCCGGCGGCTCCTGGCCCGCACGGTGGTGGCTATAGCTCAGCACGGTAGAGCACCAGATTGTGGATCTGGCTGTCGCGGGTTCAAATCCCGCTAGCCACCCCAATTTGTCCATCCGTTTCGTATATACTGAATGGGTGGACGATCGGCCGGTCGTCTGGGACGCTGCCAACCGTCGGCACCTCGGTTCCGATCATCCCGAAAGGAACATTTCGATTGCGGAGATCGAAGAGGCGCTTCACGACGCCGGTCGCATCGAGACCGAACTTCCAGATCGCCAAGCGATTCAGGTGATCGGGCGGACAGTGGCCGGCCGATGGCTCGTGGTGATCTGGATCGATGACCCAGATGGTCGCTACCCAATCCATGCGCGTGAGGCGTCCAGGCGAATCATTCGGAGGGTTAGTAAATGAAGAACAAGGCAAGCAGAAAACCGTTCAACGATCCGTTCGACGAGTTGAGTGACGAGGAATTCGAGCGCGAAGTGCTCGAGTCACTCGATCAAGCAACAACGAAGATCTCTTTGCGGGTTCCGAAGGACTTGCTGAGCCGAACCAAGCACGCAGCCGAGCGTCGTGGCGTTCCCTACCAGTCGTTGATGAAGGTTCTGATCGATCAGGGCGTGCGGCGACTCGAACGCGTTCGACGAGGCACCAATTAGTCCAGTCGGCGGAGCTGAGATAACAGTCGAATGCCGGCCGTCGCTTTCGCATTTTTATCGATCGAACTGGGCGCGAAACGCGCTTCTCATCATATGGCTCGGAATAAGTGTCGGGCTGGCTATAGCAGGCAGCCTGCTCGGCGCGGTCATCGCGCTGTGCGTCGTCGGCTGGGAGACTTACGCAGCCGTGACATTCGTTCGTGCTGCGATCGTTGCCAATGATGCATGGATCACGTACACGGCTCCTTTGGGAAGGCGTCAGACCTTCCCTCGGACCGACCTCTCGCGAGTCGTCGTAGGGCGGCCGATCATGGGGATCGTCGGGAGACCACCGCGGATAGTCTTTGAATCACGTGACGGCACCGCTCTCATTGCGCTCGATCCGGCTATGTGGGCACCAGCTGACGTCGCGCGCGTCGCTGGAGAACTGAATATTCCGGTCCAAGAATGGCAAGCGCCTGGGCCTCGGTCGCCGGGCGGACACGTGCTCCGGTTTGTCGCTGCTGGACTTGCGCTCGCGATAACTATTGCTGCAGTCGTCACGACTGTGGCGGTACTGGTCTCACATTGAGGATGAACCAAGCGACCCGCAGTTAGATAATCCCGGACCTCCAGCCTCGGAATTGGGCGTTGAAAGTCATGAGCCCTGCCGCCGAGTTCAAAAGGGCGGTTCTAAAGTCGTCCCAGTAGGGACCCTTTTCGCTACTTTTGAACTCCCGTCGTCTAGCTGCTAACGTTCATTGGTGCGTGCCGTCGTCGTCACTGTCCTGATCGATCTGCCCGCCGATCACCCGTACCATCGCGCGACCGTCGCTGCTCTGGAACATGCGTCGGACAATCGGCGAATTCCAATCGAAGTCCGGGTCGTGCCCACCGACACGATTCGCGACCCGTTCCGGGTTGCTGCGGCTACGTCGGCCGTCATCGTGGGACCTGGCTCCCCGTACCGGGATCCTGAGGCGGCTCACTCCGTCGTCAGGGAAGCACGCGAGCGCAACATCCCGCTCGTCGGCACTTGAGGCGGCTTTCAGCACGTGCTGGTCGAGCACGCTCGGACTCTGGCGGGGATCGGTGACGCCGCCCACGCTGAGTACGGCCCGGGAGGGACGCCGGTCATCACGCTGCTCGCTTGTTCTTTACAGGACCAGGCAATCACTGTTGAGCTCACGCCCGGCTCGCTGCTCGCACGGCTGTACGGCAACCACGTTGCCGTCGAGCACACGACCTGCTCCTACGGCCTGGCGCCCGAGCTGCAGCACATCGCCGGCGAACATGGGATGCGTATCGCAGCTATCGACGCGACCGGCGAGGTTAGGGCCATCGAGCGAAACGACCATCCATTCTTCGTAGGCACGCTCTATCAGCCGCAGCTCCGATCCGCGCCAGGCTCGCCACACCCGGTATTCATTGGTCTCCTCGACGCCGCGCAGGCGACCCGTAGGGGGGGTTAGATTTCTCACTTCTATGAGCGCCTCTCGCCGAGTGCGTGCGTTGAGAACGACAGATTCGAGTTCAGAATGGCGGTTCTAAAGTCGTCCCGATAGGGACCCCATACCGCTACTTTTGAACTCTTTGGACAGGGCTGACGCCGAAGAGTGGATCCGCGAACAAGTCGAGCCGGTAGGGGCAATCGAAACAGTGCACGTGCGGCCGTGGGCGACGGTGATGCGGGTGCCCGTCGCGGGAGGCGTTACATGGTTCAAGGCCTGCGCGGAAGTTCAGGCATTCGAGCCGAGGCTGACCGCTGAGCTCTACGCCCGATGGCCTGACCGCGTCACCGAAGTGCTGGCCGTCGACGAAGCGCGGCGCTGGCTGCTGCTTGGCGACGCCGGTAACGCGGTGAGGGAGCGCGGCAATCCGCCCGAGGCATGGGTCGAGGCATTGCCGCTGTATGCCGAGCTGCAGAAGGGAGAGTCGGCATACGCCCTCGATCACATCGCCCACGGCGTGCCGGACCTGCGCATGGGCGCGCTGCCGGCCGGTTATGAGCGTCTGCTGGCGAGCGAGCTCCCACTCGCGAGAAACGATCTCAACCACCTGAGGGATTACTCGCCGCGATTCACCGAACTCTGCGAAGTGCTGGCTGAGTTCGGCATCCAGGAGTCGGTCCAGCACGACGACCTCCACATGGCAAACCTCTACGCACACGACGGCCGGTTCCGCGTCATCGATTGGGGAGACTCATCGATCGCACATCCCTTTTTCTCCTTGCTGGAGACGTTCCGGTTCCTCGAGGAGTTCAACGGACTTGGTCCCGATGACCCCTGGTTCCGCCGGCTGCGCGACGCCTACCTAGAGCCGTGGGGGAGCGGCTTGGAAGAGGCGTTCGAGCTCGCGATCCGTGTCGGCTGGTTTGCGCACGCGATCGCATGGACCCGGCAGCGTGATGCGCTCCCGACCGAGGCGCGGCCAGATTTCGACAGAGCGTTCCGGATTGTCTTGCGACGGGCGATCGCACAAACGCCCGACTAGCGTGCCTCGCCTCTCAAATGCCGGCGTCTAGTTCGACAGCAGCGGGGCGGCCACCTCAAGCGAAAGGAGGTTGGACAATTCCTTCGCGCTGTGACCCGCTCCGAAGATCGGGCCACCCGGCTGCAGGGCCAGCCCGGCTTCGAGGTTCCCGGCATTGACCGCGTCGAATCCGAGGACATCGATCAGCTGAAGCACCGCCGCAACCGCAGCGGGATCATCGCCGGCGGCCGCCATGGCAATGCGGTCCGGCGCGCCCCGTGGACGCCTGCTCTTCTCGAACTTGAAGTAGCCCAGGTGATTGAGGCTCTTCACCACCTTCGCGGACGAGAACCACTCCTGTACGAGCATGCTCGTGCCCGCCGGTGCTGTCGCAAATGGCCCATCGACGCCATCGATCTCGTCCCAGTAGTTCATGGCGTCGACGAGGGTCTTGCCGGCGAAAAGGTCGCGTCGAAGTTCCTGAAAGCGGTGCATTGGTATCGCCAGGACGATGAGACCGGCGTATTTGACCACCTCGTCAGTTGAGAGCGCGCGAGCCCCAGGAGCGAGTACCTCAACGATCAGCTCTATGCGCTCGGCGGGCCCCGACCCCGAAATTGCGACGTCGTATCCACCGGCCACGGCCGCGCGGGCGATAGCAGTGCCGGCCTTGCCGGCTCCGACGATGCCCAGGCGGCGGTCAATGGGCTCGCTGCTAGACAGTGGATGATCTCCCGTTCGCGCTCGCCAGGCTCGGGTCGCGTGGTGCCTGCTCCTCGGCCGGACCCGAGAGGAGCTCCCTGACTCGCGGGATCACCTCCCGTCCGTACAGCTCGATGGTCGCCATCTTCTGTTCGTGCGGTACTCGCCCGGTCGCGTAGGCCAGGTCGAACCGGCTGAGCCCGAGGAGGCGAATGACCCAAGCGATTTTGGTCGCGACGGTTTCCACCGATCCGAGATACAGCGATCCTTCGTCGACCTCGGCCTGGAATCGATCCATCGTCGGCCGCGCCCATCCGCGCTCGGCGGCGGCTCCCTCGAAGACATGAGCCCAGTGCGGCCATTGAATCTCCGCGGCTTCCTTGTCGGTTCTGGCCACGAGCCCGTGGGAGTGCATACCGATGCGCTGCAGCGGCTTTCCGTACTTGACGAGGGCCCGCTTGTAGAGATCGATCAGCGGCAAGAACCTGATCGGCGGTCCGCCGATTACGGCCAGCATCAGCGGGAGGCCATAGCGCGCGGCTCGGACAACCGACTGGGGACTGCCGCCAACGCCAACCCACACGGGCAGGTGACCCACTGGGAGTGGAGGACTGAGGAACTGTTTGGTGAGCGGGGAGCGGAACTTGCCCGACCACGTGACCGGTTGGTCTCGCAACAGGCGCATGAGCAGGTCGAGCTTTTCCTCGAAGAGGTCCTCGTAATCGTTGAGGTCGAATCCGAAGAGCGGGAATGACTCGATCAGCGAGCCGCGCCCGGCGATCAGCTGGGCCCGGCCGTTCGACACCGCGTCGAGGGTGGCAAACTCGGTGTAAACCCGAACGGGGTCCTGGGTGCTCAGGACGGTGACGGCAGTTCCGAGCCGAATGCGCTTGGTTCGGCCGGCGATCGTGGCCAGGATGATGCTGGCTGCCGAGTCCATCATGTCCTTGCGGTAGTGCTCGGCGATGTTGAACGAGTCGATCCCGACGGCATCTGCGAGCACCGCCTCGTCGACTGTGTTGCGGATAACGACGTCGCCGCTGAGCTCGCGACCCGACTCGTCGACGCTGAGCGGAACGAACGAGTCCAATCCGAACTCGATGTCCTGGTCAGTGGTCATTTTGAGATTCCTCCCGGCTGAGAAGCCTGCTATTACAAATACCCCGGGGCGCCGAGTTATTGCAGTTGCAAGTATTAGGCCCTGATCTGATTGCTTGGTTTGGGTGCGACAAGGCGCTTGACATTGACCCGAGGTCAGGGTTGGAGCATCTGTTGCATGAACGCATTGACCAAACGCACAACAGGAACCTCGGTTTCCGTGAACGGCCTGCGGAAGACCTACGGAAAGAAGGTCGTACTCGACGCCGTCGACCTCAGCATTCGCGAGGGCGAGGTCTTCGCCCTGCTCGGGCCGAACGGCGCGGGCAAGACCACCATCGTCCGGATCCTGTCCACCCTGATCCCGGCGGACGCCGGCACGGCGAGCGTCATGGGGCACGACCTGCGTGGCGAGGCCGGCGCGGTGCGCGCGGTGATCGGTGTGACCGGACAGTTCTCGGCGGTCGACAACCTGCTCACCGGCCAGGAGAACCTGGTCCTCATGGGCCGCCTGCTGCATCTGCCGGCAAAGGAGCTGCGCGCGCGGACCGCCCGGTTGCTACAGCTCTTCGATCTGGTCGAGGTGGCGGGGCGGACCCCGGCCACGTATTCCGGCGGCGAGAAGCGCCGCCTGGACATCGCGATGACCCTGATGGGGCGGCCAAAGCTGATCTTCCTCGACGAGCCCACAACTGGCCTGGACCCACGCAGTCGCCAGACCATGTGGCAGGTCATCCGCGAGCTCGTACGCGAGGGCGTCACCATCCTGCTGACCACCCAGTACCTGGAAGAGGCCGACCAGCTCGCCGACCGCATCGCGGTGCTGGACCATGGGCGCATCGTCGCCGCGGGCACGCCAGAGGAACTGAAACGGCGCATCCCAGGTGCGCACATCCGCCTGCGCTTCGCCGACGCTGCCTCGCTCGACGAGGCCGCCCGAGCGCTGCGCGAAAGCACACGCGACGACGCGGAGCTGGTGCTCCGGGTTCCGAACGAGGGCGGTATCCGATCGCTGCGCGAGGTGCTGGCCCGCCTCGGCGACGACGTTGAGGTGGAGGACCTGTCCATCCACACGCCGGACCTCGACGACGTGCTCTT
>Ga0209802_1000518_pt1 | contig 29423 bp, 36 predicted proteins | sample GraSoiAngelo_129_FD_185886 | JGI IMG/M metagenome (GOLD analysis project Ga0209802, IMG submission 185886) | Grasslands soil microbial communities from the Angelo Coastal Reserve, California, USA - 14_0927_12_40cm (SPAdes) (version 2) | ecosystem: Environmental > Terrestrial > Soil > Grasslands ... | reverse complement strand
CATTGTTGTTTTTTCTACTGCATTTTATTGCAGCATAGTAACACTTGTTACTTGCATTTAAGGCTTTTATTGAGGAACCTACGATACATTACATGAGAGTAAGGTAGAAAGGCCTTCACAATCCACAGAAACAGCACCAGTGTCCCGGAAGCCGTACGCGAGATTCTGACCAGAAACTATCCAGTCTACCAATGCCTGAAGATGAAACTCATGAACTTCCACTCCCTCGCAGAATTCATCCAACCCCAGGTCCAACAACTGAGCGGAAAGGAAGCAAGCATCAACACTCTGGTGGTAGCAATCAAGAGATTCTCAGACACCCTATCCAATAGCAAAAGCCCCGACCCATCGAAAGTTCTCAGGGATGCAAGGATCTCCCTTTCAAGCGGCATAGTAGACGTGACGATAAGAGCGCCAAAGACACAATTCTCAACCATAGTCAAGGAATTATCAAATGCCGCAAGCGAACTCTCAGAGTTCCCCCACATCTTCCCCCTCTCAAACTCGATCAAACTGATTCTTCCCGCGGAGGATCACGCCCTCGTCCGCGGGAAACTGGAACATCTTAGAGAGGCTGCGACACAGGCGAACGTGTCCAAACTCATCCTCAACCTGTCACCTCGTGCCGAGATGACGCCTGGCATAGCATCTTACGTCACTGAACTACTGTTCAGAAACGGCGTCAACATCCTTGACGCATTTCTAGGGTATGGCGACATCATAATGGTTGTTGACGACAAAGATGGACCCCTCGCCTATGACGTTCTGCAGAGAGAAATCCAGGGCTCGAACCCAGCTTGAAAGATGAGCATCTTGAAGTTGTCTGAGACGACGCGATGGGTGGAGAAAAAATCTGCGAAGACTCCACATGGGTCTATTGTGGACTAGCCGCATTCACGTCGTTTCGATAGGCGTTTTTTCGATGGTGTGTTTCGCCGGTACTGGTGTCCCGGTTATACAACGCTTAAGCCCGCCATCTGCCCTTGCCCCTGTGTAAGTGGTTGGGAGATTATCGCAGTGCCCAATGATGGTGACAGAGGCGAGCTGTACGCGGAGCTCGAAAGGGCTTGCGATGAACTCGACAAGACCCTCGATATGCTGAAGAAGGCAGGCTACACCCTCCGAGAGTTCTCCAAGGTCCTGGAGGCGGACCCTACAGGCATACTGGTTACCCACTACCCGACGGGCTACATGATCTATCCCGACGAGATCAATAAGACCCCCTGGGAATATCCGTCTCTCAGACCGGTAGTTGACTTGGACTATCTGGTCGAATTGTTGAAGAGAGCTCGACAGTTGAAACGGGCCAAGATGGAGATTGAACGAAGACTCGGAAAGAGGCTCGTCCCCCTCTCCTAGCATTGTGCTTGTTTCATTCCGTAAGCATTCGTGAATAACCAGTCCAGAACTTCTAGAATTTGGGGAGTAATCTCGCACCAGAGATGGACTCCACCGGGAAGACAGTCAATCCGACCCTTTGAGAGTCTCACTCTGAACCCTTCATAGCCAAAGCCCGCCCTGTCAATCGCGATCGGATTCAGCGGATCGAAGGCGTGCTTAACCTCAGACTCGGAAACATCCATGAACTTCTTTCGATCACGAAAGACCAGCATTGTCAGATCTCTATGACCAAGGTTTGATGAGCTGGCATGTCCCGGCGGGAAATTCAACTGTAAGAACACGCCCCATTTAGTCCCCACATCAGAAGCTATCCGATTGAGGATCTCATAGGCTGTGATTCTATCGTCATCATTCATGAAATTCGCATATTCTGATTGGCGAAGTTCGAGGTTCTTCCATAGGTCCTTGATGATCCAGCTCAATCATCCTCAGCCCTTTCCAGTAGCACCCGCCTTAGGCTGGAGAGGAAGTTTGAGTTTGGCACAACATATTCGAACCCTATCTCATCCGCTCGTTTCTTCAGCTCAGTCCGCACGTGAGGATACAAGCCGAAGAGTCGAGAGTTGAATGTCGTCCTCAACTCCTTTGCAATGGAGAATGGATCGTACTCTGTAGAGGAGAGGTCGAGAATGACCAGTTCAGGCCGATTCTCAGCAACTAATCGTCTCAGCTCATCAGGTCCGTTTCCGAAGAAAGGGTCCGCACCGGTCTGTTTCGCCAACTCCGTTATCCGTGAACGCAGGAACAAGTCGGAAGTGGCGGCGACGAGTCGCAAAGCTCTCCGATCCTGTTTCGCAAACAGTGTTATAGAACGCTTCTTCTAAGAAACAGCTCGCTAGGAGCCATGTCTGGAAGCCCGTCGTTCGCTGGGCGTGACATAGTCTCAATCCGCGACTTCTCTCGAAAAGAGATCGATCATGTTCTGGACACGGCGGAAATCATGGAGCCGCTGGCCAAGAAAGGGTCCGACATGCTTCACGGGAGAATAATGGCCACGCTGTTCTACGAGGCGAGCACTCGGACACGTCTGAGCTTCGAATCGGCCATCACACGGCTGGGCGGGACAGCGCTCGGATTCGCAGAGACCAAGGGTACGTCCGTGGAGAAGGGTGAGAATCTCGCGGACACGGTCCGAGTGACTGAGAAGTATGCTGATGTGCTGGTGGTTAGACACCCCCTGGAGGGAGCGGCCCGCATGGCTGCGGAATTTGCCTCCGTCCCCGTCATCAACGCGGGCTCTGGGGCCGAGGAGCATCCGACCCAGGCACTCTTGGACCTTTACACGATCAGGAAAGAATTGGGAACAATAGACGGGCTGAGCATTGGACTGGTCGGTGATCTCAGATACGGTCGGACTGTACACTCCCTAGCATATGCCCTGTCTCTCTACAAGGTGAAGCTGGTTCTGATCTCGCCAGATATACTCCAGATGCGGAGGGAAGTGGCCGAAGAAGTGTCGAAGAAGATCGAAGTTACGGAGACGCTGTCCCTCAAGGACCACTTGCGAGAGCTGGACGTGATCTACATGACACGAGTGCAGAAGGAGCGATTTGCAGACTTGCAAGAGTACGAGAAAGTCAAAGGGTTATACCGGCTCGTGGCGGAGGATCTTGACAAGACCAAGAAGAACTCGATTGTCATGCACCCTCTACCCCGAGTTGATGAAGTGGATCCCAGTGTCGACTCTACGCCCCACGCGAAATACTTCCAGCAGGTCGGGAACGGAGTCGTCTTGAGGATGGGACTCTTGGGACTTGTGCACGGAGCTCTCTGACAGAATCTGAATCGATGTCACGTCCAATCCCGGGCATGGTGAATATCCTACTCCGGCCAGACATAGGGCCGTTCCGAGTGCATGGAAAGTAAATGTCTGAAGCGCTCCTAACGAGTCAGGGTTTTATCGAGGACCGGTGGCCTGTTGAGTTACTTCCAAGACAAAGACCATGATGCTCAAACCAATCATGCTAGCTGCGGCAATCAGGATGAGAGTTGAGGTGGCCGCGGTTATAATCAGTAATCCGAACATGAGCATGACGGACGCTACAACGGAGGCGACTACAGGTTCACTCGTCTCCACAAACTGTCTTCGACGAATCTCAAATGCTGAGGTCTCGATACCCGGCCCGAGTCCGCCCCTACTGTCTGAAAACAGCCACGCAAGAGAACTAGCAAAGCTCAAGGTTGGAGTCAGGAGGCTGACCAAGAGGAGTCCGCGTAACGGAGCAACTGCCGGAATCAGTTGGCCAAAACCCAGAAATGTCAATCCAAGAAACATCCAGGAGCCCAGTCCGAAACTGATGAACATCTGAATCCATGCTGAAGGGCGTCCGATAGGTCCTCTCCAGATCATGCCGAGGATAACAAGAACTAAGCTAACGATGACGAGATATTGCATCGCAGAGATAATCGTGTTCCACGACGATACAAAACTGGCTAGATTACCTGTATAGTTGGGACCGAAGAGGTTTGGAAGCTCAGCAAAAATGATTCCTGCTGCGAGACCCGCTCCCTGCAGTCTCCAGTCCATCTTTGAACCTACGTCAAGTATTCTGGACTAACATTCAAGTCTATCCATTTCAGGAGCTAGAGAAATCATATGGAATAATGCGGTCTAAGTCTCTCTTCCTCGCGTCAGGCCACGAATCCAATGGAAGAAGTCTTCCCCCCAACTTAGCAAGTATCGTCAAGCGTTCGAATCCGCAATTATCGCATCTTGCTCGGACTCCGGCGCTCGTATTGTAGCAGCGCTGGCAACGCGAATACTGGGACGAGAAAGTGAAGTATCGTCCCCCAGCCTCGCTGAGTTCTCGCGATGCTTTCGACAGAGCCGAACTGTCGACGTTAGGTCTGACCATCAGCGGAAGCAGCGCACCTCCGTCGAACGAACTCTGCAATTCTCCTTCAATGGATGCCCGAGTAGCAAAGGGTACTTTTTGAGCTAGGGGAATCCCGGGCACGTCGTTATAGTACGGGTATTTCTTGGAGCCCTGATAGACAATAGTCGAAAATCCGAATTTCTCCGCATCGATCGAAGCAAGACGGGCCGAGGCTTGAGGGGACGAATGAAGGCCGATTCTCACTCGAATGTCTCTTGCGTCCGCTTCACTAACAGCCCGCCGAGCAGATTCTACAATCTTCTTGGCAACGGCTAGGCTCGTCTTTTCCCAGAGTTCAGCCCGAGTATGATGCTTTACAGCCTCAGCCAGTCCTAACAGGCCTATCTCTCCATGAGCCCTTCTCGCGTCGTAATAGGCTCCACCGTCTGCTCGCCAGGCGAGGAGTGGCAGGACTCCCTCGGACACTCTCTCGTTGATGGCTTGCTGTCTGAGTTGTAGAGCTTTTACCGCTTCAATGGTTCCAGACTGGATTGTTTGGAGGAACTTCTCATCTTTTCCCGATGCTTCATAGGCGGCTCTCGGAACGTTAAGCTGGACTGTCCCGACAACGGCGCCGGCCCCTTTCGTCCCGTCCTTGTCTTCGAAGAGAATTGGTCCCTCCGAGGATACCGAATAGATCTGGTCTGAGGATTGCACCAAAAAGTTGGGAACTGAGTATTTGGCGGAGCTGTCGAAGGCCGAGTTGAGAAGCTCATCTGAGATCTCGATCTTCCCTCCTGCATTCCTTACGACAATTGATGGATTGAGTATGGGTTGTTGACGACCAATTTCAAGACTTGCATCGATTACTGTTGTGAATAACTCTTCAGCTTCTCTCGAAAAATCGGCGTAGATGCCTTCGCCTTTGCCGTTTGGACCCACCGCTTCTCGTTTCTGGAGATGATCAGGAATTTGACGATCCAGTCCTATGGTGACCTGTGCTGATATTGCGTTAGAGAAGCCGTCCCAGTTGAGATCGTACATGAATCGTCTGATCGATTCTTGGACGCGTTGGCGTGGGAGTCCTCTGATGAAGGGGGCGAGTGTAATGTTGAAGTGGTCGAGTACCTGTTCATTGGAAACTTCTCGTTCTCCTGCGTGTAGAATCTTCAGAATTGATTCCAATGCATCTTCAAGGGATGAGGGAGGATTGGTGGCCGGCGTGCCTCTACGGAAGAAGAGGCTCGCTTCGTGAAAGAGTATACTCGGCTTCAGGATCCATGAGGCAGCGTCCTCCAGGTGTATCTGACCAGCGAGATGCGCGTCAATCGTAGCCCGAGGAAGGCTGTCGAGCAGAACATACTCCTCGATGACTCTCTCTCCCGCGGATTTCTGGACCCAGTTTGCGTCGAGCTGTTTCTGGCCGGCCTCCCGGAGTAATAGCGTTACATCGTTGACCGGTAGTCCCAGCCTTGTGAGTTTGTGGCGATACTCCTCGAGCTTTCTCTCGATAAGAATTATGTTGACAAGCTCTCGAATCAGGGGAGCGCTGAGGTATACGATTCCGAATTTGAGAAGTCTCTCTTCAGCTTCCGCCGCGACTTCATCTGCGAGGGTTTGAGGCATTCTTGCCTCGCTCACCAGGGATCTGGCGATTCTGGTGCGGTCGAACTCCTCGATTGTCATTCGAGACGTGCGGACGAACAATCTGCCGCGCCTTACCGCGATATATTCCTCCAGGTCGCGGGAGAACTCGACCAGAATCTTTCCGAGCTCGGTTACGCTGTACTTTTTCGTGCCTTTTTCGATCGAAAGCAGACCGGCCTTCCTCAAGGTCTTGAGGTGGTAGACGAACTTGCCGGCGTCCCGTACAGGATCGAGCTTGGCCTCGTACATTATCTCAGTATAGGGAAGGGGACCTTTCGAGACGAGTAGTTTGAGAACGTGCAATCGTACGGGAGCAGACGCCGCGTCAAGGACATCTGAGCTGAACCGTTCATACGACCGCTGCAAGAAGGAATCTAGTCAAAGGAGCCAGAAACTTACGCTAAAAAACTTGAGTAGGGTAAGCAGTTCAGCTGATAGTCCGTAGACAACCTTACTGTTTAGTTTATTCGAGTTATGAATTTGCGAGAGGCATCCATCGAACAGTCTCGCCCTTGCGCGAATGTGATTGGTGACAACTATTCTACGATTTTCAGGTTCTTCAGGGGGACCCAGCCTGTCGCGTCTGTCATGTTTGTAACCCAGGCCCAGCCGCTCTCAACGCTCTCTATCCTTACGATCTCGCCCTCCATCACAGTCACTTCACGTGCCACGTAGTTCTGCTGTGCGACCGCAGCCTCACCGTCTATCTTGATACTCTTCTCCGGGACCCAGCCCCGCTTCCCACTCGGGCTTTCGCAGAACACCCAGCCTGGCCATTCATCGTCCCTCCTCTTCACAATCTTCAACTCGTCACCTGCACTCATGGTCAAAGGATCAGGATACTGTGCCTCGTAGCCGGCAACGACAAGAGCCATCGTTCCTGAATCGATCTGCTGCAAAGGGACTATGATATGGAAGGGTCCGGGGCTCTTAAACTCAGATGTTTCCAACAGCTAACGATGAGCCCTGTGTTCCGGATAAATTAGGAAAAATCGAGAGGAGGACGTTCCGTAAAGACTAGTTCACTAGGTGTTTGCCGGAGACTCTCTGGACTGCCTCGCGACTCTACGTTCTTCTATAATTTCAGAGATAGCGACGGCAGTGTCTGAAGGGTCAGTTCCATCTCGGCCTTGGTCAACTTCGGCACTAGATTGTCAACGGCCCTTAGGTATTCTCGGCTTGCATAGTTCCATCCCGAGTCGTCATTGTAGTCCTTGTACGCGAAGGTCTGCGCCTGTATGGTCATAGGGTCGATCACAAGATAGGTGTAGCTTGTGAGGACTCCTTTCGATACGAGGAGGGACAGGAAGGTGTGGAGGTTGCTTACCTCGTTGCGTGGAAGATAGAGCCGTGTAGTTATTGAGTTCAGCCCAGTTATTGGAGAATAGCTCTGAACGATCGGAAGACTGTCAAGAATGGATTCGGCTCCTCTCATGAAACTCTCATTCTTGAAATCGAAACGTACCTCTGATAGCTCAGAAACTTGCGGCGCATATGGGAGGAGGTCGATGACCCATTCTTGAATCAATCCCCTTTCAACAAGCCGGTCAAAACGGTATTTCGCTGCGGGCAAGGTGAGAGACAGTAACTTCGACAGATCGGCTAGTGTAGTCCTTGCGTTCTTGACCAGCTCTTTGAGGATGATCAGATCTTTCTTGTCGAAGGAAACAGGTTGAGAAGATTGTTTGCTAGACTCAGGCTTGGCTCTACTCGTGACAAAAGAATCCAACCATCCTTTCCAATCGAACTTCCAAGTTCGGTCTTTGGGCTTGTAATAGTCAAAATTCGTCAGAGGGAACTTCGTGTCTCCAATCCAGAAGATGCGGTAGTTCTTGAGTAGTCCACGCTCCAACAATTGGTCGAGATACAACTCAAATTCTTGGCGGCTTGCGGTAGGTATACCATGAAGCGAGTAGTAGCCATTACAGTCTCCGATGCAGCGGGCAACTCTTAACCAGAATCCTGGGATTTTCAGTGCCTCCCTTGTGAAGATGTCCTTTCCCGGGTGTGGAGTCGCAAGAACAACAGCTCGGCTCAAACCGATTTTCGGACAGTTGGGTTGAATCCAAGTCTTCAGAACTCCTTGGCCTTCGAGCTTTGTCACTCTATTGTATACCGTTGTATAGGGCAGCTTCGCTTTCCGAGCAATTCCTAGCAGGTTTCGGGGGCCATGCTGTTTCATGGTCCTAAGGATCGCAATGTTTTCTTGGTCTAGAAGAGAGACTATTCTATGTATGCTATCAAAGAATTCATCGGCAGTGATCGTGCTCAAGGAAGCCAGAAGAAAAGGGGATTTTCTATCCATTTTAAGCTTCTTTCAAGCCCTATCCAGGAGGCGCCTTTGGATTTGGTGGGCCGGGATCGCCATCTAGAAGCTTCAGGTTCGTTCACCTCAATGATAGGAGGTCTGGTGCTTAGATAATGGGGACTCATACGGAGCGCTCAGAACAAAGTGAGAGACGCCAGGGAGGTCTCTTAACGATGCCCAAGATGAAATACGCCGTCCGTATTCTTATTGTTTGCGGATGGCGGTCGCCTAGATAGGGGATAACTATAAAACCGTTCGCAGCTATCTTTGGAAGTCTAGAGCTACCATGGGAAAAGTAATGATCTCTCTAACTGACGAGGCCGAAGAGCTAGTAAGAGATGAGGTCGGCAAGCTGTACTTTGGAAGGACTGGAGGATTCAGCATCTTCTTCGAACATCTCATCAGACAATACTTCAACGGGCACATGAAAGAGAAAAAGTCAAAGTAGATAGAGAAATCGAACGTAATCAGCATCGAATCCTAGGCCGACATGTCGACCTACGGCTTGGGCCGATGTCCCTAGCAGAGCAGTTGAATGGTTTATTTGCAAAGCGAGTTTCTCTCCCCATTAGGGGCGGTGGTCCAGTCTGCATGTAAGCAGGGACACCTTGGTCAAAGTGGTTACGGCCAGAGATACCGGTCTCGGGCACCGGTGATCGTGGGTTCAAATCCCACCCGCCCCACCATCGATCTGGATGAAAGAGAAGATCAAGAGCATCGTCTTCCACGGTGCGGAGGAATGGCGACGATGGCTCAAGCTCAACCATAATCGGGAGAGTGAGATCTGGCTGGTCTTACCTAAGAAAAGCGCAGGCGGCGACTCGTACAGAATCTATTTCAACCAAGCTCTTGAAGAAGCCCTTTGCTTCGGATGGATCGACAGCCGAATCAAACCCCTAGATGAGACAAGAAGCCTCTTCGTTTCACACCAAGGAAGACCAAGAACTGGTCTAGTTACAACATCGACAGAGTCCTCGAATTGGTAAGGAAGAAGATGACTAAAGCCGGGCTGAAAGTTCTACCTCCAGACGTGATTTCAAGGCTGAAGAGAGGAACCGAATAATCACTTAAGAAGGCGGACAGATTTCCTCCGCAAGCTAAGCTGAAGGCTTCCTGACGCTCGTAGTTATCTATTCCAAAGATACATGAGCCGATTGTTTCAAGCATGCAAGACGAGAGACGACTGGATGAGTTGATCTTTTGCAAAACAGGTCCCATGTCCTTCCAAGACAGGGACATTCCACCGTCTGTTCAGGAGAAGATTCTGAAGGCTGCCACCTCGTGTACGTGGCTGGGTAGATGGAAGCTCCTGATCATCACCGACAAGAACCAACGGGTAGAAATCGTGAGGGCATGGCAGGAAGACTTGAGAAAGATAGGGAGGTTGAAAGATGTGAATTGGATCGAGAGATGGAAGGTCGCTCCTCTATTCATCGCGTTCTGTCAGCCTAAGAATTTCAAGCCATTTCAGTGGGTGTCTGGTGACTACGCCAGAATTGGAGAGATTCACGAAATAGGGTCCGCGGTTAGAAGTATCGAACTCAAGGCTCTCGAGTACGACATTGGGCTTCATGGGCCGATAATGGGCCTACTCATGCCGGAAGTAAACAGAGGCGTCAGGTCTGTGCTCGGAATACCTGAAGACTACGAGATCGTGCACTTCGGGATAATGGGCTATCCGAAAGAGGAGGTAGACGTAACGTTCCCCGGGTTGTCAGATGTCAGCTTCGCCAACAAATGGGGCCAACCATGGCATAGCCCCAATGAACCTGCCTCATAGTCAAGCTCCGTTCCTCAACCGGGCAGGTCTCTCGTCAAAAGATCACGCGCAATCTTGTCCGCTATCTCCCTCCTATTCACCGTTGTTGAGACTTGGATGAATTCATCCGCTATCGGATCTCTCGTTTAGAATAGAATCCCACGCGTGCCCGGTTGAGCGCTCCAAAGTTTAAAGGAATGATTAGCTTCGATTGTCGGTGTTGGTTTAGATTTGACGAGTACTATGATGCCTCGTTCTGCTGATTATGAAGTGAAGTTGACTGCTGATCACGAGAGTCTCCGACATACGATCCGGGATTTTGCTGAGAAGGAGATTCGCCCCGTTGCTTTCGAGATTGACCGTAATAACAAGATACCAAGAGACCTTCTACGACGAATTGCCGGAGTTGGTCTGACTGCTATCACTTACAAGGAAGAGTATGGTGGTCTGGGTGGCGACCTTCTCTCGATGGTTATTGGTATCGAAGAGATAGCAAGAGTCTCGGCTGCGTGCTCCACAGTTTTTGTCGCTAGTCATCTCGTTTCTGAACCTTTGAATGAGTGGGGCTCGCCGGAGCAGAAGAAGCGGTTCCTAGTGCCGATGGTGTCAGGGGAAAAGATTGGGGCTCATGCGATGACGGAGCCTGGGGCTGGGTCCGATGTCGCGGGAATCAAGTCGACGGCCAAGCTTCACGGGACCCACTGGGAGATCAGTGGCCGGAAGACGTTCATCACGAACGGTGAGATCGCAGATCTCTACCTGGTATTCGCTAGGACGAGTCCCCCTCCCAGCACCAGAGAGCGGCATAAGGGCTTGAGCGCGTTCATTGTTGAAAGGGGAACAGAGGGCTTCCAGGTCGGCAGTCATATTGAAACGACCGGCCTTCGAGGCTCCCAGCCCTCAGAACTGATCCTTGATCACGTTAAGGTGCCTACTGAGAATCTCGTGGGAAAGGAAGGCGACGGGTTCTACATTGGCGTAAAGACGTATGATCGGGGGCGCGTGGACGTGTCCGCGCAGGGCGTCGGTATCGCTCAGGCCGCATATGAGGCCGCGATAAGTTACGCGCAGACCCGCACAAGTTTTGAGAAGCCGTTGATCGATTTTCAGCAGGTTCAGTACAAGCTGGCTGAGATGGCTATGGGGCTTCACACGGCGCGTCTGCTCACGTACTGGGCCGCGTCGCTCAAGGATCAGGGCAAGGAGTTTGTCAAGGCCGCGTCGATCGCGAAGGTGACATCGACTGAGACTGCTGAGAGGTTGGCCCTCCTAGCCATGATGATTCATGGCGGCTACGGCGTTGCGACGGAGTACCCAGTTGAGCGGTTTCTAAGAGATTCGCAGATCATAAAGACCTACGAGGGCACCAACGATATCCAAAGGTTGACGATAGCCAAACAGCTGATTCGAGAACTCAAAGAATAGCGCATGTCCGGCTAGCAGGGTTAGAGGGTCTTCTTCCCCCAATCCCTCTCTTAGCATTTCTCTTCTCGCAATTACTGAATCTCAGCATCCCAGCTCGAGCCGAACTAGCTTTCAGCTATTCAATAGCATAGTCCTACTAGCCTTTGATACTTTCAGAGCCCTGTGCGAGCTAAGTTCAGCTACTCGGATGAACGCAAACAGGGTTCGTGGTTAGAGAGTTGAAACCTCAGATCGAGTTCGGAGTCAGCAGAGTAGTAAATGAGTTCTGCCACATCTCGGTCCTCTATAGTGAACTAATGCCTATAGAACTAGCAACGGGAATGTTGGGGAACAAGTCCTACCAGGCACAGATTGCTCACTTCAGACGAGATGAGGTCCGCCTTGAGCTTCAGAGAGTAGGACCCTTCGCAACAGAATCCGAATGGTACCAGTTTGCTACAGGTCTGATGAAGAGAGGCCCCTCAGGAGGTCTTGAAGCATTATCAGCCAATAGCAAGCTTGCGGAATTGTTTCGGAAGATTCACCAAAGAGGAGTGGCAGGTTTTGAGGAGATCTGGAGTGAAGCCAGGCCGCGACTGGAGAGGTACAAGGAGAGCTTCGAGGCCGAATGGTCCCCGATAGGCGATCAGGTACTGTCACGCCTCTCTACGCTCGCCAAGACCCCGTGGGCTTTGGATAGGATTCGTGTTCATTTCATAGACTGCCTCTACGGAGGGTTCGGCTGGAATGACTGTATCGGCTTCGCGGCTTTTCCTGATCTTCAGGTTCAGAAAAAGTTCCTCGCCCATGAGCTCTCCGAGCTCATTACTCCTCGACATATCGTTGGAGACGCTTTGAGAAAAGCAGGTCTTAGCTCAGAGATTGCGCATACAGTTGTCGACATGCTGGCCTATTTCAGTGTGAGAAACTTTCTGGCAAGGCCAGTCTATCCCAATCCTGAGAGAAAGGGAATCAGACCCAATCCGAACTACTATCCCGCGGTGGAGGAGTTGTACCCTACGTTCGAATCCTACGCAGAGAACCCTTCCATCTACGCAGATTTTGAAGAGCTTGTTCAAGTTATGATAGCAAAGCTGAAGGTACCGAATGCAAGTCCCACGATACAAAATGATTAGTTTCGGCACTTGGAGGATTCGCTTGGCCCTGTTTCGGCTTGCCGCGTGCAACCGGTAGCGGAGGGGCCCAGTAACGTTACTTGTAAGATGAACAGATGTGTAGGCTCGCCTGTCGATGTCTCAACGCGGCCTATTTCGGCTGGTGCATCTTCCTCCCGACTTAGCTATGCAATTGAAGGATTCTGTTGAAGAAGCGTTTCAGAGTCTGGGAGGCGCGACTGCCGAGCTGATTCTTCACTATGCAAGACGTAGACACCATGTAGACATGAACAAGCTACCTGATGGGATTGAGGAGCTCGACAAGGCTCTCGGCGAGATTCTTGGGACCGGGAGAAGGATGGTTGTGAACCATTGCTCCGAGATATTGACCCGGCGACTCGGCAAGGAGGTTCGGCCAAAATCTGACAAGCTTTCAGACATCTTTCGGCAAGTCGCGAAAATCTACCAGAAACGAGCCTCGGTGCAGGTAGATGAAACGACACTCTTCGAGAAAGCAGAGAAATCTGAAGATTCACTGTTGCAAGGCAACGTTGTCGAGGGTATTCTGCGCGACTAAAGGCTAATCTTGTTCCTCTCTCCTAGATGAAAAACCCTAAGGCTTCATCCATGGAGTGCAACACGCATACACTAGTAGCCCACATCGCGGCCCTGCATCACAGTTCCGCTCTCTTGGTGAAATACAGAATCAGCCCCGATAATCAACAGGGATGGTTCCTACCCAACGATGATCTTCATCACCTGGAACATCCGGACCAAGCTGCCAAGCGCATCTTGAAAGAGCAGGCAGGAATAGACGATGCAACGCTGAAGCTCGCCGAGATCGAGTCTTTCGTAGGGAACAATCAGACTTGGCATCTCATCTTCGATTATCTGGCCTTCACCCGTAGCATGAATACGTCACCCGGGAAGACAGTTGCGGAGCTGAAATGGTTCGAGATCGATAAATTGCCGCCAGCCGAAGACTTCGCTCATCACGGATGGGGAAGACTGGTCCTCGTCAAACACGCCTTGGGAAAAGCGCAGCCTCTTACAACCTCGAGCCAGAGATAGCTCAATAAGAACTTAGGCTAGAATCTCACGATTTCATAGCTGCTGTTCTCAGATAATATGCCCAGTACCCTTTCCAGGGTCCATACTTCTCGGCCATCTGGTCGAGCACGTTCTGAGTCAGGGTTCTCCCTCGACCGTAGACGTTCGAAGCAGCTCTCAGCAATCGTTTCTCAACCGCGATCTTCTCCATCCGGCCCAGTCCTCGGAGCAGGATCAGTCTTGACGACCATTCTCCGATGCCCTGGATCTCACTTAGCCATTTTTCAACTTGGTCGTACTTGGCCGTCCTGAGGAATCTTTCGTCTTTCTCTGCGAAGGCCTTTGCGACGCCTATCAAGAACTGGGCTTTCCGCTGGTTCCTGACAAGGGCATCTAGATCACCCTCGTTGACGTAAGCGAGGCGGTAGGGTTCAGGAAACGCAACGTACCTCTGACCATTCATCTCCAGACTTGTTCCAAACTTCTCGGTGATCGCCTGCTTAGTCCTCTGCGCCGCTGCCGCGGGATACCGCTGAGAGAGTACGGCCCAGCAAGCGGACTCGAAGGGTGTGAGAAATTTTACTTGGTGCAGACCGTAAAGCCTCTGCAGCACAGGGGCAAAGTCCACATCGCCATAGCCGATCCGGTAGAATTGCTCGAGATCATCAGCCAAGCTGAGAAAGAACCCAATACGGTCGACCACCGCGTCACGCACGCCGGGCGTCAGAGAACGGTCAGAATTGAGGGCATACTTCAGCCGGGGGCTCTTGATGGTGCCAGTTGATCGAACATTGAATCCGACTGTTTGGCCCCCGATACAGACGGCCCTTGTTAAGGAGAATTCGTCGATTTTCTGGTCGTCCCGCATTGGCGGGAATGCTCTCAAGAAGTCCAGTGATTTGGAGAAGTCGAAAGGCGTTCTCGGGCTTAGGAAACCCTCTTCAGAGTATGAGCTCCGCATGAGTCTGTCTGCATGAAGCAAGGTAGGAGTCTACAAGGTCATTCGTGACGTATAGGTTTACCAGATGGTCTGTGGAACCTCCATACTAGTCCAAGACAGAAACCGTTCCATCACAACTACGAGGTAGCAAGAATAACGATTACCATTTCGGACCCGAGGAAACTCGACTGCGCCTGGTCTCACCAATGTGCAGAAGTCGCGAAGAACTTTGCTCGGATGTTACCTAGTAGAGAGGGGGTCCTGGTCGAGGTCGGTTCCGGGCAAGGACAGCTCACCATCCCCTTCGCCAATGTAGTCCCACGGTACAAGATCATTGCCTTGGACAGATTCAAAGGGGCTTATTCAGGAAACCAAGCACGCTTGTTATCGGAAATAGCAAGGAATAGATTGAGAACGAGAATTAGACTTGTTGCGAGCGACTATAATGCTTGGTTGGCAGCTCAACCGGATTCCCGATACGATGGGGTAATCTCCAGCGAGTTTCTTCCCGAAATAACATCCAAGCGAATGGTCCGTTTCTTCGACCAATGTCACCGAGTAACGAAACCGCGAGGAATCACTGTTCACTCATTCTTGTCTCCTGAACCAGGGAATGCTAGGCAGAAGCGGCTAATCGAGGCTGACAGTAATCCTAAATGGACCAAGACTCCACCATTGGAATGGTTCTCTCCGTCGCAAGGAATTGTTGTAGACTACCTTAGGTCTGCAGGATTCAGAAAGTTGCAACAGACTCGGTTGAAGAGTGGCCTGGTGATTCGTTCAGAGGCCGCGAGGCAGCTTCTCAAAGACTGGGACGTAAGAGGATCCTACTGGAAACTCCATGGTAGGGTGTTGGAGAGGGACGGGTTAGAAATTCCGGATTGGATGATTGTAGGTGGGATCAAGAAGCCTTGAGTCCGTATTCCGAAAGTTACGAATTTCCGAAAACGCGTTTTGTTCCTCCGGGGGGAGCATGATTTGGCAGTTTCTTTTGACCGCGTGGCCAGCATTTACGACGCCACGAGATGGTCCGGCGTTCCACCTGAGATAATGGAGAAGCTCCTGAACACGATGAAAGAAGCGTTTGGCGGTTGCCAGAAGATTCTTGATATCGGGATAGGGACCGGCCGCTTTGCTCAATACTTCGTCGATTCAGGGTTTTACGTTGTAGGGGTGGACATATCGTTGTCCATGATGGCCAAGGCGCGAGAGAAGGGCGTAAATGTGCTGGTGCGAGCAGATGCACACCGACTGCCCTTCAGAGACGGATCTTTCGACGCCACCATCATGATACACCTTCTTCATCTCGTTCACGACTGGAAGCAGGTTGTTCGCGAAGTGGGCCGAGTAACGAGAAGAATCGTTGTTTCGGAAGTTGGGCAGGCTGAGGGATTCCGTCCTCGCCAGGAATACCTCCGGTTGAGAAAAGAGACGGGGCATCCTCTAAACCGTCTCAATGAAGCTGAACTTGGACTGAGGAGACTTGTTCCTCCGAAGCTTCTTGTTCGTATCGGGGACTATTGGTCAGATGTAGCGGCGGACGATGCAATTACTCAGTTGGAAAAAGAGGGTTTTGCGATATCTTGGGACCTGCCAAAGGAGATCCATCGAGCCGTCATCGACCGGCTTCGTTCTGATTATGGAGGAAAGCTTCTTCGTCGCCACGACGTGATAGAAATGGCAGGCTGGGTCCCAGAACAGTTTCTGAATCTCAGAGTGTGAGATCCAAGAATGGCTGTGTCCTTCGACAAGGTGGCGGGCATCTATGATGCCACTAGATGGTCCGGGTTTCCTCCCGAGATTATGAAAAAGCTTCTAGATACAATGAAAGAAACGTTTGCGAGCTGTAGGACTATTCTGGACGTAGGAACGGGGACGGGGCGGTTTGCACAGTATCTCACTGATTCAGGATTCAATGTCTTGGGCATCGACGTGTCGCTCGCAATGATGGCCAAAGCTAGGGAGAAGAGGCTCCGAAACTTGGTTCAAGCCGATGCGCACCACTTGCCCTTCGAGGACAAGGCCTTTGACGGTGCTGTCATGATCCATGTTTTACATCTCGTTCGCGATTGGGTTCAGGTAGTTGGCGAAATAGGCCGAGTGACGAGGAAGGTAATAGTTGCGGAGGTAGAAGGCGGGGAAGGGTTCAGCCCCAGGTCGAGATATCTGGAGCTAAGGAAGGAGATGGGGTATCCTCTGGAGCGATTCAATGATGGTGAGGCTGGGCTCCGCGGAATGGTACATCCCGCGATCGTCAAGTTGGTTGGGGACTATTGGACAAATGTCGAAGTGCACGAAGAGATAGACTCCTTTGATAGAAGAAAATCTTCAGTTTCTTGGAGCATCCCCGCGGAGGTCAACAACCGCATCATTCAGCGCCTCCACTCCGAGAACCCGGAGAAGACAATTCGTCGTCGAGAAACTGTAGAGGTAGTTGGCTGGGACCCCGCACAACTTCGGAATGTTTCTGTTTGAGGGCTGTCAGCAACCTAGCAGGCGGGCTCTGGAAGCGGTAGCGGTCCGATTACCCGATGCGGTTTGTAAAGTTCCTCGAGCCTCTTCATGTCGTCTAATGAGAGCTTGATGTCCAGCGAGCTGACTGCATCTTCTAGATGCTCCACTTTGGTCGCTCCGATTATTGGAGCACAGACCCCTTTGCGGAGTAGCCAAGCGAGAGCAATTTGAGATACGGTTATTCCCTTCTCTTTTGCAATCTCCTCGGCGCGCTCGACCACGTCGAAATCTTCGGGTCTGAAGAATCTTTCAGCAAAGTACTTGTCAGACCGGTATCTAGCCGTGTCCGCTTTTCCTCCCCGCTTGTATCTGCCTGTGAGGAAGCCTCGTGCTAAGGGGCTCCAGGGGATCAAAGCGATTCCTTGGTCCTTGCAGAATGGTATCATCTCTCGCTCTTCTTCGCGATAGCAGAGATTGTAGTGGTTCTGCATAGAGACAAAACGGGCGACGCTCAATCGGTCGCTTGTGAAGAGGGCCTTGGCAAACTGCCAAGCATACATGCTTGACGCGCCAATGTAGTTGACCATTCCCTCGCGGACCAGATCGTTCAGCGCAACAAGAGTCTCTTCGATTGGCGTAGAATAGTCCCAGCGGTGAGTCTGGTAGAGGTCAATCTTGTCTGTCTTGAGTCGCTTGAGAGACTTTCTCGCCTGATCCATTATGTGATATCGAGAGAGGCCTTCCTTGTTCGGTCCTTCGCCGGTACTCAACCTCACCTTGGATGCGATAACAACGCTGTCACGATGATCCTTCAGGAGTTCGCCAACAATCTCCTCGGACCTGCCATTGGAGTAGACGTTGGCGGTATCAAAGAAATTCACACCAAGATCCAGAGCACGCTTTACAATCGGCTTCGCCTTATCGATCTCGACCATCCATTCTTCAGAATTGCCGAAAGACATTGTGCCGAGGCAGATGCGCGATACCTGCAAGCCAGTGGATCCCATCCGGTTGTATTGCATTGAGCCCGATCTGGGACCCTCGAAGGTCGAGCTGGGTTTAAGGATTCCATGGACAGTCCATTCGACTTCACGAGAATGGGGCAATTTCTGCGTATGTTCCCCGTTCAGTTTGAGCTATGTTTAATTGAAGGGAGTTGCTATCAAGAGGCGTGAAACTAAGTAGAAGAGTCTATTTTCTCCTAGTTCTCGCAGCTATTTCTGCCAGTGTTAGCATTGCAGTCTATGCATCCATCTCTCAGGTATTCCCTGCGGTCACGGTACCTCCTGTAACCTTCGCCACAAAGGCGAACTGCGCGACCCTTAGCGTGAGTACCGCAACAGCGGGTACCGCGACCTTGGTCGCCAACTGTGGGTCGGGCAGCTCCAGCCTAGCTGCGTTCAGCGTAAACCGTGATGGTACCAGCACGCCTACCTTCAGCATTTCAAGCACTGGAATGATCGCTCCGCCCAGCTTGGGAATCGCTCCGGACGGGAGTGGATGCGCCACCACCTCTATTATGCCTCTGACTTCAGGATCCGCCTTTACTTTCAATGCCGCAGGGGCCTACAACTACTGCCTTACGTACACGGCATCGCCCTCAGGTGGAACAATCAGCCAGTTCATGATAAACTGGTCCGCCTGAGAGTCTCAGGAAAAAGCGTCTCGCCATCGAAATTCGAGAATTCTCTGTGCCTCCCAGAGTAGCCTCCGATCAAGAGAGAAAAATTCCATGGGACGAATCACATCATCCCGGTCCCTTGTCAAGAAAGTGGGGCTTCGTTTCACCCAGTCACGGAATTCAGTCCGAGCTCTTTTGACTTGGTTGCTCGTTCGTGCAACATCCGGGTCCACAACATCCGCAACAGCAGCATCCCATTTAGTACTTCACCTCGGTTACTAAGTTACCAAAGTGAAGTATTTAACCCAGGAAGTTCCCATCAGGTAACTGGGTTACGGAATGGTTAGACAAAAGGAAGGGGAACCTTGTTGCATATGTCCATGCCCGTGCGAGGGACTTGTTGATGTTATAGGGAAGAAGTGGGTGTTATGTGCCTTGGCACAACTTGGAAATGAAGGAACGCTGCGGTTCAACCATCTGGCTCAGAAGCTTCCAGGGATAAGCGCGAAGACTCTGAGCGATGTTTTGAAAGACTTGCAAAGAAACGGACTTGTCAAACGCGTAGCTTATCAGGAAATCCCTCCGCGAGTCGAGTACTTTCTGACCCGAGAGGGAAGAGAGTTGACTATGCTTGTGGCGCCATTGATGGTTTGGGCTGACAAGAAGACTGGACTTATTCAGTTGGACGCCTAGGCCATTTTCTTGCGAGAACGAGACGCCAAAAGTTCCCGAACTCGTTGCTCGACTTGTAATCCATCCTTTTTGAGTTCTGAAACGCGCATCCGTGTCTTGTCTACGTAGTGTTTGTCGTCCAGCGTGTCTAGGTTGATCAGGACGTTGCTAGCGGCACCTTCTATGGCAGCTCGCGCTCCAGCCACGGACGTCGTAACGTCAGAGAGCGCATTCGTCGCGCCGTATTTCGCGAGTGCTTCCCCGAGGCGTAGAACTTGGACAGAAGAGTCAAGCGTTCGTAGAGGCACTTCAGCTGCTTTGACAGTAGCTTCTTGAATTGCGTGTTTTTTGGCATCAGGGTTGTCTTTGGGCAACTTGAACGCCTGCATGACAGCATCGAAGGATTCGGCGTCTTCGACAACCAGGTCCAAGAAACTCTGGCGAAGTTGTTCTCCCTTCCGAACAAGCTCTTGTAGCCGGTCACTCTCTTGAGCGGCGTCCTTCTTGGCCAGTGTTATTCTCGCGACCATAGACACCAGTCCCGCGGCAAGCGCGCCGATGTAGGCCGATACGCTTCCTCCTCCGGGGGTCGCTTTCTTGGATGCGACTTCTTCAGAGAATGTGGAGAGACTCATGTCTGTTAGGCTTGATTGGCGGGGTGCGAATACTCGTTTTTCCAGAATCTGTTCGCGGCTGAAATTCTCAAGTTTCAGATAGAACTCAGCTGAATCAACCAGAGCGTCCATCGGAATGAGTCCAACGATCTCGCTACCCACAACCGGGACCCCATATCTCTCTGCGAAAAGCTCGACGAGTTCTTGGGCTTTGAAGAGCTGGCTCTTGTGATAATCAGTCATGTTCATTGAGACTTGTACAATTCCACGTTCTTTCAGCTCGAAGCCCAGAGCTTTGACGTAGGAGAGGCCGCCATCCTTCGCCCGGAGTTGGTGCGCGATCTTCTTGGCGATCGCAAGATCGCTTGTCCTGAGGTTAACATTGTAGGCGATCAGTATTTCTCTTGCGCCCACTGCGGTCGCGCCTCCCGTTGGATGAATCTTCTCGGGACCGAAATCCGGCTTCTTGGCAGGGTCTCTGCCGATCTTGTCGCGGAGTCCCTCGAATTCGCCTGCTCTCACATCTGCAAGGTTTCGTCTTTCAGGTGTCGAGGCAGCTTCCTCGTAGAGGAAGACTGGAATGTGAAATCGCTCCGCGAATTCTGTGCCGAAGTCTTTCGCTAGGGCTATGCAATCGTCCATTGTCGCTCCTGACAAGGGCACGAACGGGACGACGTCCACTGCTCCCATTCGAGGATGTTCGCCCCTGTGTTTGGTAAGGTCTATGAGTTCAATGGCCTTCGCCGATGCGGCGAGCGCGGCTTGTTTTACCGGACCGGGTTCGCCGACGAAACTCACCACGGAGCGATTGTGGTCCGGGTTCGATTCCACATCCAGAAGAGTTACGCCAGGGGTCGATCTGATTACGTCTGCGATTGAGTTGACTACATCTTGTCGTCGTCCTTCGCTGAAGTTTGGAACGCATTCTATGAGCTTCAACGTTCTGTCGCCATGTCCCAGGTCCGCTTCGGGTCTTAAACCCTGAGAGACCCTGCACCAGCTAGTTTCAGGATACTATCTGATTCTGGGGAGACTTGACTTGCATCCTGTGATCGATTAGTTTCTCAAAATCGCCTGAGAAATAGAACCGTCCTTCAAGTCTGGTCCCTTCAAGCGCTAGTCTGCACCAGTATTGATCGTCTTCCCACATCTCGTCAAATGGCAGAGCGTCGATGTTGAACCATTTGAGCTGGCCTTCTCGTCCATGTATGGGAACTCCGATGAATTGATGGGCGAGGAATGCGTGGACGGTCCAATCTGGAATCTCGCGCTGGCCGTTCTTGTAGAAGTATAGTAGGCCGACTTGTTCTATATTCTCCACGACGAGTCCGGTCTCTTCAAAGACTTCCCTCATGGCACAACTCTTAGGTTCTTCATTGGTCAGTATCTTACCGCCGGGAGCGTTCCATTTTCCTTGGCCGAAGAGTCCTTTGGATTTCTTGAGGAGCAAGACTTCGTTGTCTTTGAGAATGAAGCAAACAGTCCCTTGTATGGTCAAGGACCGGAGTCTCAGGAGGCTTTCTTCTGCTTGAGGAGGATAATGGCTTGGGCCAGGTCGCCACCAGATTGCTGGAGAGCCTTGGCCGCTTCTTCAGTAGATACGCCGGCCTGTGAAGCGACGAGCTTTGCATCTTCCTGTGGTGAAGCCCCAGCCGGACCCTCTTCCCGGGCCGTTCCTCCGCCTACTTGGTAGACGGTCTGTCCCTGAACCGTCACGATCGCAACTTCGGGAGCATCAATAACGATTCTCTTCGACGCAGACTCTATGATGACTCTGGTCACATCGTCTACCTGTTTGACCTGCATGCCCATGCGCTGCATCATCCGGTTCGCTTCCCTAGGGTTGATCCGACGTTGCATGGTGGAACTTTCAACAGTCTTTAGCTGCTGATTGTTAAGTCTATCAGCCTTCGATCCCGTGCCGAACCTTTACGGCCACACCAATCTTGAAGCTCAACATTTCCTCTGCGTTGAAGAAGCTTCTGCCAACCGCTAGCAAGCGATCCTTCTCATCGACCACCAGAACCTCCTCCGCCGGGCGAAGTTCCGGATCCGCGTGTTGAACGTGTTTGCAGAACACGTTTCCCCCCTTCTTGATGAACGCCTCAACCCCTGGGACGACCTCGACCCGTAGCCTGGGCGGTTTGAAGATGCCGCGTAGGGCTTGTCCTCCAGGGATCGATAGTGCAAGCAGTCCATCCTTTGGACGATAGGTTGCTAGTAGTTCGTCGTTGTTGTAGATGTGTCGGATTCTGTGAGTGTTGGGGGACCGTGTTATCAAAATGGTTTTCGGAAAAGCTTTGCTTGCGGCCCTGCCAAACTGGTAGTTGGCCACGACCCTGATTCTTCTCAGCTCGTGGAGCCGGGGCTTTACAAGCTGGATGGGCATTCTAAATCCGATACCTACATAAGCATCGTGAGACCCTATTTCTAACGTTCTCGCCTAGAGGTGTCCTGAACCCTTGTTCTGTGAGATTTGTGGACACGAGATCGTCGGCAAACCTGGAAGGTCATTGGTGGAAGGAGCAACCCTCATCGTATGCCAACAATGCTCGAGTATTGGGACTAGGCTTCCCAGCTTTTCCGACAGGCCCCGCCGCCCAATGATAGCACCGTCGCATACACACGCGCCCATCGAAAGGCTGCCGAAAGCGGTTGAAGAATCGGATCTTATCGAAGAATATTCCCGAGTCATCAAAGAGGGCCGTGAGAAGCTCGGCATCTCACAGCAGGACCTAGCATTCAAAGCGAAGGAGAAGCTTACGGTTATTCAGAAGATCGAGATTGGCAAGATGTTGCCAACGATGAGACTCTCGAAAGAGCTAGAACACATTCTCAGAGTAAGACTGCTTGTTCCACGGGAAGAGCTTGAGCTTCCCTCTCCGCCTCGGAAGGCTTCGCCGTCTCCTGTGGTCACGCTGGGCGATGTGGCCTTGGTGAAGCACAAGCAAGACATTGACGAGTAACCGAACTAGCCGTGTCTAGTGTGTCCCTGTCCTTAGTTCCTTAGATAGGATTTCTGAGGCTTTGTCTAGCAAATCAATCTCTTCCCTTCGGAGAGGTTGAAGGAGGTCAAGCAACAGTTTCTCCCTGCGACTTCTTCCTTCATGCATGATCCGGGTTCCCTTTTCTGTTGCCGTGATGATAATTGAGCGTCTGTCTCTCTTATCGGTCTCTCTCTTGACCAGACCGTCTCGAACGAGACCGTCGATGATTCGACTCATTGTTGGTGGACGGACATGTTCGGCCTGGGCCAGGTCTGAAAGTGAGGTCTTCCCGCCAAAGACTATGACGGAGAGGGCTGATAGTTGGGCAGGCGGCACCCCGAGTGCGGTGTCTTGGGCTCGCACGTAACGCATCAGGTGGAGAGCTGCGCTGTGAACTCTCCTTGCCACCTCTTCTCGGCTTAGCGGTTTGCTCATGTCTCTAGTTTCCTAAACGTATATATATTAGCATTGCTAATCATTAGCTATGCTAACTATGGAGACCGACGAATTTCTAGCCGCAATCAAGAGCAATGACCTAAACAGAATCAATCAGCTCCTGCAGGCGAACCCAAACCTGTCGAATGCTACGGAGAAGAATGGCGTGTCGGCCATATTCCTCGCCTTGTACCGAGGAAACAAGGCCGCTGCGCTCGCCATCGCTACTAAGAAACCAGAACTTGACGTATTCGAAGCGTCCGCGTTAGGCGACCTCGAACGACTCAAAAGCGTAGTGTACCGTGAGCCCTCGTCCATCAGCTCGTACTCTCGGGACGGCTTCACAGCCCTAGCGCTAGCATCGTACTTGGGCCAAAAAGAATCGGTTGAATATCTTATTGAGAAAGGAGCGGATCTGAACGCCCAGGCCAAGAACGAGACAGGCTACACGGCATTGACGGGAGCGGTTTCACAGAACCACAACGAGGTCGCGAAGGTCCTAGTCAGGAAGGGAGCACAAGTGAATCATGGCTACGAGGGCGAATTCACTCCGTTGATGCACGCGGCTTATGCGGGAAACGTTGAACTCGTCAGTTTCCTTCTCGAAAACGGAGCCGATCCAAAGGCAAGGAACAGTGAGGGGAAGACTCCGCTAGCGTTTGCTCAGAAGAAGAACAATCGTCAGATTGTGGAAATGCTAAGAAAGTATACTAGTTAGGCGCGACTCTAGATCATTTGTGGACGAATCCAACCTGTTGATGCCTCAACCTTTCGGATTGATTGTATGGGGTTCTCTGTCAGAGCAGTTCTCCAGTGACAGCATGCATTAATTGCGAATTTTCTCTAGGACAACACTACGCCAAAATTATCGGTCAAGCCAGTCTCTTCTTCTCCGGGTTTGACCTTTGAGGAATTCCACGAGCTAGTCGGGAAGCTTAGAAACGTTTCCAATATCTTGGCCCGAGAATTGACTAATCATTCGGGGAGCAAGAGGGCGGAAAAGCTGTCAAGAGAATGTCACGATCTGTCTGTTGCAATTGTGGGATTCTGGCGTCAAGGCGCCTAAGTCTCAGCCTCAAGTCGTTCATGCGATCTGATATCGGTCTCATTCAGGAGGAGAGTCGCTGAATTTCCTTTCCGGTTCTCGACGGAACAATCTGGACTTGAGCTTTCGAAAACTCGTGTTCAAATTCTCGGTGTTGCCTGAACCAGTCTAGGAATATGGCTAATGCAGCCACTTCGCTCATGGGCTGGCTGGTAACTGATACATTCCAGTCGGCCAGATTGAAGATCTCTCCTGGCATCTTCTCGGACCCTACGACTACGAGAAGATCCTTGTTTGTTTCTTGGATTTCTGGCAGTGTTTTCGGTAGTGGTAGTCCATAGGCTGTGAGGTGGACGATTCGTCCTCCAATGGCTCTCCATTCTCGGATAGCTTGTTTCCATGGTTTTCCGCTCTGGATATCGAAGGGTCCTCCGAACCTGTTTGTGACATCTCGAATTGTGGATTCCACAACCTTGTCCTCTTGGTCCGTTATTATGACTCCGTCAGCGCCTAGGGCTCGAGCTGTGAGGCAGACATGGGTGGTTACTCGTGAGTCCCTAAAGACTCGGTGGCCTATCCGGAGAATGAATATTCTTGTCAATGCTGGCAGTTCGGTCGATTGGGGTAATAGATTAAATTGGAGAAGCGCACAATAGAGGGTGTATCGAGGGTTATCAGAGATTATGGGGAATCATCACGATGATCTTGCTCGTTTGGCCAGCTTCTTCGGAGGAGAAGAGGCCATCAGCGTCGTTAAGGCGCTGGCCCAAGCTGGGACAACCACTGACGATGTAATTGCGACCCAGGCTAACGTCCGGCTGAACACGGCTCGGAAGGTTCTCTACAAGCTCTACGACCATGCCCTGGTGACGTGCCAGCGGTCGAGGGATGAGAAGACTGGATGGTTCATCTATCACTGGAAGCTCCAGCCAGACCAGTTGGATGCCTTCGTCCGGAGCAGGAAGAAGAAGGCTCTAGAGACCCTTCGGACAAGGTTAGAGTTTGAGAAGGGTCATAGCTTCTTCATGTGCAAAGAATGTTTGAATGTGCGTGTGACGTTTGAGGACGCGATGGAGTCCGCATTCCGATGCAGCGGCTGTAACGGGCAGATGGTTAGTGATGATAACCGTAAGACCATACAGTTGCTAGAGGACCTTTCGCGCAAGCTTGAGTCAGAGCTTTCCGACCGTCCCGCGGCCTTTGTTACCGAGAAAATCTGATCCATAGAGAGGAGTGGTCTTGGCTGAGGGTTGGCAGACAGCCACCCTTGCTGAGAAGATTCCTGAGACAGTTCTAAACCGAGGACCGAAGCCTGTCTGGAATATTCTCTCGAGAGAAGCCCAGGGTCTAAGGGTAGACTGGGAAATCGCTGCTCCACAGCAATGGTTGCAGGTCCGGGCTCGGGGAGAGGATGCAGAGACATTCCTCAACCTTCTAAAGGAAAAGTTTGGAGAGGCACCTGTGCTCCGTTCGAAGGTGGAGCGCTGGGATGTTCGCAAGGGATTCATCACTGGGTCAGGACGGGTTGGCTTCGGTGTCTATGTTGACATAGGAATCCTTGAGCCTATACGAAAAGACGCGCTCTATCCATTGCACAGAATGAGGGCTCAACTATCAGATGGTGCCCTGAAATCATCCCGAGAGATTCTGCAAGAGAATGGGTTCTTGGATTATTTTCCAGTCGATGTGATTGTTACGGAGCTTCAGGGAGAGAACGTCACTGTCGAACTGGCTGACAGGAGCCGAGACCAGTTTCTGTGGTGGAAGAAGCTGCTCTTCGACCGGGTAATCGCCGCTGGCATCGATAGAGACTATGCTGAGAAGATAGTGCAGTCAGCAAATCTCGGATTGGACGTTATCAGAATCGAGACGCTGTCATTGTTGGTGCAGTGTCTTGTTTGCAAGTTCGACACGGACGCGCCGGGAGTTATTTCAAAAATTGGGAATCGTCTTAGGGGAGTCGAGCTAGCTTCCTTTCGGACTCCTGCTAAGTCGGCGTTCGTGCAGTGAAGAGCTACGGTCGAAATTAGCTCGCTCTTCTTCCTGTGACTCTATGGATTGCTCGTTTAGAGTAGCCGAGTTCTCGAAGAACTTGGATAGTGTCCTGCCCGAGCGTGGGAGGGGGGCTCGAGAAACTGTTCTCCCTTTTGAGGAACTTGATGGGGGAGGTCATCTCTAGGATGCCGGATCTCGCCTTCTTGAAGAGACGACGATGTTTGACTTGGGGATCCTTGATCACATCGGCGATCTTGTAGACGGGTGCTGAGGGGACCCCGTTACGATTGAGGAGTCTGTTCCAATGTGCTGCATTTTGTCCCTTCAAACGTCTCGAGAGTATTGAGACAAGTTGTTCTCTGTTTTGGACTCGTTCAGGATTCGTGCTGAACCGTCTCTCTTGCGACAGTCTCTCTAGTTCGAGGCTGCGGCAGAGTCTTTGAAACTGTTGGTCATTGCCCACTGCGATTATCAGTTCCCTGTCTTTGCAGTTGAAAACTTGGTAGGGAACGATACTGGGATGGGCCGAACCCATTCTCTTGGGTTCTTTTCCTGTCGCGAAATAGTAAGTTGCCAGGTAGCTGAGCCAGGAGACGATTGAGTCGTAAAGTGAAATGTCGATGTAGTCTCCTCTTCCAGTCACCAGTCGACGGGAGAGACAGGCGAGGATTGCTGTTGATGCGTAGTGGCCGGCAGCGATGTCTGCAGCGGGTATGCTGACTCTGATCGATGGACGACCTTCCTCGCCTGTGGTGCTCATGATCCCGCTCATCGCAAACGCCACGATATCATATCCAGGTCTATCGCGATAGGGACCTGTCTGTCCGAATCCTGAGATAGAGCAGTACACGAGGGCCTTGTTCACCCTCCGGAGTTTCGGATAGTCAAGGTTGTACCTGGATAGTGTGCCGGGACGGAAGCTCTCGACTAGAATATCCGAATCTTGAACGAGTTGCCGGATTACTTTCTGTGCTGCAGAGGTCTTGAGGTCAAGCGTGATGCTCCTTTTTCCACGGTTGAGGCTGCGAAAATAATAGCTGAGACCCTTGACGAAGGGCGGTCCCCAGGCACGGGTCTCGTCTCCGGACCCGGGCCTCTCGACTTTGATCACTTCCGCGCCTAGGTCTGAGAGTATCATGGTGCAGAAGGGTCCCGCAAAATCCTGGGTCAGGTCGATTACGCGTAGACCCCTCAGTGGTAGAGCCATGCGCTTATCTCAGACTCTAACCACTTAATGCCTAGCTTGACTGCTCGCGAGGCTGTCACCCTCCCGGAGAAGCCTCTTGCTGAGGTCTTGGTCGAAGGCGAATTGTCGCCGTTCGAACACGAGACTCTCTACCGAATATTGCGAAAGGGATTCCGGCTTGAACATCCATCCTACACAGAACTCTTGGACGAGGATTTGGCCACCCGAATCAACATAACGCTCCACTATCCTTACGCTTCGACGATCTTTACAGATGTTTTACAGGAAAACTGGCGCGCCCTCAAGGAGCTTCTCAGACAGGTCAGATATCGAAGAGGAAAAGCCGGCGCCGCGGTTACCTTGAGTTTCATAGGAGAGAAGAATAAACTGGTATTCAAGTCTGGAGTTCTTGAGGAGAAAGAGTTGGGTTCCGCCTTGGACCAGATCGGGCATCTTACGGGGATTCTAGGTCAGATGCTGCGTCCCGAGACGATGGATAAGCCTCTGGAACTGGTCGAGGCAGCGTACGACAAGAAGTCTGATAGGTGGCACGGGTTCAAAGGATTCGCCTCGGCTGGTCGGAACGAGAGTTATGTTTTCGACGAGTCAGTCTTCCGCTGGGTACGGTTGTAAAGTCGAGAGAAATGAGTGACGATTTTCTTCCTCGCGCCCACTCGAAAAGGTTGGGGGAGCTGGAACTGTCGAACTGGAAGAGCCTTCGGGACGGACGAAATATCCATCGAATAGACCCGGCGATCAGAGAGGTTGTCAAATTGCTCAACGGGAAGGGATACCGGACATTTTCATCATGTAGCGGGGGGCATCCGGCGAATCCTCGATGGAAGGTCAACCGTCACGAGAGCGGATACCTTGCATTCTCTCCGCCGTCGAACGTGGCCTTCGCGCTGTACCTTGGTCTTCGAAAGAAGAATAGTGATTTCACCGTTGAAGCGCAGGCGGTCATCGACGACGGAGACGGGGGAGACAGGGAGACTGTTTGTACTCGATTCTACTGGCAACTATCAGATAGAAAAAAACACAGGCTAGAACATTACCGCAAGCTATTCTCACAAATGAGGGAAATTATTGAGGGTCTCCCAAGAGCACCGGGTAACGGAAACGAGGTCCTCACCGGCCTCTTTGGCAAGGAAAATCTTCAGACTGGTCTGAGGATCGTTAAAGGGCAAATGAAACGATTCACAGCTAACTAGTTTGATGACCCTAAGGTCGAGACTATGGAGATAGGAACAGCGCAATGACCAACGGCGAGAGGACCTTGCTTTCGGCAGATTACAAGGCTCCGGGAGGAAAGTTGCTAAGAGTCCGATTGAGAGAAACAGGAGGACGAATCGAGTCTGCAAAAATCTCCGGAGACTTCTTCCTGATTCCGGAAGACAGTCTCGCGAAGCTCGAGATAATGCTGGAGGATGTTCCGTTAAGAGAGAAGGAGCTGAAACTTCTGGTGGATCGTTTCTTCCGAGGAACCAGTGCGCAAGGCCTAGGAGTGGCACCGGATGATTTTGTCAAAGCAATACTCGCCGCAAAACCTGGGGAGTTAGTTGCCTGATGGAAACTTGGCGGCTAGTCGACTTGGAATACCGGGACGATCCGTTCATGAACATGAGCGTAGAGGAGGCTATTCCAAGGGCTGTTGGTGAGGGTAAGGCTCCGAACACTGTTCGTTTCTGGCATAACTCAAACACGATAGTTCTAGGCTGTTTCCAGTCCGCACCGCTCGAGGTCAATTTTGACGCGTGTAAAGAGACTGGGACTACTGTGGTTAGGCGTTTTACTGGGGGAGGGGCGGTCTATCATGATGCTGGCAACCTGAACTACGCAATCTCATTGAAGAAAGGGCATCCGTTGGTACCTGATACGGATCTTCAGGTTGTCTTTCAAAGACTGTCGCAAGGTGCCGTCGAAGGATTGCGAAGTCTCGGGGTAAACGCCAGGTTTCAACCAATCAACGATATT
>Ga0209802_1000514_pt1 | contig 29525 bp, 30 predicted proteins | sample GraSoiAngelo_129_FD_185886 | JGI IMG/M metagenome (GOLD analysis project Ga0209802, IMG submission 185886) | Grasslands soil microbial communities from the Angelo Coastal Reserve, California, USA - 14_0927_12_40cm (SPAdes) (version 2) | ecosystem: Environmental > Terrestrial > Soil > Grasslands ... | reverse complement strand
CTTGTCGAAGCATGTGAACTTGGGCACGGAGATTGTCGGTGATGGCCAAGATGCACGGAACGTCTCCACCATAGAGATAATACTTGAACGGTTGAAGTAGAATATCTCTGGAGACCCACCTGGGACACAAACCCCTTTTCTAACACCCTCATACTCTCAACGGGTCCGGATAGGACAGTGTCGCGCTACTGCTGGTTCGGTATGGAGAATTGTTCTTGTCTCTGGAAAATTTTGAGTAGCTCCCGGTTGGCTGTTAAGAATGCTTTTTCTATTTCAGAAAACGTATTTTTCCGTCTGTCCGAGACGTTAGAATACGTCCAGTGTTGATTGCAATGTTTGCATCTTAGCTTCGCAGTCCCAGCTATTGCGGGAGCCTTGGACGACATCGCTTATTGGGAGGATTAACTGTCGACATAGTGCCTTTAGATCATTGGGTTCCAGCGTCTAGGTAGACTGGTGTTGACGAGTTTTCGGGTCGTGCGCTAGTCTACGGGACGTGACGCCTGATGAAAAAGGGCGCTTGAAGGGAGTTGATAGAGATATGGCACAGAAGGGTTGTGGGGAAGAACTGGATCGTAAAGAACTACTTGCAAATATTCGAAGACTGACCATCGCGGTCTTGGACAATCTCGAGGAAGGGTCTAGAGACAAGACCCTAGGTCAAGGTGAGAAGCGACTGCTCAGCAGCACCGGCACCAGGCTACTACGGCTGTGGAGGAGTACTCTGAAGGACGAATCGAACAACCAGACGGTGGTCCGCGTCCGGAAGAGAGAGCTCGTCTCCGAGAAACTGAATGCGAGCAGTCTCTAAATATGACAGAGAATCTAGATGCGATAGAAGAAAGCACGATCCGAACCCAGATCGTAACCGAGCTACTCGAAAGCTTGGCTGAGTCTAAGAGGATCATGCTTGATTCGAACAAGGACCTGAAGACACGCGAACGATGGACCCAGCTGCACAATAGCACCAGCCAGATACTCAACACAGTCCTCCGCGATCTGCAAATGAAAGAATGGGAGAGGAGACTCAGAGTGATAGAAGAGCACTCGAAGAGACCAAGACTGCTATCATAGAACGGAGGTCGTGACCGCAAAGCTGCAGGACTTTGAAGACTTTATCAGACTAGTTCAAAATTCTCCCACACCCAGCGGGGGTTGCCAAGCCAGGTCAAAGGCGCGAGAACTCAACCACGCCAAAACAGGTTGAGGAACGCGAAGCTCAGGACCTCGTCCCGTAGGGGTTCGTGGGTTCAAATCCCACCCCCCGCACCATTGTGCCGGTTAATTGAGTAGTCTTAGGCTCGCTCTTCGGGACCCGTTGAAGTGATCCCTAACTAGACATGAAAGTGGTCGCTGAATCCTAACTAGCTGCGGTGATGGCCCTTGCGAGCTGGTCGTAGATTCTCAATCTTTCTAGAGCGATGTCGGCTCCGATAACCATGTGGTCGCTGAAGAATTTCTCGACCTCAGCAAGGCGGCCGACGCCGACAATCGAGAAGTATTCTCGCAGGATGATCGAGAACTGGGCTGTCCCAGAGTACATCTCTTCTAATTTTGCGATGTTCTTCTTGAACCATTGCCAGATGGCAGTTTTTGCATCCGGGTTGGCCGTGGCGTAGAGGATCACGTTCCGGACGTCTTGCCGCTTTACCTTGCCACTCAACGCGAAGTCTAGCGTTTTTGCTACAAGTTCAGGATTCTTGAAGCTGGCTAGGCCTTCCAAGTATCTTAGTCGCTCTTCGTCTGTAGTGCTTTTTGTATATCTGCCGACTAAGCCGTCATAATCGTTTGAAGATCTAGCGTATCCCATTACTACTGATCGTTTCATGTCAGGCTCGACATTGGCTAGGTCATTGAGCTTAGAACCGGCCTTCTTGGCATAGGCATCGTCTAGAAAAGTGAGGCGGGCGGCGATGATGCCCTTGAGGGTAGTGCTATTATCGTCCTTCTTGTTCTCGAAGATTCTCAGGCCGGCGCTGTGGAATTTGCGGGAACTCTCGATTAGTTTTGAGGGCGCGATCTGGTATAGGAATGAGAGCTGGTCGGAGACTTCGACCCCGGGAAGATACTCCTCCTCGTTCTGATACTTCTCGACAAGCTTGATGTATTCTTTGAAAGACGTCCGTCCGGACAGGAGAAAGGCTTTGGCGTCGCTGATCAATCCCCAACGGTCGAGCGGAGAGAGCCCGCTCTTCCAAACAAGGTCTAACAGTTCCTTTCCATTGTACTGGACGACGTAGAATCCTGTCTGATCCATGTTTAATTTCAGAGATTGTGGCGCTGTTGGGAGACTTACCTCGGCCTTTTTCTTGTCGAGCAATAACGATTGCGTCTTGCCGTCGATGTTCATTGTAACAGGGATCGGCCAGGTTTGCCTGGACGTGCCACCGGTCAGAAGGAACCTCTCCTGTTCAAGCGTTAGTCTACCATCGACCAAGGTGGCTTTGAGGACCGGGAAGCCTTCTTGGCTTATCCAGCCTTCCATGATCCGGCTTACATCTGTCCCGGATGCTGCTTGGAGGCTTGACCAGAGATCGTGACCCGAGGCGTTGCTGTAGCCGAATTTCTGGAGGTAAGCACCGACGCCCTTCTTGAAATTCTCTGAGCCAATGTACGCCTCGATCATCCGTAGGATGCTTGCGCCTTTCCCGTAACTTATCTCGTCGAATAATTCCTCAATCTCCTCAGGGTCATGGACCTTCGCCATGATGGGATGGGTCTTGGTCAGGGCGTCGCGGCCCATCGCGCCGGATGTGGATGTTCGGACAAAGTCTTGCCAGACCTTCCATTCTGGATAGGCTCGATCGGTGGATTTGAAATCCATGAATGTCGCGAAGCTCTCGTTCAGCCAGAGGTCGTCCCACCATCTCATCGTAACCAGATCTCCGAACCACATGTGGGCAATCTCATGGGCGATGACATGAGCCACTGATTTCCTCGCCCGGATGCTGGTGTCCTTGTCTACGTGCAAGAGAATTTCTCGGTAGGTTATCGCTCCCCAGTTTTCCATGGCACCGTACGCAAATTCTGGGACGGCCACATTGTGGAGCTTTGGTAGCTGGAAGGGAATTCCGAAGTATGACTCGTAAAAGTCTAAGACCTTCCGAGTGGCGTCGAATGAGAACTCTGTATTGATATTACTAGTCGGCCGATCCGCGTAGGCAGCGTAAAGTTCTGTCCCGCCATGTCGGCTCTTTTCCTGGATGAACTTTCCAACGCCCAAGTAGAGGAGGTACGTGGACATTTTCGGCGTTTTCTTAAACGTGACCGTCTTCTTCTCCCCCTGTGTCGTCTCGGTTTCGATGGGCATGTTCGAGATGACGGAGAGGTCGGAGTTGGTTCTGACTCGAACTTTGAACACTGCCTTGTAGGCAGGATGGTCCACGCAAGGGAGAACCTTGCGGGCTTGAACTGCTTCGAGGTGCGTGCTAAGGATATAGCCGTCCCCATAGGACGCCTTGTAGAACCCGGTGAAATTGTCGGAGACTCTGCCATCGAACTCGATTTCTAACGGACCCGAGAACTTGCCGCTCTGAATCTCTAGAACTTTCCCGGAATGCTTGAACGGGATTTTATTGCCCCCAGACTTTACGCTGCTGATCTGTTGGCCCACAGCGTCGAGGGACACATCTCCAATAGACTCTAGATCCACTGTAACCTTACCGTTATATTTGAGACCGGCAAAATCAACATCGAGGAAAAGGTCATATTCCCGGACCTCCTGAACATTTTTCTCGGGCTGAGTTGTGACTAGCTGCAAAAGTACCTTGTTTCGACTGGGATTAACATCTACTTAAGAATCACTTGAAGACGTTACCGACAAAACTGAGCTTTCCCATAACAGCCTTGTTCATGCGACGAAAGTGACCCACGAACCTGAAAGTCGGACAAAGGTTATCATCCTCAAACCGCTTCGGCCAAAGCTGCATGATCAAATTCAAGTGCAAGGATTTCCTCTTGAAGGAGTGCGAATTCGAAGCCAAAGGCACCCATTCAGTTGACGAAATGATGAAGCTGGTCGAGGTTCATGTGGGAGATGAGCATAGAACGCTCAGGCTCTCTCGTGAGACGATTGAAAAGATTCGCAGTTCCTTGCAAAGACAGACAGGTCTCTAGAAACCTGTCTCTTCCATATGTATCCTCGTTAAGATCCTGATCCGCGATGAGCCCCTAGCTTTCGAGTCCGACCCCTCACGAATAAGGCGACCGATACCACCAAGATAGCCCCAGCAATTGCTCCGCCGATGACGTAAGGTGTGTAGTCAGTTGATGGCATCGTTATCGGTGGTGACGGGAGATCAGGACCAGTTACGTTGACAAGTTCGTTCATAAACGAGTGGAAGGCGCACTGGATCGGGTAGAGACCGTGCTTGTAGAAAGTGTAAGAGAAATATTGTCCAGGGTTCAAGGGTCCGCTGTTGATGAGAGGCGTCCCTCCCTGGGTTGTGTTCGTCTGGGGCGATGATGTGACCGTGTGTTGTGTTTTTCCGCTAGTGGAGTAGGTCCACATTACTACGGTTCCGGTAGTGACACTGATTCGCAACGGCTGGTAGTAGTTGTCAAAAATGGTCGCGGAGAATGTTGGATCACTAGCTTGAACCTGTCTTGGCGTAATCTGAAGTGGGGGGAAGATCGTGAGGCTCGCGAGGATTATTATGAGAGCTATTTGGGAAAGTGAATATTGAGAAAAGTGGGGTAGGGTCCCCATTTCTTACGGCGACCCCTGTTATGGCTTTGGTTTCGGCTTGAAAGCAACGTACGCCACGAGTATGACGCCTACAATAGAAACTATCAAGGCACCGAGACTATAGTACATCGCATTACTGGCGTTGCTCTGTGCATTGTTAGCGGTTGATTGAAGCGGATCAGAGACATTGACCGTGGTCGTCGCATTGATTCCCGGACTGAACTTTTGATGCTTGTCGTTCACGAGATCCAGGCGGATCGTGTGTGTGCCAGGCGTCAGAGTCAAGGGTATGCCGTTGGTGCTTGTCCAGATTGTGATGTACGCATTGTCGACCCATACGTGGATGTGGCCCTCGCTGTGCAGTGTTGAACCGGTACCTAGTGTTGTATTGACGTCAGTGTACATCCCTGGCTGAACCAGGGTGAAGTTGAAGACTGCAAAGGATACGATGAAGGACGAGTTGACGTTTTGGTTAGCGTTTAGAGAACCCCCTGGAGATAGGATCGCGATAGAGCATTTTTGTGCACATGGGGCTGCAGCTCCGTAGACACGGGGAGTGGTGGACGGAATCGCTATCAAGAACATGGCGATGACTAGCGCAGTTATTGCTAATCGTTTGCGGTTTACCATTTTTTCTCTCGGCGCTATTTCGATTTTCTAGAGTTCATTAGTTTTATTCAAGTAGTAGGAATGTCCCGAGCTTCGGGAGAATCCGGCGTCATCGCTGAAGCTTGCGTGTCCAGTCTACTAGACTTGAGAGAACATCTCGTAGAGTCTGGATAGACTCCTCGTCAGTCAACTTCAGGTTTTCACCAAACTTGTCTTTGGCATTGGCGACCAACAGCAGGGGCCCATTGATCGGGTACAAGTTTAGGTCGGTCATGATCTGTCGAAGGTGGAGCTGGGCTCTCGCTCCTCCTCGCAGCGACGTTGAGGGGCGCTGATGATTGCAGCAGGTTTGCCGCTCCGCGAAGCGTCTCTCGGAGGCCTGTTGCCCAATTCGATGGCGTTCTTGAGCACCGCTGTGATGGAATAGTTGTGCTCGGGAGTAGCGAACAGAATTGCGTCTGCGCCCCAAATCTTCTTCTTGAATTCCTTGACTTCCTCGGGCATCTCATGCTCAAGATCTTGATTGTACAGCGGTAGTCCTGAGACGTCAAGGACCTCAAGTGTTGTGTTCTGCGGGAGAAGCTGTTTCGCCGCTTCTAGGAGAGCAGTGTTAAAGGATCTTTTTCGCCGCTACCAGATATTCCGAGGATCGCAAGTTTCGACAGTTGCGCCATATTGTCACTCGTTCCTGTTGATTTTTTGAGCGGTTATCTAGTTCTATACAATCTGTATGAAATGACCACTCGAAGGCAGATGTTGGTCAACAAATACGTGCATCCAGTTGAGTAGTGGTAAGAGCCAACCATGATCGACCGGAACGAACTCTTCGAGAACCTGAAGACCTGGATACTACAACTTCCAGGCGTGACTCAAGCGGCTCACCGCTTCGGAGGAACAGAATTCCAAGTCGAAGGGCTCGAGTTCATGCACCACCATGGTCCAACGTTTCTCGACATTCGTCTCTCCAAAAACGACCAAGCAGCTGCGCTGAAGAATGGCACAGCAATCCTTCACCGGTTTGCTCCTCAGGCAGGATGGGTAAGCTTCAGAATCGACAAGGCCGAAGATCTCGACTCCGCTAAGAAACTCATTCAGCTCGCATATGAAAATGCGAAGACCAGCATAGAAGCCCACAGAACAATGAGAAGTCAAACGAACCTTAGTTAGGGTCCCGTGCGATCTCGATTCGGATTTTCTGCTAAGCGATCATATTCGTTTGAAGAGAACCCTGACTTCCCTGACTCTTGAACCGTGTTGGCGTGCCAGCTCGGAGTGATTTGTCAGGGAACATTCCGTGGAATTTTGGAGACACGATACTCGCCACCTCGTGAACTTATGATCGAGAGGCTCGCCCTCGCGTCTCAGAATGGCCCTAAGCCAAACGTATCGGAGGGAGAGGTTGATTACCCCCTATGAAAAACGGGTTCGTCTCTATGTCAGGAAAGAGCCATGTCAACGAGTCAGGCCAGAACTGGGAAGGCTCAGTAGCTCAAGCTACACAGGCAGAATCAGGCAAAATCCAGCCGAAGCAGCTTCTCATTCTGCTCGTCCTGAGCCTCTCCCTAGCCATAATCGTCATTGATGCGACCATAGTCATCGTTGCTCTGCCACAAATTCAGAAAGACTTCAGCATCAGCCTTAAGGATCTAGAATGGATCACGTCCCTCTACGCTCTCATCTTCGGCTCCTTCCTGCTCTCCTGGGGGAAACTGAGCGATGAGTTCGGCAGAAAACTGATCTTCATGGCTGGAATCTCCGCGTTCATCGTCGGATCTATTATCGACGGATTCTCACTCAATCTGTCCCAGATGCTTGTAGGGCGGGTCATCCAAGGATTCGGGGCAGCGATGGCCTCTCCCTCCACTCTCTCGATCCTGACGACGACGTTCACTGGCAAATCGCGCAACGTAGCTTTCGGCATATGGGGCGCAACCGCGGGGGCGGCCGCGGTTCTGGGTCCAGTCTTAGGCGGCTACTTTACAACATACGTTTCCTGGCGATGGGCGTTCTTCATCAATATTCCAATAGGGATGGCAGCTCTAGTCGGGGCCGCGTTAGTTATCAGAGAGACTCGCTTCAAGGATCCAAAATACACAACTGACTATCCTGGGCTAGTCTTGATCACCGTCGGTTTGGCTAGTGTCTTGTTCGGCCTCATCGAGGCCCAAACCTATGGTTGGCTGGTTCCTAACCAAGAGTTTTCTGCCGGAGGCTTCTCATGGTCGACCTCAAACCCATTATCGCTCCCTCTAGTTTCGATAATCACCGGAATCGTTCTACTTGGCGTGTTCACTTCCTACGAGATTCGCCGTGCAAGGAAGGGACGAGTGCCTCTGTTTGATTTTAGCCTACTCAAGTATAAGGGCTTCCGTTACGGGTTATTCACCGTCGCAATCGTTGCTATGGGCGAATTTGGAGCAGTCTTCATCATCTCAATATTCCTGCAGACGGTCAAGGGATTATCCGCCATTGACGCAGGGCTCACATTCCTGCCAATGGCAATATCAGTGTTCATCTTCGCCCCCATCGCGGGTCTTCTAGCTACTCGGTTTGGACCCAAGTGGATCATCACCACTGGCATGGTACTAGAAGCCGTTGCACTCTTCAGCATGTCCCAGATCATCAGCATCTCAAACCCAGTCTACTACCTCTATCCAATCCTTGTAGTCTATGGAGCCGGCGTTGGACTAGCGATCAGCCAAATCACGAGCACAGTTTTGATGAGCATACCATGGCAGAAAGCGGGAGTGGGATCTGGGGCAAACAATACTGTGAGACAGATCGGATCAGCTTTCGGAATTGCTGTAATAGGCGCGATTCTAGTAGCTCAGATATCAGCAGTAGGACAGGCGGACCTGGCCGCGAGTACTGTAAACTTTGGCCCAATGGCATCGGTGTTGAAAGCCGCCCTCAATTCTGGACTCTCAGGAGGAATCGACAAATCATTCATCACCGCCTTCGGCGTAAATTGGCCTGCGGCCAGAGACATCATCTTTGGCGCCCTGACCCAGGGAACGCGTTGGGCTGCTTTCACCGCCGGCATCTTTGTGACATTAGGAGCTCTCAGCTCTCTCTTGATCCCCGATCCAAGGCCGAAGCAGGCGAAAGTCGCTCCGAAGGCCGTGACTGAAGTGCCCCAACCGGTTGGGAGAACCCTTGGAGTCATTGTGATCAGTCAATTCCTCGCGATACTCGGTCTCTCGGCCGCTCTCTCCTCAGAATACCAGTCAAACCAGTTCATGCGTCAATGGTTCACTAGCTATGCTTGGCCCCTTGGCTTGCTCCTGGGTAACTATCTCGGCGCCATGGTGATCGGGATCGTTGGAACAATTCTGATCTTATGGAGATTGGTTATCCGCTAGAAGCTTCGACGAGTTAGAGTATTATTCTGGACTGCGAGCTTCTTTCCAAGTGGACCCGCAGTAGCGACAGTCATGACACAGGAGCGGTAAGACAAACTCGGACCGCACGTAGATGCAGGGGCTTAGCCCTCCACAGATTGGACAGATGTGATCCATGTCGTAAGATCCCAATGAGCGATTTGCCTGTGTTTAGCTTCCATGATTGACGGCGCGTTCGATGTGCTGTTTGTAGACGGTAGCCGGGTATGCCCCTACAATGCTGTCTTCGACTTTGCCGTTCTCGAACAACATTATCGTCGGTATGCTCATGATTTCGTATCTCGACGCTACCTCTTGGTTGGAGTCGACGTTGACCTTGACGAATTTTACCCTGCCTTCGAACTCGCTTGAAAGGGCTTCTATTGTGGGAGCAATTGCGTGGCATGGCCCGCACCAGTCAGCGTAGAAATCTACGAGCACAGGGACATTGGATTTGAGGACCTCTGTTTCGAACGCGCCGTTGTTAAGGTGGATTACTTTGCTGCTAGTCTTTCCCTTGCTCATCATGCCTAAAAGGCAGGCACGACGGCATATAAACATATTGATGAATATCTATATCACAATTCGGAACATCCTCGGCTAATGATCGTACAAGACAGGGATAGATGCATATCGAAACGTTAATAGTTTCGTTAGACTAAGTTGATCTTTGATGAAGCTCGCGACCGAGGATTTCGATCGTATCAGCAAGGCTCTAGCCGATCCTCAGCGTCGTGCAATACTGCAGAAGTTGGCAATGACAGGGAAACTGAACTGCTCGGATGTTCACGCCTTCTTCGAGGTCTCCCAGCCCACGGTCTCTCATCATTTGAAAGAGCTTGCTACAGCACACGTCGTCGAGAGGGAGAAGCAAGGCCAGTTCTGCTTCTACCACGTTAACAACGAGGTCCTCTCAGCCTATGTCTTGGAACTCCAGCGGCGACTGGGTTTGAACACCATCGTGGCAGCACCGCGTGCACGCTAATTCGAACGTATAGACGTTCATCAATGCGTTTATATATTCACACCTCATCACCTACAGTATGACACAACATTCAGAACCTCGATCCTTACAAGTAGTAGTCGCGCGAGAATTCGCGAGAAACTATCGTTCATTCCTTCATCGTGGCAAGAAACACCCAACTGAGCAATCGAACGCCGAGAAGATTTACTCCGAACAGATAGAACCTGCTAGGAGACATCCACACCCTGCCGACAAAACAGGATTCAGCTGACAACTCAGAAAATCCTAGCTCTAGGACATCCAACCAATGGTCGAGTTAGGTGGACCCGCCCCCGGATTTCGTCTCCAGACGGGCGCCGGCGAGTACGTTAGCCTTGAAGACTTCCGTGGAAAGAAGAACGTGGTCATCTACTTCTATCCGAAAGATTTCACCAAGGGGTGCACAGCCGAAGCCTGCGAGTTTAGAGATTCTCATGAGGAGTTCAAGAACCTCGGTGCAGAAGTCATCGGGATTAGCGGAGACAACCAAGAGTCTCACAGAGATTTTGCCGGGGAACACAAATTACCCTTCATACTCCTCTGCGACCCGGACGGATCAGTGAGAAAATCTTACGGGGTCAAGAAAACCCTCGGACTAATCCCTGGGAGAGTAAGCTTCGTCATCGACAAGAACGGGATCGTGAGACACGTCTTCTCGTCCCAGTCGAGAGCCACAGCACATGTTGGCGAAGCATTGGCCGTTTTGAAATCCTTGACACAGTCGGAGAATCACTTTTTCTAACGAATGCGCTTCTGGCTAGGGAAGACTTAACTCGACGGCGGCGTCGAACCCTACATAGTACTTTTTGACGTCAGCTACTCCATGCTTTTTTCTGAACTTGTCGGCCACAGATGCAACCGTCTTCGAGTCGCTGATCGGCTTCGCGGACAGTTCTAGCGATAATTTCCCAGATGATATCTTGATCCGCCTGGATTTCAAGACGTTCTTGTACCATTGATTCTTCGATCCCCTGACGGGCATGAGAAAGACAGTCTTTCCTTCCCGCACGAACCATACTGGCGTCGAATGTTCTCCTCCGGACCTTCTTCCGGTAACCGTGATCTGTAGCTCCACTGAAGAATCGAGGGCTTTCTGAATCCCTGAGTTTTCCATAGAGGCCCATTTCTTCGGGGTCTGATTTAGTCGTTGCTTGCACAGATAATTGTCTCTCCTTCTTTCTTGTCGAGAAAGGATCCTTCTAGGGTCCTCCGAATTGTGTCCAATCACTATGAATTGACGGGCTTGAGTACCTAAGGTCTATAGGCTAGTGCCATTCCTATCCTAGTGCACGCTGATAGGAGGTGTACTAGGCCGATGAGTCGTAGTTCGTATGGCAGTCCTCGGACGATGCATAAAGTAGTCTGTTCTGACTGTGGCAAGGAGACGGAAGTCCCCTTCCAGCCCACAGAGGGAAGACCAGTCTACTGTAGGGACTGTTATCAAAAGCATCGAAGGTACTAGGAATCCCTAAACTCGGGGCCTAGTCCACCCCTTTTCTTTTTTACCGAAACGAGTTTCTGGCAGAGCCTCGGGCTTGGCCCGAGATTCTTTTTCTTCGGCCGTGACTATATCTTAAGTTCCGAGCCTTTTTGGATTTACAGGCGACGCAAGCCTAGATCCGTACTATGCGTCCTCCAGGTCGATTCCTATTTCTCCATGGATAGCGGCGTCGCCAATTTTCAGATTCTCCGGGCTCTCCCGCAAAGGAGTAAAGCGACCTATGAGTTTCAGAAGCCCGTAGGAGACGGCGAAGACGTATACGACGGTTACAGCCGCGGCGAACGCCTGTATGCCTAATTGGTTCATGTTGCCAAACAATGCGCCCGTCAGACCGGGCGCAACGTATTGGGTTACTGCCGGGTTAGCCAGGATTCCGGTAAGCAGGCCGCCAGTGAGTCCAGCGACCCCGTGACCTGAGAACACTCCCAAAGCATCATCTAACCTCAGCTTCGGCATCAGCTTGTACATCGCAACCCAAGGTGTAATTCCGGCCGCGATGCCGATAGCAAAGGCACCATAGCCATCCACGTAACCTGCGGCGGGGGTAATCGCTACCAATCCTGTGACTGCTCCGGTCATTGCTCCTAGTAGCGAAGACTTGTGCTGAAATTTCATGTCCATCAGCATCCACGTAATTACGCTTGCTGCTGCAGCTAACTCAGTGTTTAGAACCGCAATTGAAGCATCAATCGTGCTCCCGTAAGGGTCGCCTCCGTTGAAACCGTTCCAGCCCAACCAGAGGATTCCGGTGCCAATCAGCACGAAAATGAGGCTGTTAGGTTTCATCCTTCTATCCGAAGCCAGTCTCGGGCCTACAGCAAGAGCCGCGGCGACGGCTGTTATGCCAGCAGAAAGGTGAATCACATATCCCCCAGAGAAATCGACTGCCCCGAGTTGGTTCAGCCAGCCACCTGCGAACATCCAATACGCCAACGGACTGTAGACTAGGAGTGACCAAAGGGGAACGAAAAGCATCCATACCTTAAATCTGATTCGCTCAATGACCGCCCCGGCGAAGAGCCCGGGTGTTATTGCGGCAAATACAAACTGGAAAAAGACTATGTTTGAATTCGGTATGTTGAGGGCGATCTGTGCGGGGCCGATTAGGGCTTGAGCGCCCTCAAATCCTGCGGCCAGGGTTGGGAAAGGAATTCCAAGAATGCCATAGATGCCTATCTTCCATCCGGCTGGGCCAAAACCGAAGTTGTAACCGGCGACTAACCAGACGACAAGCACCGCGGCATACGCATAGAACACCATGAAGACGGTATTCAGAGAGAATCTCTTCTTGGCTTGACCTCCATAGTACAGCGCTAGTCCGGGCAAACTCATTAGGCCTACGAGTGTTGCTGCGGTAAGCATCCAGCCGTTGCTTGCCGGATCAAACCATTGAGGTACTGAGACTGGCGGGAAGGAACTCTGACTTGGAGGGGGTTCATATGTGGCAGCGCTTGCTCCGCCTACTAACACGAGAACCGCTATCGACAAGGCGCAAATGATGAGAAATCCCCATGATCTTCGGGTGAGCCAACTCGTCAATTGCTGCTCTCTTCGCGTAAACGCGAATTCAGCGGATATTTAGCATGTGCCCTAACCTGTCACCGCCGGACGGACTGTTCTTCGGTGGCGGAATCCCCGAGCAGAATCGGGTAGGGATGGAGGCAGAAGGTCTGATCGTAGTCATGCATTGCTATCTTCATCCCATCCTACCTGACATCGTGGCTGAGATGAAAAGCAATGAAAGCTTTCATGATTAGAGAGACAGAGAACTAGTCCCTTCAACAAGGCCTTGCGTGGTAGGAGTAGCCTCAACTATTACCAAACCACCTAACACGAACTCGTGAAGTTTTGCTGAGCCGAATTCCCGCTCAGCTAGTCGGGTAATAGCACGATTGGTGGCTAGCCGACGAAAAGTTGGCACAATCATTCGAAACGGATTCCCCGTCGTCCGTCCGCCGATGAAGAATCTGGCAATCATGGGCATCAACGCAACAACATACAGTTCAATCAGCTTTCGCCGAAAGGCACTGTCCGGCTTTCCAATATCGACTATCTCCAGTCGACCCCCTTGATGTGTCACCCTGGCAAACTCTTCCATGCTCAGTGCTTTGTCGCGAACATCTCTGAAAGAAAAACACGTGAGGATGCCGGAGAACGCGCAGGATCGAAAGGGAAGATTCTCTGCCACACCTGCTACTGGGCAGAAGCTGGGTCCCAGTATGATCTTGGCGTGTTGCAGAAGTGGTAGGGATGGGTCGAGCCCGACGATATTCTCGAATCGATCTTCAAGCATCATTTTACTGCTCGTCCCGGGACCTGGGCCAGAGTCTAGAATCCAATCTGTCCTGTATTTTTCCAGTTGGCGGATTGCCCTCCGCCTGAGGGGTCCGGCCAAGCCCATTGAGATTACTTCACTGATCGACTCGTAGAATGGAAGAGCGCGTTCAATCGCTCTGACCACTGCGTTCCACTCGTCTGTCGTGTGAGTCGAGGAGTTCCCCCCCGGATTGGTTTCTGTGGAATCCAGTCCTTAAATAGCCGGTCAGCCAAAACTAGTCTTGGAAATCTCTAGTTCATCTTCGAGGTTAGAATTTTGGAAGTTGACGTACCCCCGAACAGCCTAGGTGTATCAGAGGGACTGGACCGGAGCTTCAACTTCTCAGAAGTCTTTCAGCTTGTAAAGAAATCGGTCAAGAGTAGCCTTGGAAAGAGACGAACGGGGCTCATGCTGGGTCTTGCTGATCTGCCAGAATACATCGGCGCCTTCCACCAGATGGGCTCTAATTTCATCGTCATGAACAGAAGCCTACTCGACCAGGTCACGCATATTGCGAAGGATCGACAAACACTCAACGCCTACGTCTTCTACACTCTGCTCCATGAATACCTCCATACGCTTGGATACGTTGACGAGGGTGAGGTGAGACGATTGACCCGTCAAATTTGCGCCCGAGTCCTGGGACCCGACCACCCAGCTACCAAGCTGGCTGTAGACGGACCTGCGGTCATGTTTCCAGAGCTCACATTCCAACATCATGGAGAGACACGCTCTCGGAGACTTCCAAAGTTCGAGATCGTCCGCGAGTTCGAGAGGGAATACAAGAGCTACGTGGCCTAAGCAAACCCTCAATAGTACGCGCATTACGCGCAATAGGTTGTACCTGGCTCTTTAGTGCAAGAATCTCATCCAAACGCATCAGGAAAGTCTGATTTTCGAACGAGAAAAGCACTGAGGGCTTCGGGCACAATTCTACTATTAGGAAGATCAAGTTTTGGCAAATTCTAAATTCATGCTTATGGTAAGCCCCGAGACGTTTCGTAGACTCGAAGCGAAGGCGAAGAGACGCGGCGTCAAGATTCAGGAGTTACTTAGAGCGGTGGTTATTCCTGAGTGGCTAAGAACGAATCCATAATCAGGGACGAACTCAATATTCGAGCCATCCCAAATTCGACGCAGTGACCCGTTACCCATTCCTATTCACGGGCGCGGAATTCTCATGCCTGTGATTCTCCGCCGATATAGTCTAGGAATCCTTTCAGCTTCCAGTAAGCATCAAGAAACTCTAGTCCTCGGTGTGTGATGGAGTAGCCTGAGTCCTCGCCCGTCTGTATTCCGACGAGCCCTGATGAGGATAGATCCTTGAGATAGTTCTTGGTCCGGTCGACAGGTAGGCCCACTGCGTAGGAGACCCTTGTTATTCGAGTCAGTCCCTTCCGTTTCAATGCCTCTAGTATCTCTGCGTAGATGTCCATCCGGGACCGTTTGGCGGGCTGCAATTTCTCAGAGGGGCGCTTTGGGTAGGTCGTTGACTTTGGAGGCTGGTTTTGCGAACTTTACGTCGGGTGAGGCTTCGATCGTGTCTGTGTAGAGAACCTCGCCCTCGACGTTGACGCCTGCTTCGATGACGCCTTCTCTAAAGTAGAGGTTCTTTGCCTTCGACCCGTGTTCCATTTCTAGCTTGTCAGCGTAGACGTCCTCGACTCGGCCGCCGTGTCCGACGCTCACTTCTCGAGCAACGATGGGACCACTCGCTCTCGACCCGTGTCCCAGCTCGACGGTGTCTCCTTTTGTTCCCTTGATAGTCTTGAGGTCTCCTCCCACTTCGATACTCTTTTGGGCGATGATCTGATCCGCCTCCATGCTGCCGCCGACCTCTAGAGATTCGAGTCTTAGTCTTCCGCCGATGTATGCTCTCCCTCCAATGTCCAAGTCCTTCTCCAGTGTCAGGCTACCAGATACTCGCAAGAGTCCTCCAACATCCACCTCAACCCCTTTTCCGTTTCCATCGATCGACGCCATACCTCCCACGTCTAGAGAGTTGAACGAGAGGTCGGCTTTGCTCTCGAACTTTCCTCCCACATCGACATCCCCCCCTTCGCCGCCCTCAACGAGTGTTGCGAGACCGCCTACGTCTATCTTGGAAAATTTCAGCGGCTTGGTCGATTCGAACTTACCCCCAACATCCACGTCCCTGGAGACCTCGCCTCCACCGATTCGGGCCATTCCTCCGACGTCGAGCTTTGCAGATTTGACCAGGCCGGCTATGTCGACGGTGCCCCCGACGTCAACCTCTTCGACATCGGCTGTTCCCTGGACTTTGAACGAGCCGCCTACGTCCACTTTTTTCCCGGAGATGGTTCCTCCAACCTCGAGGACTCCTCCTACATCAAAATCGTCAGCACGGGCGTTCCCGCCTATCTTCAGCGCTTTGTCGACTGTAACTGTAGTTGCTTCAAGGGATCCGTCGATGGCTAGCTGTCCGTCGTCAACCTTCACTTCGCCCTTGGCGTTGAGATCGCCCTCGATTCTGATTTTTCCGTGGCGAGCAGAGAACTCTGAGCATGATAGGCTTCCATGGAACTCCGCGTCTCCGTCACAGGATATTCTTCCGGTTACTTGGATTACCTTGTCTTCTGGTTCTATTCTTGCCTCCTGGCCTACTCTTAGGTCGCCCTCGACGTGGCCGAGCTTCGCTGTCGCGCCTCTGTCTACGGAGACATCGCCCATTCTCTGGAGCCTCTATCGGGTAGCCAGTCTAAGGTTGTTTATGGTTAGCCAGGTCTTGATTGTTGATTGCTCTATTCTCTCTTGGTCTATTTTGACGTGACACATTTCTCGTCGATCGCTCTAAGTCTCGCCGCGGCTTATAACGGCCGTGCACGTCGAATGGTCACAAGAAGTGATTACAGACAAAAAAATTGGGAAGATGCAGAACGGGGAACCGCGGCTTATTGTGGACTAGCGTGGCTGCCTTGTGAGCCTCGGACAGCAGACCATATTGCAATGAGGGAGTATATTCCTCCGAGATAAGTGGCTATTCTCCCAGTCCAAGCAATTGGATCTCCAACAGTTCTACCGAAATAGAACGCGGCTAATCCTATGGTCGTCAACGCGAGGGCCATCGAGTACCAGAACAAGATCCCTGATCTTGAATCACGATACAGCCTCATGAAGAAGATGGATGACGCGGCGAACAAGAACAGTCCCGCTGCCACAACCGCCTGCCTCAATACTGTAGAGCCAACTCCAGGAACAAAGAAGGCAGGGATTTCGCCTAGAAGCGCGAACGCTGTCAGCACGGCAGGGAAGCTCACTGCACCACCGTAAGCTAGAAGTAATTTCAGTGTCCGCCTCTTCGAGTCTCTGGATGAACCTTCACGCATCGTGGTCGTAGCGCTTGCGATGAATAACAGTGATGCAAACAGGGCGCCTGAGTTGCTAACGGTCACCGCGACATTCGGTCCGCCTGGAGGGCTAAGCAACCAGCCTGCTACCATGCTTGCGAAACCCCAGGCCAGAGTCCCGCTACCGAGCAGGAGAATGGTTCGCGAACCGCCTGACAGATAACTCTTCAGAGAAATGTAAGCGACCACGACAGAGGTTCCGAAGAGGAACAGGGTCTGTAAGGCCGCGAAAACCAGTAGTGGGTTGAAGGCCGCACTTGCCGCTACGCTAGTGGGCAGTATCATGTCAAAAATCGCGATCAGCGCGACGAAAATCGGAACGGGTATTACTCCAATGCGCCTGGTCGTGTTAGGAGAGATCAAACTTCCGTACCCTGCCGCTTGTAGACACTCTCGGTCGCTACTGCTTATGTTTCGTTTTTGTGAACGCGCTGTCCCAGGCTCCGGCGACTTCTTGTGTCAAGGACCTGTGCGGGGAACCCGTTATGATCCCCTCATATCCTGAGAAGGGCGCTGCCACTCTTAGCCCGTGAGCAGTTATCTCGTATTCTCTCAATCGTTTGTCATGGTCGCTTCCTCTCATCTTCATTATCGCGAGAGCCTTCTTCATCGAGGAGTTGATCTCAACGAATTTTAGCAGGACGAGGCAGTCGATGAGAAAACTCATGCCAGCTTGTGTAGCAGCATAACTGTCTAGTCCCTGCTGCGCTTCCCAGATCACTAGGGGACTGATTCCTCGTGTCTTCAAGTACATGAGTATGCGGTAGGCTTCTTTGCGAAGATCCCCCCGTGGCACATACATTTCCAAATGGTTGAGAGAATCGATTACCATTCTTCGCGGTCGTAATTCCCTGATCGTTTCTCCAAGTAACTGTTCTTCTCCCTCGGGCTCCAATAGGAGATCGGGGCTAGTGCACACAACCCTCAACTTGTCTTCGGCCTCTAGCTTTCTTAGGTCCCAGCCAAAGTTTTCTGCATCTCGATAAATCTGGTCAGGGAGTTGTTCGAAGGTGAGGTATATTCCAGGCTCGCCGAACTGAGTTGCCCCATTCACTAGATATTCTAGAGCGAGAGTGGTCTTTCCGGTGCCTGCGCTTCCAGCTACCATCACCGCGTCCTTATCCATGAACCCGCCTCGCAGCATCTCATCAAGTTCAACAATGCCGGTTTTGTTGCGAACCATCTCTAAGCCCCCTCTTTTTCCTCGAGAGTCTGCAACGGATGGACGTTAAGGATACCGAAGAGCTTGACTTTGGAGGTCATTTTCTGGCGGCTCCTCTTTGAAACGACGAGAGATCATTTCTTGCAAGTCCGATTGAAGTTTCGAAATCGAGTTCGTTACCTGATGGATAGTGGAGGTTGAGTCTTTGGAAGAGCTCTTTCACTATCATCCTTTCCAGCGTCAAGGCTCCGAATCCGAAGTAGAACTGCAGCTCTCGGTGAAAGTCGCCGGGCTTCTCCGCGTATGTCTGAAGGGTCTGTTTGAGAAGCGGCACGATTGTAAGCATGACTGTCTCTCCGAGAGTATTTCGTAGACCGTCCTTGACTGACGACTGAAATACGCTCGCGAAATCCGTTTTGAGATCCAACCATTTCTCGTCCAAAAAGGATTGAGTACTCTAGCGAGTTAATGAAAAGCCGTTTCAGCAGTGATTAACTATCTTGTAACTAATCGACGACAGACCTAGAGACACCGACGCATCAGCGCTCGGAGGCGTTACTCTTCGCCTCTGAAGCAGGTACAACAAGAACAATGTTTGAGGACGCCGTCGAGAGTCTGGCCTTGCCATCCCGGAATATCGGTCGGAACACCGAGATTGAGAATTTCTCGACTCAGGGAGACCCCGATGATAACAGGATCTGCAAACAGATCTTAGAATCAGATCCGGCAATTAGGGTCGCAGCATTCATAGAAGGAGCAGAAGTTACAGGCTACGCTGAAACCGCGAGAACAAAGAACGTCCTGAGCCAGAGCGGTGATCTTCGGAAGAAGATTGGCTTTTGGGTAAGTATCATTACAGAGATGGCTAGACAGACCGACAATTTGTTCGGGAGCACCGAGTCCATATGCGTCACGCATAAGGGATTGAAAATGGTGACAGTTCCGTTATCCGCAAGAAGGTCTCTCGGCCTCTCGCTTGATCGTTCGGCAGACTCAGAAAAGATCATTCTGAAGATAACTGCAAAGTTTAGTTTAGGACCAACTGTTTAGCGCATCCGAGTAACCAGAACTCTTACGAAGAATAGATCATAGAATCCAAAATACTACCTGTGTTATAATTGCTGAAGAGACCATGCCCGACCAGGGTACGAATCCTTCTTAACGCGTGCCATGCCAGAACTTCGTGTTCCTAACCCCCTTTGATCTAGCGCCTACGCACCTCGAAGGCGAATCCTGTCACCGTTCACTGTTAGCTTAACCGTTACCAACCGAGAAATGCTAAGGCAGTTAGCTCCCGCGACGCAAAGCTCTTTCTTTGTGGAATCTTGAATCTTATTTGCGGAACTTGTCGGGTTCTAGCCGCAGCCGCTGGTGTTGCCGCAGTTGAGGCACTTGTAGCAGGAGCCTGCACGGACCATTATCATGCCGCAGTTGTCACAGGCGGGCGCGTCTGACTGGGGATCGAACGTCAAGAGATCCGGCTCCAGACGACTAGCCGATTCGTGCTCCACCATCTTCTGTTCTGCTGGCTTCTGCTTTGGTTCGACGAGCTTCGATTGGGAATCATTGTTCTCAACAATCGTCTTCGCAAGACCCAGCGCGTCCTGGTCCTCTTTCGAGAGATATTTCAGTCCGAGATACCTGAAGATGTAGTCGACGACGGATTTTGCGAATCGGACCTCTGGATTGTTCGTCATGCCCGCCGGCTCGAACCGGGTGTGGATGAACTTGTTCACGAGCACCCTCAATGGAACGCCGTACTGTAGCGCGATCGAGATTGAAGTAGCGAAAGCGTCCATCAGTCCAGATATCGTGCTCCCTTCCTTCGACATTACGACAAAGATCTCGCCGGGAGAGCCGTCAGCGTAGAGTCCCACCATGAGGTAGCCTTCGTTTCCGTTGATGCTGAACTTGTGAATCGTCGCGTCTCGCTGATCAGGCAAACGTTTCCTTAGAGGCTTGTAGGCGACCTTCTCAACCGGTTTGCCCTTCTCCTTCTCGTCGAGGCTCGTCGTCAAGGGCTGTGTCCTCTTGGACCCGTCCCGGTAGATCGCTATGGCCTTCAGACCCATCTTCCATGAGTTGACGTAGGTCTGCATGATCTCGTCCACGGTCACGCTGTTCGGCATGTTAACCGTCTTCGAGATTGCTCCGGAGATGAAGGGCTGGACCGCGCTCATCATCTTCACATGCCCCATGTAGTGGATACTTCTAGATCCCTTCGACGGCTTGAACGCACAATCAAAGACAGCAATATGCTCCGGCCTTAGATGGGGAGCACCTTCAATTGTGTCGTTATCTTGAAGATAGCGCAGAATCTCGTCGGTCTGGGGAAGAGAGTATCCCAGTCTCCTCAAGGCCTCTGGAACTGTACCGTTTGCGATCTTGATGACTCCACCGCCCACCAGCCACTTGTACTTGACAAGGGCAATGTCCGGCTCGATGCCGGTGGTGTCGCAGTCCATCATGAACGCGATTGTCCCCGTCGGCGCGATGACCGATATCTGCGCGTTCTTGAAACCGAACCGCTCGCCGAGTGAGAGAGCCTCATCCCAGGACCGTACCGCGGCGTCAACCAGATCCTTCGGAACATCGTCACGCGGAATCTTGCCCGCATGGGATCTGTGCATTCCGATGACGTTAAGGAAGGGTTTCTCGTTGCTCGGATAGCCCCTGAACGGTCCAAGCCTTTTGGCAATGAGTGAAGAGGTTGCGTAGGCGTGTCCCGACATGAGCGCCGAGATGCCCGCAGCGAAGTTTCGACCCTCATCACTATCATACGGCAGTCCCCGCGACATCAACAACGCTCCCAAGTTCGCGTAGCCCATTCCGAGGGGACGATAGTCGTGGCTGTTCTTCTCTATACCCGCCGTCGGATAGCTCGCGCTATCCACCAGAATCTCCTGGGCTGTAATGACTACCTCTACACCGTGTTTGAATGATTCGACGTCGAACTCTCCCTCGGGAGTTCTGAACTTCATCAAATTCAGGGACGCAAGATTACACGCCGAATCGTCTAGGAACATGTACTCGGAGCAGGGGTTGGACGCGTTGATCCGATCAGTGTTGGAGCAGGGATTCCACTCGTTGACTGTCGTGTCAAACTGTATGCCGGGGTCACCGCAAATGTAGGCTGCTTCAGCCATCTGCCGCATGAGATCGCGAGCCTTGTAAGTATCCGCAACCTTATGGTTCGTAATGAAGTGAGTCTGCCAATCTTTATTGTCCGTAACCGCATGCATGAAATCGTCAGTAACACGAACGCTGTGGTTTGCGTTCTGGAAGAAGACCGAACCATAGGCTTCGCCGTCAACAGACCCGTCATAGCCCGCGTCGATGAGCGCCCAAGCCTTCTTCTCCTCATTCGCCTTTGACCAGATGAACTCGACAACGTCTGGATGGTCAGCGTTGAGTATGACCATCTTGGCTGCCCGTCGGGTCCGACCGCCCGATTTTATAACGCCGGCGAAGGCGTCGTAGCCTTTCATGAAGGAGACGGGTCCGCTCGCCCTTCCGCCCGTGGAGAGGTGCTCTCTCGAGGAACGGAGAGCCGATAGATTTGATCCTGTTCCCGATCCGTACTTGAACAGCATTCCCTCGGTCATGGCGAGCTGCATTATCGAACGCATGTCGTCTTTGACCGAATTGATGAAACAGGCCGAACACTGAGGATGATCTTCAACGCCGACGTTGAACCAGACTGGGCTGTTGAACGCGGCCATCTGGTTGAGAAGAATGTGAGTAAGCTCCGCCTCGAATATCTGAGCCTCTTCCTCGTCCAGGAAATACTGGCCCTTGACCCCCCACTTCGTTATCGTCTTTGCAACTCTGTCTAGGAGCTGACGGACGCTGGATTCTCTCTCCCGTGTCCCTAGCCGTCCACGGAAATATTTCGAGGCGACAATGTTAGTTGCAGTCTGTGACCAGAGAGACGGGGCCTCGACGCCCTTTTGTTCGAAGATGACTTGACCCTTAGCGTCGGTAATTACAGCATCCCGTGTTTCCCACTTTACTGCGTCGTAAGGATGGACGCCCAGTTTCGTGTAGCGTCTCTGATATCTGAACTCCCCTCCGGGGACCTTCGGTATTTGATGTGTTTCCATTTTACTTGACACTCCTTCCCGTCCTGTTTTCCCTATGAAAACCGAGGAAGTACGCTAACCACTGCGTCACTGCATTAAAGAGATTTGTACAGATTCGTATAAAAATGTGGAGTACGCTTACTCTCGCCGACCTTGGTTGCATGCGTCATCAACTGCAATGGTCCTAGCGACAGCCGGAGACAGCTATTCCTTCAGACTAACCAAAACACCATCACGGAGCGGAACAATAACGGTAGACATTCCTGGGGATTCCGAGACTAGGCGGTTGAATTTGATCATTGACTGAGTGTCTTTCGACTTGCCGCCTTTAGCGACGTCTCCTCCCCACAACGCATTGTCTGCGACGAACAGGCCGCCCTTCCGAAGCATCGGTAGGGACATTTTGAACGCGTCAGGATAGACATCTTTGTCCGAATCAAGAAAGATCATATCGAACTCCTCTTTCAGAGTCGGCAGGACTTTGAGAGCGTTGCCCTCGATTACTTTTACTGCGCGGTCGAGACCCGCCTCGGAAATATTCTTCTTCGCGATCTCAACCCGCTCAGGGTCTAGATCGATCGTTGTTACGCTGCCTTTCAGAGAAGCGACGGCACGACCAAGCCAGATTCCCGAGTAGCCTATTGCCGTCCCAATCTCCAGAATCTTTCTGCTCTGGCTTGCCTTGGCGAGGTTGTAGAGCAGCCTGCCAACCAGCGGGCCTATGATAGGGACAGCGTGCGAATCAGCATACTCCTCCATCTTCTCCAGTAAGAGATCTCTAGGTGCGGCGATACGGTACAGATAATCATCAATGTAATCGTACGTTATCGACACGGATGATCGGAAAGTCTGGGAAACGATTCGGGCTACATAATGCTTAGCAGGGCAAATTCTAGAGAACCGTCTGGGTAATGTTGAAGGAGCGAGTTACAGTCTGGTCTGGAATGGAGCCGAGCGGCAAGAGATCGTATAGCTGAAATGCTACTGTGAAACGTAGCATATGATTTGTCGAGGTCTTGAAGAAGAAAATGCCCGTGGCTTGGGCTGCGTCACTCACGGCGTTTCCGTTGCCCCAGGTCGAGGTGGAACCGTCAACGCTGTCCTGAATGTTCATACCGGTTACTCGCACCCCAAAACCTTTCACGATCGAGTTCGTAATCGTTTGGTTAAGGTCACTTATGACTAGAGAATAGTCTGTTCCTATGCCTGTTCGCGGGAAAGTTACGTTTGATATTGAAATGGCCAAGTATACGTTTCCATACCTCATCATTTCCATGATGGTCCAGCTTCCTCTATTCGAGTAGGGTCCGAATACCGAGTACTTGCTTCCCACCATTGGAAGTAGCTGAGGGCTTGTGAACTGCCAGACCGCGAGGGCAACAATGATAATCAGGACTATTGAGATGGCGATCTTCTTTCGGACCCCCAAGGAGTGTCCGACTCTCTCGATCCCAGGCGTCCTTTCCGGGACGTGTTACTGATTGATTTTTTATCGAGTTACACCAGCATTAGTAGTGATGCGGGGAGAGGGTCGTGATGAAGCGGCTAACATGGTCGGAGCGAAGCCCATGCTCCTCTGGTACGTCTGGATACGACTGGTCGATGGAGCGTGGCATAGGCTGGACGAGATTTCCAAACAGCTCCGGCTACCCAACAATGCGATTGAGTGGGCGGCGAAGTTTCTCTGCGACAAAGGCATGGCGGAGCGCGGGTTTGAAGAGAACGAGATACGGCTACACCAAGGAAACGCCAAATTCGAAGACGCCGTAAGAGCACTGTCCTCCTCTACGAAGGCTTCGAAATAGAAGATCCGGCACTGCCCAGAATTCGCGTTAGTGGGAATTTGATCCCGACAGAGTTCTTAATCATATCGAGCGGGAATTCACGACCGTCTTAGACTAGAGCTTAAGACAAGAGTTCCAGGCAGTATCGATAGGGCTGGGTAAATTTGGAGTTTCGTCCCCTAGGCAGAACTTCTGAATCGATTCCTGAGATAGGAATGGGCACCTGGGGAATGGGCGGCGGGATGCACGCCGACTCGTCCCGGGACTCGGAGGCAATAGAATCTCTCAGGCTCGGACTTGACCTAGGAATGACCCATGTCGACACTGCAGAGATGTATGGCGCAGGTCACAGCGAAGAGGTCGTTGCAAAAGCTCTGGAGGATTGGGGGGAGCCGGTTTTTGTTGCTTCAAAGGCCTCACCATCGCATTTTGCCTATGAAGATCTTCTGCGGTCTGCGAGGAAGAGTCTTGACCGATTAGAGAGAAAGCAGATGGATCTCTACCAGCTTCACTGGCCCAATCCTCGTATTCCGCTTACCCAGACGATGAAGGCGATGGAGAAGCTTGTTCGCGACGGACTAGTGCGGTACATAGGCGTGAGCAATTTCTCGGTTGCGCAAATGCGGGAGGCTCAGGCTGCCTTGTCGAAGGAGGAGATTGTCTCGAACCAAGTGGAATACAGCCCTGTAGACAGGGGAGTTGAGGAGGAGATTCTTCCTTATTGCGAACGGGAGAAGCTCACCCTCATCGCGTACAGTCCTCTCGGTCAGGGGCGGGTTGCTCGAGGTCAAGGCAGCCCTTTCAAGGTCCTAGACGAGATTGCGGCGAGACTTGGGAAGAGTCGAAGCCAGGTCGCTCTAAACTGGCTTCTGCAACACGAGTCAGTCGTGGTCATCCCGAAAGCTAGCGACAAGAAGCATGTTAGGGAGAACGCGGGGGCGAGCGGTTGGAGTTTGAGCGCCAAGGACTCTCGAGCGATCGACAGCGCGTTTCAATAAGATCCGTTAGCCTCCCAAGAAGTGGAGATTGAGCTATCGTTGACGGCCGGTTTGCTCTGTTAGAGTCCCATAGGATTTTCTCAAGACCAAGATCATCGCTAGGTAGAATATCGTGGATGCTAGGCCGAGCCAGAATAAGCTCGCGTACGCGTTTGAACTATCGACCCGATTGTTCTGAAGGGTTGAGATCCATTCTAGGACCACGAGGAATCTTGCCCCGAGCCAGTAGCCTACAAAACCCGATACCATCATGCCCGAGAACGCGTAAGCCCATCTCCAACCTGTCTTCAGAACAGTGGATAGAGACAGTATCACTACCAGAGCGGCAAGGATTCCTTGGAACACCAAGGAGTTTAGGAACACGGTGAGAAAAATTCCCAAGCCGGGCCCGTAAGCCGCGATTAGAGTTGCCGTGCCAGAATCCACTGGTAGATAGGATGCGACCGCGGAGGCTACTGCTAGGTACTGAGATGAGGCTAGAAAGGCGTTGGATAGGGATGCGAGAAGATACACGCCTAGATGTTCTCGAACCTTAGTCGCCGGCAATATTCGCCGAGGCAAGTCCCGGAACAACACCCATCTTTCTTGACGAATCATTTACCGATTGACAATCCAACAGTTCCAGAGCGGCTTACGGCTGGATAGTTGAGTTCATATCGGTAGACTAAACCATTGCTGGTCAGCATTGAGCGATTCTGACAAGGTCCTCCAAGATATGGAAGAAGCCGGGGACGGCATGACAAAGTACGGAAATATGATGCTAGAGTTCATCAAGAAAGAGATCTTTTGAAGAGAGGAAGAACATCTCTGTTGAAGAGGTCGTGACCCTGGTTGCTGCTCTCACCGACCTGTCAGTAAGCCTGCTATCCAAATTTCGCAAGGAACCCATTGACTCCTCAAGAGCTACCGAGATAGGGAGGGATGTGTTCAAGCATATGGTTGGCAAGATCGGCTTTGACGTGGGACAGCTCGGAAAGTCATCGCTCTACGCGTAGGGTCTTACGCCACTGATTCAGGTCGAATGTTCAGAACCTGAGAGGTTCCCGGTCAGCGGGGCAATCTCATGCAGCCGCAAGGGAGAACTGTCTTCCTCTCACCAAGTTCCACTGGAGCCCTTCGCATCTAAACTCCCAGATTCTTTTTGCGTATTTCTCTGACAATACTCGTATGATGGTAGTCCAACGTAGTACTCAAAGCCTAGAGAATCATCTATGTTTAGCAAGGTTAGCTGTGCCGAAGCTCAAGTTCAGCAAAGAGTACATCCAACGAGTTACGAAACCTATTCCAAAAAAGGAACCGGGCAAGAAAGAGGAGACATTTGACGGAGGTCCAGTCTCAGCCAAGGCACGCAACTGGATTTCTCCAGTTCTGCGGAACCTGTGGAAAGAATCAGATGTTCAAAGTCGATACGCTAGGCTGGAAGACCTGCACCGTCTGCCACGGCACAGCCCCAGACAGAAGCCAGAGCCCGATATAATGAAGCAGCATCCAACTTGTTTGGCTAATCTGAACCTTTCCATATAGTCCAAGGACGACGACTCGGTGAGTCGCTAACTGCTGTTGCCCACTTGAGATAAGGCTGTGAGGATCGCTTGCGCCAGCTTGCGAGCGGATCCTGGACTGAGCTCCACCGCGACTCTGGCACTAGGACCCTCTTTCTGGTTGACGAAGTCGATGTTCAACGCATGCTCCAGTGGAGCGTCACTGGGATGATCATATGAGACATTGACCTGTTCAAGCTTGAACCATCCGCGCGGACCCTTGCCGCTACCCGATACTTCCGCGGTCTCGACTATGCCTGTGCACATAGAATCACTATCCTACGGTGTCGTCCCGAGGTACTTTTCGAGGAAGGTGAACAGGTTCTTCCATCCGTCAACTGCCTGTTCCTGTCTATAGTTAGGCCGGTCGTAGTAGAAGAAACCGTGTCCCGCCTTCGGGTACATGTGAAACTCGTAAGTCTTTCCATACTTCTTCAACTCCTGCTCCATTGACTGGACTTGCTGCGGGTTTGGATTTTCGTCCTCCTCGCCGAACAGTCCCAATAGCGGGCAATAGAGATCCTTCGTATATTCAATCGGCGACACTGGCCTACTAGGGGTCAGCTCCTCCTTCGACATGATGACGCGCCCACCCCAGCAGTCCACTGCCGCATCAAAACCCTTCAACCTGCACGCCGAGAGAAACGCTTGGCGACCACTCGAACACGTACCGAAGACCCCAACCTTCTTGTTTGATAAAGGAAGTGACTTTAGGAAACGGAGAGATCCTTCAGCATCTGCAACGGCGCTATCATCAGCCACTCCCCCGGAGCCCCGAGCCTTCGCTGCCACGTCATCTGGGCTCCCGTGGCCGAACCTGTAGTAGATGTTCGGGCTAAGCGCAAGATAGCCATGGTGAGCAAATCTCCGTGTTGTCTCACGGTACCATTCATCCCAACCGGGCATGTGAGGAATCAGCACGACCGCGGGAAAGGGTCCTGGTCCTAGAGGGCGGGCAAAGTAGGCGTTGATGGTATCTCCATTGTATCCCTGAATCATAACGGTCTCTGCAAGCATTCCCTCATACATGTCAGTCGTATACGGATGCATAACCCAACGACTACTATAGACGCAATTTAAGGAGAACCAAAGAGGACAAGGGGATTACGGTCTGTTAATTCCCTTCGAAATGTCGAGTTTTGTGTCGCGAGGAGCAACTGCTTTTGAGATTTTCCAGCGAGGGGTCTCGCCAGTTGAAACTGATCTGGGCGAGTCTCACACTTCAGGGCGTAGAATGCGTAGATCCGACGTTTTCGAGATCGCGGATTAAGCGTAGAGGTCAACGCGAAAAAGTCGCGATCTCAAATCGCCTGCCCCGATTTCAAATCAAGCCTTATTCTGCGATTGTCGGGCTCGTGTCGGGAACGGTCTGCGCGATTCCTACCTTGGAATAGCCGGTACGAGTGAACAGTTACTTCCCGGTAATTACCTTCACAACTGCGAGTCTCGTGTCGCGAGCATCAAGTGCAATTCGCATTTCTTGGATGGTAACGGGTTTGGTAACCGTGAATGGTAACAATGGAGTAGGGACATAAGGCGAAATATCTGACCGGTTTTCGCGCTGAATGGTCCACCGATTCTAGTAAGAAAGAAATACCGATCCGGCGTTTTGACAGGTCGGTCATTGCTAATGGTGAGGGTGCATAAGGCGATGACGAATGCTCCGGGCATGGAACAGTCTGAGGTCGACATTTTTCTCTCCACTTCTAAGACTCCGTTGAGGCTGGGGACCGTTGATTCGAAGGGTGATCCGATGATACACCCCGTCTGGTTCCACTACGTGAAAGGCAAGGTCTACCTCATGAGCGATAAGGATACTAGAAAGGTTCGAAACATTAGAGGAAAGAGGACAGTCTACTTCTCGGTCGACACGGATGCGACTCCAAACAAGGGGGTCAAAGGAAAAGGGACCGCGGTACTCATCACAGACGTCGGAAAATCTGTGCCGGTATCAGAGAAAATAGTCGCCAAGTATCTCGGAGATCTCAAATCGCCCATGGCGAAGGGCTTGATCGAGGCAGTTAGGAAAGGCTCAGAGGTTCTGGTCGAGATCACCCCACTCTACTTCTCAACCTGGGACTATTCCAAGATGAAGCACTAGACCGTGCTTTTAAGAAAACGGGAGGGATTTCTCGTCGCAGTATGCGCCAAGTTTGACGGAGACCTCGTTCTGATCGACTTGTATGTCTGCCCTCAGTGCGGGAAGATGCAACAATTTGCTAGCGAGAAGACGAGGAGAAGATTGAAGCAAGGTACACTACGTGGACCCTAGGGATTGGCACATCTCGTTTCATGGGCAATGGTTTTTCCCATTGAGTTTTGAAACAAGCACTCTCTGGCTAGTGAGAGAGATTTACGGGGCTACTCGCAACGACCTCTTGGGGCGGCGTTATCCATCTCTCTCCCCATACTCTAAGCGCTTCCACGACCGGCTCCAGTTGCCTACCTTTCTCTGTGAGAGAATATTGCACGGCAACAGGCTGTGTACTCAAAACGTCTCTGCGAACAATCTCTTCTGACGCGAGATATTTCAGGACGCGCGAGAGACTCTTTGGATCGAGGCCCTTAGCGACATCGAGTATTCCAGTGAATCTCAAGGGCCCTTGAATCAATGAGCTAACTACTGCCAGCCGCAATTCATTTCCCACCTTCGTTATTGATTCAATCGCAGGAAAGCAGTGTGGTTTCTCGAAAGGCGATTCGCCGCCGCTCTCTCGCTTACCGTCTTCCGTGGTCTTCTTCTAGCAAGTGACATACGAGCCACTCACTCCCATGTCAGCCAGCGCCAAGTTATTAGTTTGTCTCTAGCCTTGTACGATTATGTCGACATTACAAAGTCAATCCAAGATTGAAGAGGCCAATAAGGAACTTGTCCGGAGTTTCACGCGAACTGTGTTCGTTGATCATCGCCCAGACAGGGCTGTGGAATTCTTCGATCCGCAAGGAAAATGGCACGGAGGCAATTTCGGTACCGTTGAAGGAGCGCAAAACATTGCAGGACTACTTACAGCGGTTGTGGGCGGTTTGCCGGACATAAGAGCGACGGAACAGGACATCATTGTCAAAGATGACACTGTCGTAGTTCGCTTGGTG